>OGOA01000125.1_pt1 | contig 69177 bp, 41 predicted proteins | sample 1573621 | NCBI WGS metagenome assembly OGOA01 (sample SAMEA2581917, study PRJEB24529) | metagenome | biome: Human gut stool | place: China | collected 2011
TGTTGCTCAGGAACTTATAAATAAAGTTAAATTATAGTGTTGCGGAATTAAGGTAATATTAGTTTCTTCATTTATTTTTTAAAAAATACGTAATATCCGGCCATGACGGCACGGCATGCCTGCATCGTCACAGCATAAATAATAATGTTGAGATAAACCCTGATCGGTCATCGGGCCGCTTGGAGGTTATTAATGTCGTAGGATGTAACCTTCCGGCCGTATTTTCGTTTTCTTGTTGCCGTCATGCCGTCTGCTTTTTCGCAGGCATAGCTCACCATGCCGGCAAAAAGTCATACGTCAGTCAGCCCAATGCAAAACAAAAATCCAACCGAATGCCAACGGCCGATTTCGGGATAAAATGACTTATGAAAATGAAGAAACGGGAGGCGCGCGCAGATATATGCCCGAATTGTAGTCGGGCGTGGCGTGTGCCACCGTATATTCGCTGTAGCTTGTGTGAATAAGTTTCACGTCGGGCGCCTCAATCTCGACTGCAGGTCCGGCTTCGAGCGAATTAAAATGTGTGAGGTGATGCAGCACGAGCGTTTGCCCCGTAGGGTGGCTGTGCTTGTCTTTAAAGGGATGTGAGTGTACAACCATCACGCCGTTGACCACATGCACGTGGGCATACACCGAGATTATGGCATAATAAGCCATAAACACGGTAAGCAGCATGGCAGCGCATGCTCTTGTCAGCGTTCGTGAGCGTTGTGTCATATCCGGCGGCAAAGATACATATAAATTATGAAATAAAAAGATAAACGCAAAAAAATAAGAATTAATCTGCTTCGGAATCGGTAAAGGTGTTGTTTTTCTCTATGACCTATATATTTTTTCAGATTAACGGGCGGTAATACGAATAATTTTATATATTTGCAGATATGATGTCGGATGGCAACAATCGTAACAGCTTCAGGCCGATGCCTTAAATAAAATATGGAGAACTCATAAAAACTTATAAATATGATGGAAACAATGCCAAAACCATTTGTCGCCATAACATATTACGCGTTATACATTCTTGGCGTATTGATACTTGTACCGGCCATTGTTTATGTAGCCGGCTGGATTTTTGAGAATTACGTACTCAACAACAACATGCCGATAGAGGATGTCATGCAGTTGGGCAGTATGGACAGCGCTACGCTGATTCTGAGCAATCTGTTTATCGCCGCACTCTTTCTAAAGAGAAAATATGTGAAGCTGCCGTCTTTCGGTCAGCATGGCTCAGATAACTCTCCTGCATCAGTCTATCTGATGGCAATGCTGATGATGTTGGTTTCAATATTGCCGCTCAACCTTTTTGTCTCGGCCCTAAACCTTAACGACTATAGCGAAGCCGTTGCAGCTGACGGACAGCTTTCTTTTGCAAGTATAATAGGCATCAGCATACTGGCTCCGCTGGCAGAAGAGATAGTGTTTCGCGGAGGTATAGAGGAAAAACTGCTCCAATGGAAGACAAATCCGTGGATAGGTATTCTGATTTCCGCCTTTATGTTCGCAATACTGCATTTTTATCCAAGCCTGATTATCGGCACGTTCATAAGTGGAATACTTTTAGGCTGGGTTTATTATAAAACTCGCAACGTTATGGTGTGCTTCGGCATGCACCTGGTGAACAATTCTGCATCATGCGTCATAGATTATATAAGCCCCGGCAGCAGTTTCTATGCCGACATAATGAATCAGACCAGATTCATCATTATCGCCATATTCTGCCTGCTGATATTGGTTGCCTTAATTAATAGATTCAGAAGGATTTCATAAAAAGTTTTTGGGCGGAAACATTATATTTCTGTTTTGCTATTTGATATCCCCTGTTTCCTTTCTCAATGACAGGGATGCTAATGCGCTGCATGGACGGGGAACTGCATCACGCAAAAGGCATTAAGCCCGACATCACAATTCCCGTTTATGCCACAGACTATATGTATGGTTACGACAGAATTTTGAACGTGGCACTGAATATGGATGAATGAAGAGGATAAAGATATACGGACGGAATTTGAATTGCTGATGGTAATATAATTTATTGTATTATTTCGCTGTTTTGTTATTCCTGTCAGGAATTTTTATTACTTTTGTTCCTGCTAAGAACATGCCCCTGAGAGGGGCGGTGTGCAGGCCTCATGGTTATGAGCCGTAGCAATGGGCGTGAGCCTGGCAGAGGTATACGCCATGTAAACGAAAAGCTAGATAAGAACGATGTCAGCAGATAATTCATATAACGGTAAGATTTCTTTCGGCGAGAAGGTAGGCTATTCATTGGGCGACCTGGCTGCCAATCTGGTGTTTCAGATGATAATGATATATCAGCTGAAGTTCTACACCGACGTGTTCGGACTCAACGGAGCCATTGCCGGCTCAGTGCTGCTTGTGGCGCCTATGGTGAGTGCATTTGCCGACCCGATAGTGGGCATACTTACCGACCGCACAAGCACGCGCTGGGGCAAATATCGTCCGTGGATACTGGCGTCGGCCCTGCCGTTCTGCCTGTTCTACATCCTTGCCTTCCACAGGCCCGACATACAGGACAAGACGCTGCTGGCCGTTTATGCCGCCGTGTCGTATGTGCTTCTGCTGATGATGTATTCGTTCAACAACACGCCTTACGCCTCGCTCGGCGGAGTGATGACGGCCAACATAAAGGAGCGCACAAGCATCAACACGGTGAGGTTTGTGGCAAGCACCATAGCCCAGTTTGCCGTGCAGGGCTTTACGCTGCCGCTGATTGACCGCCTTGGCGGTTCGGATGCGAGTCGCGGATGGAGCCGCACCATTCTGCTGTTTGCCTTCATCGCCTTTATCTGTCTGCTCATAACATTCTTCACCACCAGAGAGCGCATAGCCCAGCCGCCGCAACAGAAGGCAAGCGTTAAGGAAGACGTAAAGGAAACCTTCGGCAATGTGTCGTGGCGCGTAATGTTTGTGCTGTGTCTTGCCGTATATACCTCACTGGCGATGTTCGGCTCGTCGATGAACTTTTATTTTCAGAGCTATCTCGACCAGCGTTCGCTCTATGAGTTTCTGCATAACTTCGGACTTGCCGATACGGAGCGTGAGGCTTATTCGGCAGGCTTCTCGCTGTTCAACATACTCAACGCCATAATGCAGTTTGTAGGTGTGGTGTTTCTTTCGGGATGGCTTGCCGGCAAGTTGGGCAAGAAGACCGTATATATAGTGTGCCTGTCGCTCACCGTATTGTTTCAGGCTCTGTTCTATCTGCCTTCGCCCGACGATGTTGTGCTTGTTTATCTGCTGTGTGTATTGAAGAGTCTGGCCTATGCCCCGACGATACCTCTTATGTGGGCAATGGTGGCAGATGTGGCCGACTATATGGAATATCTCAACCGCCGGCGCGCAACGGGCTTCTGCTTCTCGGGCATAATGTTTGCACTGAAGATGGGGCTCGGCTTTGGCGGAGCCTTGTCGGGCATACTGCTGTCGGCATTCGGCTACGTGTCGGGCGGCACAGCCATGCAGAGCAGCGGGGCTGTTGAGGGCATACGCCTCGTGTCGAGCATAGTGCCGGCAGTGGTGTTCGGCATAGCTTTGGCGTCGGTAGTGTTTTATCCCATAACAAAGCGTTTCAACGAGAAGATGCAGGCCGAACTGGCAGAGAGACGCAAAGCGGCAGAAGGGCAGGGCGAATGACCGTTTGCGGCAGTATATAAAAAACAAGAAAAGGAGAAAGGCTGAATATGAACGCTAAACATTATAATGTGGTGGCAGCTGTAATACGCAAGGACGGAAAATATTTCTGCGTGAAAAAGGGCCGCACAAAATACAGTTATACAAGCTACAAATACGAGTTTCCGGGCGGAAAGATTGAGCCCGGCGAAACGCCGCAGGAGGCTTTGAAGCGCGAACTTGCCGAGGAACTTGATTATGACATATCTGTAGGCAGCCTGATTGTGGCTGCCCGTCATGATTATCCCGACTTTTCGATAACGCTCAATGCATATCTCTGCGAGCCGCTGTCAGACGGGTTCGTTCTCTCGGAGCATGTAGACTATGTGTGGCTCGGCGCTAAAGAGCTGCGCTCAGTCGACTGGGCAGAGGCTGATCTTGCGGTGGTTAGATGTATAGAAAAGTCAGATTTGCGCTGAAAAGCCATTGATGCCGTCGGCCGTTTTGCCGTTGATGCCAACCTTTTTTGTTATTATTCTGCAGCTTTCAGGTGTAAATATAAACTATTGTTTCGGGGTAGTCAGGTCGCTCCGCCAAATGTTTTTGCGTCATCATTTTGTGCCGAAAAGTCCTATATTGGCGGTTAATTAATTTGAGTAAATCATATTTTCTGTGAATTGTTTCATCTAATCAGTAAATTAGATACAGCTTTTTTATCTGATTATACGTATTTTTGCAAAAGAAAAAGCAACAGAAATATCGTTGCTGACGATAGTCTGTTAAAGCCGGGCACGCAAGAAAAGCTCCGCAGCTCTACTGACAACGAAAAAAAAAATTATAAAAAGATTACATATTATGAAACTGATTGAGAACACCGAATTTGGCGGCGAACGCCCGTTGTTCGCGTCGCACGACCTGCACATCAACAATGTAACCATACGCGAAGGCGAGTCGGCCATAAAGGAATGCAGCAACATTGTGGCCACCAACTGCCGCTTTGAAGGTAACTATCCGTTCTGGCATGTCCATGGATTCACGATAGACAACTGCTATTTTGCCGTTGGCGGACGTTCTGCATTGTGGTATTCAGACCATCTGACGATGAAAAACACCGTGATAGACGCGCCTAAGATGTTCCGCGAGATGAACGACATCGACATCGAGAACGTTGAGATAAACGACGCCGACGAGATTTTCTGGCGCTGCAACCGCATCAACGTGAAGAACCTGAAGCTGCACGGCGGCACTTATCCTTTCATGTTCAGCAACGACATACGCATAGACGGCTTTGAGAGCGACAGCAAATACGTGTTCCAGTATGTAAAAAACGTAGAGATACACAACGCCAAGATAACCACCAAGGACGCCTTCTGGGAGGTGGAGAACGTTACTATCTACGACTCAGAGCTTAACGGCGAGTATCTTGGATGGCACTCGCGCAACCTGCGCCTTGTAAACTGTCATATCTCAGGCGAGCAGCCGCTGTGCTATGCTCACGACCTGGTGTTGGAAAACTGCACGTTCGACAGTGAGTGCGACAGGGCCTTCGAGTATTCTACGCTCAACGCCGACATACGCGGAGCTATCACCAACATCAAGAATCCGACATCGGGCGTTATTGTGGCCGACTCAATAGGTTCGGTAACTATCGACGAGAACATCAAGGCACCAGCCAACTGCGAGATAAAGACCAGAGGCTGACATCATTGCTTATGGTGCTGACGTATATAGGGCAACGTGCCGGCCAAAGGGCTGGTGCGCTGCTTTCGGTCTGACAATTATTACTATTTACCAAACAAACTGCCTATGCCACAGCCACCCGGCCGCCTTACGGTAGCTGCAGCCTATTTCCTCATATACGTTGTATGGGGCTCCACATATTATTTCATCGGGGTTTGTCTTCACGACTTTCCGCCGTTCGTGCTCGGTACGGTGCGCTTCGCCGTGGCAGGTCTGGCCTTGCTTGCTGTATGCCGGTTGCGTGGCGAGCGGCTGTTGCGCCGTGGACTTATCTTTAAGTCGGCCGTGTGCGGCATCATTCTTTTGTTTGTCGATCAGGGCGTCATCATGTTTGCCCAGCGCTATGTCAGCAGCAGTCTTGTCGCAATAATGGCTTCGTCTACGGCTTTGTGGATAATGCTGCTCGATGTTCCGCAGTGGCGTCGCAATTTCAGAAGTGTCTCCACCCTGGCAGGCATCGTGCTTGGTTTTCTTGGTGTGGCCATGCTCTATCTCGAACAGCTCAACATGCAGCGTCCCGGCGGCAGTCATTATGAGTATGGCGTGCTTCTGCTTATAGGCGGATGCATATCATGGGCATGCGGCACGCTGTATTCAAAATATCACATCCACGGCAGTGATGACGGCGGACTGTCGTCGTCGGCATGGCAGATGCTCGGTGCGTGCGTCGTGTTTGCCTTGTGCGCAGGATTGTCGGGCGATTTCAGCAGTTTGCAGCTCTCCGCAGTATCATCCGTTTCATGGCTTTCGTTGGCATATCTTATAGTATTCGGTTCAATGATGGCATACACGGCATACATCTGGCTGCTGCGTGTGCGTCCTGCCACCGAAGTTGCCACTCATGCTTACGTCAATCCCGTTGTTGCTGTAGTCATCGGTGCCGGCCTTGGTCATGAGGACGTAACGCTGATACAGCTCGCCGGTCTTGCCGTGATACTGATAAGCGTGATGATGGTGAACAGAAAGTAAATTGATAATTGAGAATGGAGAGTTGAGAATGGAGAAACAAAGTTCAGCGTTAGCTAATTATGATTTGCCTTGTGAAAGTGAAGAGCAGGCGGGGAGCGCGATGCGTAATTAAAAAATAAAAAGTAAAAATTAAACAGCGCCTTACGAAAGTGAACAGTGAAAAGTGAAGAGTGAAAAATCCAATTGCCAATCTAACGAAAGTGAAGAGTTAAAAGTGAAAAACGAAAATTCAAATGTTTTGTAGCTTTTTCTCGCAAGCACTACGTTGGCTATTGACTTTAACTCCTTTAACTACTATAACTCCTTTAACTCCAAATGACAATACCCCTCAAGGCATACGTCTTTTTTCGCTATGCTCAAGGAACTTCTCCTTAACTTCATAACTCCTTAACTCCTAAAAAATATATCCATGTCCAAAACCAACTTCTCCCCAGTAAAGCCGTCGGAACGCTATGTCATTCTCGACGCACTTAGAGGCTTCGCCTTGCTTGGCATCTGTCTTGCCAACTATCCCGAGTTTTCGCTCTATACGTTTCAGCCGGCCGACGTTGCCGCGTCAATGCCTTCAGCCGGTGTAGACAGAATAGTGCGATTCTTGCAGTATGTGTTCATCGACGGCAAGTTCTACACCCTGTTCTCGCTGCTCTTCGGCATGGGCTTCTCGATAATAATAAGTCATGCCGAACAGAAAGGCAACGGGGCTTTCAGACTGTTCTACAGGCGCATGGCCGTGTTGCTCGCTATAGGATTCCTGCATCTTATGTTCATCTGGAGCGGCGACATACTTATGCTTTATGCCCTTATGGGCATGGTGCTGCCGTTGTTCAGAAACGTGAGCAACCGGAAGATGCTTTCGTGGGCAGCCTTCTTCCTTTTGCTGCCCGTGGCTGTCGACACACTGACACAGATCTTCGGCGTCAGTCTCTCGGCTCCTGCCGTTGAGGCTCAATGGCATTACTGCCGCAAGTACGGCATAACAGAAGAAAACTTCGGCTATTGGCTGCGCGATGCTGACAGTTATGCTCAGGTGTTTCAGTTTCTTATTCAGGGAGCGTTGGTAAGAGTGCAGGAGTTTGTCGACGGCAACCGCTATTTTAAGGTCCTTGGCCTGTTTCTGATAGGCTATTACATCGGGCGTCAGAAGATATATGCCGACCTTTCTGCCCACCGGCACCTGCTGCGCCGCGTGTCGGTTATAGGCTTCAGTGTCGGTATTCCTTTGTCTGTTGTCTATGCATGGAGCGCTGTTGGCGGTCATCCTTTTGGCAACGCTGCCCACTCATTGCTTTACGCCGTCAGCGTCTATCCGCTAGGCTTCGCCTATATGTCGTCCCTCTGCCTGCTTTATCTCCGCAGCAGCAGTTCGGCGGTATGGCGCGCCCTTGCCGCTCCCGGCCGCATGGCTTTGACCAATTACATCTGTCAGTCTATAGCAGGCATGTTCCTTTTCTACGGCATAGGCTTCGGTCTTGGTGCCGGCGTGGGCCTTTCGCTTACAGAGATTATAGCCCTCGGCGTGTTTGTCCTTCAGATGTTGCTAAGCCGTCTGTGGCTTCATTACTGTCAGTTCGGTCCCTTAGAGTGGATTTGGCGCATGCTCAACTACGGCAAACCTCTTCAGTTGTTCAAGCAGAAACAGAGAGGGTAGGGAAGGTTGATTGTCGTAGCTTTGATAAAAATGTAAAATGTTATATGTCTGTTTTGCTGCTTTAGGCGTATAATGTCTGCACCGTCTTTGGCATATCAGATTTTAAGTGCTGAAAATTGAAAGGAAAACATGCGCTTATGGTTAAAAGATAAGCAGGAAAAATGTTTTTGCAAGCAAATGTGTAAGCAAATGATAGTGTTTAGGTTTTAAATCATTAACCTATTGTTTACGCATCGTAAGTGGGCCACTTTTTAACCGAAAGTGGCCCGTTTTTTATCCGTTACCGGGCCACTAATTTTAGTCAATAGCAGTGTACTGGACATACTTTTTATTGGAGGAGATTGACAACTTATTTAGTACGCCATCTTCCTGCCGCCAATAGTAATACTGATAAAGTCATGCATTCGGTAACCATTCTTCATTAAATCACTATGTTAGTTAATACATTGAAATATTGACAGAGTTAAATGTGGAATTAAGTTTAATCATTATATTTTGTCTTTTTAAGTTAACAAAATGTAATCTAAGCCTATATTTAAATCGTAATGTTATATATTTGCAACAAAATTTGAGCAACACATTAATAAATGTGCGTTTAAGGATAATATTTTTTTAGTATAAAAAGATTGTTTATTTTAAAATTTTTGATTTTAATGAAAAGATTTTTAGCTTCAATCGCTATTCTTCTAGCGTCGGTGTGGACTGTTTCAGCCCAACAGCTGTATTTTCCGACTAATACAGCCATCCAGCAGAAGGGTGACTACAATTATGTTTACAAGTCTATAACCAAAAATGATTATCCGATGGGATGCATGGCAACGGCTATGACCATTATAATGGATTACCATAAGTCACCAACAAAATATGATTATAATACAGTTACGGGTGCCAATGGCCTTGCCCAACTTATGTATGATGCGGCACAAAGCATAAACACACAATATGGGGAGAATGAAAGTTCAGCAGCATTATCTGAAGTTGCTGTTCAATTGGTTAATTCTTTTGAGTTTGACAGAAACAGTGTTAAGTATTATCTTAAAGCCAGTAGTGGTATGACTGATGAAGAATGGGTGGCTCTGATAGTACGTAACATAAATAATGGAATGCCTGTAATATATAGTGCCGGGACTGAGCCTACTTCTACCGATACTTCAGAATCTGAATCTGGTTTTAGCGTAGGAACTATAAGGCATGCATTTGTAATTGACGGTATTAAAAGGGACGTAAATACCACATATGGTTATAAGTTTCATATTAATGGTGGACAAGGCGCTGATATAGCGGACAATTCTCAATGGGTTGATGACATTTTCAGTGTAACAATAGGAAATAAAACTTATGGTGATACTCCTGAAATGGTATGTGGCATTCGTACGGAAGAGCAAGCTCGTGCAGATGTATCATCACTCAAACTAGTGTCTAATGAAGGCTCTCGTGGTTTGTCAATGTCTGTAAATAATATTGTTTCAGGACAGCCTTTTGATGTAACGGCTTCAGCTCTACAGAATTGGGATTTGGATGGTAAGCCGTTTTCTGGTTACATTTTTCCAGTATTAGTACGTACAGACGATAGTGGGAAGATTATAATTACACAGCCAGATAACACATTAGAAATAGCAAAGCAGTATAACAGTGCTGATGGATTTTCATATCGCAGAATATTAAATTCATTGCTTATTTCGGGAGTAAAGTTTACTGCATCGTCAGATATCGACTTGAGTAATTATTCTTTACGTTTGGCAACAGCAGATAATTTAAATACAGGTGAACGTGCCTTAAACATCAGGCTCGTCGAAGCACTTGCAGGTGAGAGCAGTGATCTTATTACATCTATACCGGCAGTTAGTGCAGGTGTCGTAAAAGTTAAGTTTGAAGTTGCTCAAACAGGTGGCGTTGATTTGCTGCAGCGTGTCATTACGAGTACAAGCCTCACATATGAGAGTATCAATGGACAGGAACTTGAACTCGCATATGGCACCCCATTCCTGTTCTTTGCTAAACGTACATCGTCAGCTGTTTCAGACAATGAAGTAATACTTACTGTTAATGGTAAGAAGTATCTTATGAAAGACTATTTTGCCAGCAAGAATTTCGCTAATCTTTTTGATGGAGCATTCTATATTACTCCTACTGAAACAATGACCATTCAAGCGCAGATTATAGACAAAACAAAGCTTGAAAGTGTAAACGTAGATTTAACAGGAAAGGCAGGGTATTTGTCTGATGTTATAAATAACAAAAATGTTAATCCATGTAACATCGGAGAGCTTACTGTAATAGGAGACATGAATGCGGATGATTTCTATTATATTCGAGACAACATGCCCATGCTTGAAACACTTAATTTATCTGAAGTCAATATTGTGGCGAGCGGAAGTCACCCTGCAAATGCGGTTCCAGAAGCGGCTTTCTATAAAGAAATTTATAATAGCGATGGATATACACTTGCACTAAAAACAGTATATCTGCCAAACAGTTGTACTATTATAGGTGCTAATGCTTTTATGTATTGTTCAAAGTTGGAAGAAGTACATATTCCGAAAAATGTTAGTAATATAAACTACAATGCATTTTTCAGTTGTAGAAGTTTGCACGATGTTTATGTCTATAATCCGGTACCATATTATATTAATTGGTGCGTATTTAAGAATATAAGTGATAATTCTACTTTACATGTGCCTTATGGAGTTAAAGATCTCTATGTTGGCTCAGATAATGCCAATAAGTTGCCTGGTACAATTTATTCAATCAACGAATGGTACAATCGTTGGCATGACGGAAGTTCACAAGGGACGTGTAAAGAGATGGGGAAAGAGGCTGAAGGCCAAATGAAGGTGCAGCTGATGCGTACTAGTTTTGTTACATTCCGTGAAGGAGGAAAAAAGCCAGGATCGGCAATCTGGTCTAGTGATACATACGAAGTATTACCAACCATTTCTTCTCCAGTATCATCTACGATGTGGAAATTGCGTGCCTTGGTATCATATGCAGAAAACGGACAAAATAAAGAAGAGTATGTATATGGGACAGCAAATGATGCAGATTATACATTCAATCTGACTCAGAAACTTAATGAACTGAAAACAAGAGGCATTAATGATGTTAATGTTAAAATGGATATATACCTCAATGTTACAGAAGCTGTTGAAGAAAGGGTAAAAAAAAGACAGAACTATTTTTATCCGTATATCTATGATGGAATGGAAGTAACGTTGATAGGAGGTTGGACAAATAGTGACGGTGATGATAAACTTGACCTTGACAATTTCTATTTTGGACTGCGCAGTGGCTATGCAACCAATTTGCCTAAGGCAAAGGCTATAATAACTCTTGATAATGCACGTATCGGTTCAATACAGACTGGTACTGTTGATATGGATATTGTGCTTAAGAACAATAATGAGATGGCCGGTCTATACTATTCTAAGTTCGAGTCTTTCCTCATTGATAATGGTCATACTGTATCGATACAAGGTAATGGTACTTTGACACTGGCAAATGATAGTTATGATGGAAACGACGGACCTCGTGCGTACTCAACTGCAGGTGGTGTGTTAAACTTCCAACATGGCATTACTGTTAGCAATCTGGAGAATATGACATTTGAGAATATTAAGGTTACATATACTAGAACTTTTGATAGGGTGATAAAAAATTCTGCAGGAACTTCTGGATATGGTTGGGAAACGTTGGCTCTACCGTTTAATGTACTTCGTATTGAGAATGCAAACGGACGCCAGATGTCATGGGCTACATCAACAAAAACTGGTGATTTCTGGTTGGGTGAGATGACTGACAATGCTCAACAGCTTACATTCTCTTCAAATGTGGAATCAATTGAGGCTGGTCATAGTTACATAATTTCCGTACCGGATGAAGGTAAGAACAGTCTTATTGGTATTCCTCTTACTTTTGTTGGACCTACATTGGTTAATGGCGAAAAATTGGTGGATAAAGTAGATTTTGCTACTCCTAATTATAATAATGGAGGATTGAATGTTGACATGACGCCATATCCTTATGCTTTAGAACTTCCATCTATATATTATGTCATGAATCGTGACGGAAGTTCATTTTATAAGTGGGACACAGCAAGTACAGAAGATGCCAATCTTGTAACACTTCGTCAGTTTGAAGCATACTTTGAACCCAAAGACATTGTTTCAACCATGTTTAAGTCTTTTTCTTTAAAAGGTGACGTGATGAAGGATGAGACTACCGTAATTGCCGGCGTTGCTGATGGTAAAAATGATGGTTATAAGGTAAATTCTGACAAAGGATTAATTGTTGTCGAATCAGACGCCCTGCGCAAGATAAACATATCTACAGTTGACGGACGTTCATACTCATATAATGTCAGTCAAGGTACAACAAAGATAAGCATGCCGGCAGGTGTTTACATCGTAGGAGGAATTAAAGTATTGGTTAAATAATAAAATGTAATTAAATATGAATAAATTGAAATATATTAAACCTACAATTGAGGTTGTAGACATTAAAGGTAGTATAAGTATATTAGCCGGATCAAATCCGTCTAGCAACCCTGATTTTGATGATGATTATGCAGGTGTTGGTTCAGATGATAATCCTTTTCCCGGTTTTGAAAAAAACAACGCAAGCAGTATTTGGGATTAATGCGCCTATATTATTGGTGGTATAAGATTCTCTTTATTAAGCGGAAAGCGGGATGGCTTCAATAACTAGTCGTCCCTTTAAAAAAACATTTTTGCGAGATATTGTTCTGACACAGTATCTCGCATATTTTTTGAAGTATGCACCAAATAGCTTTCATGGCTCTTTTGAAGTTATAGACCGCTGACGCCAGAAGCACGTTCACAGTATCTCCCGTCACACCCTTATAAAAGTTGTGGCTGTATTGCTATGGTAAGATAGAAACGATAAGCCCCGAAGCGTCATTGGTTTTACATTCTTGTGTGCGTAAATAATGATGTTTCGTGGCCTATCGTTTTTTGCCTGATGTGTGTCACTCAGGAGTATTATTCGTCCTCATCCTCCTCAACAGCCCGTGCTTCCTTAAATTTCTCTTTCATAGTCGGATTGTTGTATGTAAGTTTCTTTATCGTCAGGCTGTCTGCCTTGTCGTTGGCAAGGCGGAGGTTGCGCTCGGAGCCTACAAGAGCCTCTTTTATCTTTTGCAGGTGAGTTATCGACTTGTCTATCTCATCGATGGCCGTCTTGAATTTCTCGCTCGCAAGGCGGTAGTTGTTGGCAAACTTCTCCTTGAAGTCGTTGAGGCGGCTCTCAAAGTTGGTTACGTCTACCGACTGGCTGCGCGCAATGGCCAGCTGGCGCTGATACTCTATGCTCTTCTTTGACGTCTGCACAAGTAGCGTTATCAGCGGGAGGAAGAACTGCGGACGGATGACGTACATCTTAGGATAGCGGTGCGACATGTCAACGATGCCCGTGTTGTAAAGCTCACTTTCAGGTTCGAGCAGTGACACAAGTACGGCAAATTCGCATTTCTTGGCTCTGCGGTCTTCGTCGAGTTTCTTCAGGAAGTCCTCGTTCTTATGCTTTGTCGCAGTCTGATCCATTTCGTTCTTCATCTCGAACATAATGGAGATATATTCAAAGCCGTCTTCATAGTCGCGGAAGATGAAGTCGCCCTTGCTGCCGCCCGATGCGTCGTTGTCTTTCTCAAAGTAGGCGTTGGGGAAGAGCGGGCGCATGCGGTTGAACTCCGTGCTGCAGTGTATTTCGAGCGTCTCGCCGACCATCTTTGTCGACATCCTTGTCTTCAGGTCTTTATAGTAGTCAACCTCTTCCTGCTTCTTTTTCAGCTGTATCTCGTAAGTTTCCTTTATGTTGTTCTCACGCAGTGCGGCCTCATTCTTCTGCTGGTTCACCATGCCCGTAAGCTCAACAATCTTGTTGTCTTTCTCCTTCAGAGCGTCCTGCGCTTTTTGCTGTTCCTCAAGTACGGCTATATGACAGGCATCCTTACTCTGCGAAATGGTGGATTTCAGTTCCGAAATCTCCTTGTCCTTCTTTGCCAACTCACCGGCCAGCTCGAGCGCATTAGTCTGTACCATGCTCTCAATCTTAGCCTTCAGTTCGGATATCTCCTGATTCTTTTTGTTCATTTCTCCTGCCAGTTCCAGATCTTTAGCCTGCGCCGTGCTTTCAATCTTGGCTTTCAGTTCGGATATCTCCTGGTCTTTCTTGTTCATTTCTCCGGCCAGTTCAAGCGCCTTGGCCTGTGCCGTACTCTCAATCTTAGCCTTCAGTTCCGATATCTCCTGGTCTTTCTTGCTCATCTCTTCAGCCAGTTCAAGCGCCTTGGCCTGCGCCATGCTGTCTATCTGTGCCTTCAGCCGTTCTATCTCAGTATTCTTTTCTCCTATTTCAAGGTCTTTAGCCGACAGTTGCTGTCCGAACGTTTGTTCCGACTTCATCACGTCGGCCTTCAGTTCTGCCGCATATTGTTTCCTCACCTCTTCAAGTCTGCGGTTGAGTTCGTCGTTAAACTCGGCGTTCTTAACCTGACTGACGATAGAAGCATAGTCGGCCTCGTCTACCTGAAACACGCTCTGACATTTAGGACATCTTATTTCTTTCATATCATCGAGTTTTTGTTATTTCTTACACATTTATAATCTTTATCATATCTGCCAGTTGTACAAAGTAATCATTTGACCAGATATCCAGTTCTTTCGGATTCCTGACAAAAGGCAGGACGTCATTTTTAACCTGATTTATATTGGCAGTTGATAATTTTTCTTTCAGCAACGCGATAAATGTATCCATGTCAATTTCCTCATTATTAAACTGCTTTACGCGTTCTGACAGATGCTTGAAGTCAAGTGGTACATTATGGCGTACATACCATTCAAAATCATACCAGTCGCGTCCCTTTACTCGATTTTTCCAGGCACGGTACACCAGTGCATGCATTTTGCCTGCAAACAGGTCGGGCAAAACAAAGCAGCGTGTCATAAATGAATGTGGCTGCAACAGCAACTTTTGCTCAGTTTCAAATTTCAGCGGTGGCTGTGTGTCAACCTCAATTTTTATTTTTATCGATTTGTCTGTACGGAAAGATATGTCGTAAACATCAGTGTTGTCTTTTAGAAATGCCGATTCAACCTTTCCGAAACTCTTTTTGTCTTTCTTTTTTATTTCCACGTTTCTTCCCACAACGGCAAATTCATCGATGATGGGCTGAAAATATTTCTTGAAATCAAATTCGTCGTCAGGTGCCAAAAGAGAGAAGTCCATGTCTTCGCTAAAGCGTTGAAGACCATGGAAAATACGAAGACATGTACCGCCATAGAACGCAGCCACGTTGAAGAAACCTCCGTTATAAAGACCGGCAAGTATTATTTGCTGGTTAACCTCAAATATGGCATTGCGTTTCTTCTGTTCGGTAGAAAGGTCGTATGCCGAAAGCATACTGTCGTAAATGTCATTTGTCATTGTTTAGCAGTTTTATTAAGGTTCTTATTGATTCCGACTTTTTGCCAGTCTTGGCATATTCTTCAAAGATGTTTACGTTCATCATTAAGAAGTCGTCCATCTCCATGCGTATGTCTTCTTCAAGATACGTTTCAGCATCTTTTATGGATCTTAGATTTACGCTTGGTGAGTTGGCAATCAGGTCACATAGTGCTTTTTCCGGTGTAGCCATCACGAACGCATATCCGTCCTTTTCAATGCTCGACAGTCCTATTGAAAATGATTTTCTTGGGATGTATGTATATTCAAACCGTCCAAATGCAGTGTCAAAGCTACGTGAATGTTTTAGCGTCATTGACTGCATAGTGTAAACCATTTCAGGTATGAGGCCATAGTAACGCAATGCAGAAGACATAGATACATATGACGGGGTGTAAAGATGATTGGCGATAAGCTCGGTAGACAGAGGCCTGTCTGATATCTCAGGATTACATATGTACAGTCCTCTCTTAAGGCGGATAATATCTCCGCTTTTCTCAAGTTGTCTTATTTTTTGGCTTCCTCCTTTTAATTGTGGATATAGTGATTCAATTATTGAGGACGTTACCGGTATGTTGCCGAGTTTTGCTAAAACATTATTCATGATGTACGGATAAAGTTTACTCAAACAAGATGTCTGGTAACCATGCTTATTTAGATTAGCATGGATATTGAGAACATTGTTTGTTTTTGCAAATATAGTAAAATTTTGAACAGTAATATATATAAAACATACTTAACTGTTCAAAATTTTACAACTTTTATGCCGTCTTAGTGTTTTAGCCTTCTATTTGCTCTTCATTCCGAGGAGCTGGCGAAAGGTAAAGTTTTGGGGTGTCTGTCTTCCGTCAGTTCTCTTTTTCTTTTTTATCTTCCAGACAGTCAGCGTCATCTTCTTCATCCTCGTCGTCCTCTTCCGCTTTGTTCGGAATAACGGAGCCCTTCGGGTCGTTGGTCTTCTCGGTGTTCATCCATTGGCGTATGGCTGCCATTCTGGGCAGCAGGCGGATTACGGGCAGGCGGTAGTGGTGAATAATGATGAGCATCATCATCACGATGCCTATGGCCGTCATGTAGCCGTAGCACTCTTTTATGGATATCATCACGGCCTGCTTGGATATCACAGCCATCGTGTCGCTCCACGACGGCAGGTCGAACGGCATCACCGTGCCGTCCATGTTGTCGGCAGCGTTGAGGCTGTTCTTTGATATCGACCAGTTGTATAGTCGCTGCACCGTGGCCGAACCTAAGGCCGTTCCTATGCCGCAGCGTATGTAGCCTATGGAGTTGAGGCCGAAGAAGAAGTGAGAGAAGGGGAGCGACTGCGACAGATATACGTTAGACGCCGAGCCTATCATCACCTCAGACACGCCAAAGGCAAACAGAGGGATGAAGAATGCCTCTCTGTTGGTGTCGCCGTCGATGAGAAAATACATCGACACTTCGTAAAAGGTGAGCAGCATAAGCGCCACAATAAAGTATTTCTTGAATCCCCAGTGCCACTTTACGAATGTGGCAAAGGCCAGCAGCGAGCCTACCACCACGCCGTAGAGTATGGGCCAGTTGAGCGATATCGTGTTGAGCGAGTCGTATTTCAGCACAGATGACAGATATATCGACTGCAACAGCTTGGGCGCAGCCTGAAGAATGCCAACGCCGAGCAAAAGCAGCATGAGGTGCTGCACTGACCTGAACTTGAATATAGACAGCGGCAGATACGGCTTCTCGTGAAACTTCGACCGACACAGGGCTGCGGCAAAAAACGCAAGCGTTATGCCCGTGGCCTGCCATATAGTGCTGCTCGTCCACCAGTCGTAATGCTCGCCATAGGTGAACAGCCACATGCCTGATATCAGGAACGCGCTCCAGAGGAAAAGGCCTATGAAGTCGACACCCTTCAGCGACATGAACGGCCCCGGACGATGGTCGGGCTTCATCATGAAATATACTATGCCGCAATGAATCATCATCAGCGCTATGACAAACAGGTTCATCAGTCGCCAGTTGCCGTAGTATGTAAGATATGCCGTCGTTATGCCAGAAAGATATGTTCCGCCGCACACCATGATGTAGACAACTGGGAAGAACACGGCATAGTTGCGCGACGGCGTTACGCATAGACGGAACACGCTCGTGCAGCCAAACATGCCCAGCATCTTGCAGAAACCCGCAATGAAGGCCAGTCCCCATATCATCCACGGCTCGGTTACCGACATGGTAAGGGCGTTGCATATTATTATTCCGATGGCAGAAACGAAAAACAGCTGCCGCGTGTACATATAGAATTTCAGCCTGTACATCACCGGGAAGCACACCGTTATGCCGCCCAGGGTGCAGTAGCCTGCCATCTGTATGTCCTCGTTGAGCAGCGCTATCTCGCTTACAATCTGGTTTGAGTACGACGTGTTGATGCTTCCCACATACTGATACAGAAAGCCGAACGCCATATACAGCCAGAAGCGCAGCCGTGGCGGCACCCAGTCTTTATACATCAGGAGCTGCCGTGTGCGTATCACGGTGTTTGTCGTATGATATAGCTTGGCCATTATCAGTCGATCATTTCACATTCAACGTTCAGGCCGGCACGCAGCCGCCTTATGTTCTCTTTGCTGTTCTCTTTCGTGAAGCGTATCTTCACCGGCAGCCTCTGTTCCACTTTCACAAAGTTGCCCGTGGCGTTGTCCTGCGGCACTATGGAATATTGTGCCCCCGTGGCGTTCGACATGGCCTCTATCACGCCCACATATTCAATGCCCGGTATGGCGTCTACGGTTATCCTCACGCGGTCTCCAGGCTTCATCTTTGCCGTCTGTGTCTCCTTATAGTTGGCCACAACCCACACATCGTTTTCGTCAACCACCGACATCAGCGTCTGTCCGGGCTGCACGAGCTGTCCCTCCTGCAGCGTTATCTTCGATGTATATCCGTCTGCAGGTGCCGTTATCACGGTGTACGACACGTCCAGTGCGGCATAGTCCTTGCGCGCCTTGGCCAGTTTTATGCTTGCGTCCTGCTGTCCCAGCTTCTTTGTCTGTTCGTTCTTGGTCAGCGACGTTGAGCGCTTCTGCCTGCACAGCATGTCATATTCGGCCTTTGTGCTTTCATATCTTGTCTTCACGTCGTCATACTGTTTCTGCGTAACGGCTTTGTTTTTCAGCAGCACCGAGTAGCGTTGCAGGTCGCGTTCGGCGTTCTCCAGTTCGGCCTTTGTGCCCAGTATCGACGCCTCGTTCACGCCTATGTTGCTTTCCGTGGTGCTTATCGCCGAGCTCATCACCGTCTTGCCCGACACGGCGTTCTGCAGTTCGGCTTCGGCCTCTGCCAGCTTCAGCCTGTATTCTCTGTCTTCGAGTATCACCAGCGTGTCGCCTTTATGCACGAAGGAATATTCCTCAACGCACACCTTTTTGATGTAGCCCTGCACGCGTGCATTCACCGGCACGATGTGTCGGCGCACCTGCGCGTTGTCAGTGAAGGTTGAAACGTTGAATTTTATAAACTGTACACATATCCACCATATACCTATTGCCAGCACAGCCAGAACCACGATGTTCTGGATCATTCGTCTTGTCTTGCGGTTCATGTTTAAAAGTTTCCTGAAATATATTTTAGTTGATAATAATAGTACACCACATTCACGCGTGCGTTAACCAGTCTTACTTCGGCGTCGAGCTTTGCTGTCGATGCATCGAGCATGTCGGTCAGCAGCGACAGGTCGGCCGAATAGCGCTGTTCCACAATCCTGTAGTTCTCGTTGGCCAGTTCCACGTTCTTTTTCTGCGTCTCCACCTGACGGCATGCCTCGGTGTAGTATTTGTACATCTGGTCCACCTTTCGGTCTATCGTTTCCTTTTCGGCCTGGCGGTTGTCCATCAGCTTTGCCGTCTGCATCCTTGCGGCGTTGAGCGAGGTGTTGTCTTTGTAGAAGGCCGACAGGTTCATCGACAGTTTCACGCCCACCCACCATGTGTTAATGTTGTTGTTCTTCACGGGAGCGCAGTTGGTTATCGGGCCTTCGAGACTGTTGCCTGCCGTCAGTCCTATCATGGGCATCATGCGGCTGCGCACAATCTTCTCTTCGGTCTTAGCCTGCGAGTAGGCCAGGTCGAGCCGTTTCAGCTTTGGCGACATCTCGGCCTCCTGTCTCCAGTGGCTTGCTCCAAGGTCGGGCAGATTCATCTCGTCCGTGCCGAGCCATGGCTCTATCATCGTGCCTTCGTCAAGTCCGAGATACACCAGCAGATTGTAGTTAAGATGCTCCACGGCGTTGGCCACGGTGCTTCTGTCGTAAGTAAGGTTCGACAGGGTCAGTTCGTAGCGCGTAACGTCGTTTGCCAGTGCCAGCCCCTGTTCAGAGCGCACCTTCATCTCCTCAATCAGTTGTTTTGTCAGCTTGATGTTCTCGTCGTACACACTCAGCAGGTTGCGGTTTTTCAGAAGACTGAGATAGCAGTCGAGCACCTCCATTTTAATGTTATCCGTAACAATCTTCAGGTCGGTAGATGCCATCTGTGTCTGATATCTCGTCTTCTGTATTCCTGCCGTTATCTCACCTCCGGAGTATAGAGGCTGATAGAGCGAAAGAGAAATCAAGTTGCCCAGATGGGGCATTGCCGAACGTGTAGGGTTCGAAAAGTCACGTTCCAGAATTGTTGCATCCCCCAGATAATTTACTCCTGCTTCCAGACCGATGTCGGGCAGTCGCTTTGCCCTTGCGTTCTTTTCTAGTTGTCTGGAAATGTTCACATCCTTTTGTGCCGCTTTAACTTCTACATTCGATTGTTCCACTCTTCTAAACAATTCGTCAATTGTCATCCTCAACGGTTTCTGAGCGGACACCCGGCACGCCATAACACTGTTGCCGGCAAATAATAACAACACGGCTAATCTCCGTAATCTCATACTTTATGTCGCTTTTTTGGTGTGCAAAATTACGGATTTAACTTTGATTAAGACTATTCTATATCAGCCCTAAATTTGTCATATACGAAACAAATAGCCTCATTTTGTCCATTTTTCAGGTTCTTTCTGTGTTATTTCTCTTACCATAAGCCCCAATGCCATGTTAATGATAATGTCTTAATAATTCTGTTATTTGTTAATTATTTTTGCAATTGTCTTGTTGGGTATATTGTTATTGGGAGTTAAAGGAGTATTTTCTAAGTGAAGAACGAAGAGTGAAGAGTGAAGAATCCAAATGCCTTGTTGGATATTGTAATTGGGAGTTAAAGAAGTTAAAGGAGTTATCGCTCACTAAGGTGAGCTAGGAGCATATTTAAGTGAAGAGTGAAGAACGAAGAGTAAAAAATCCATGTGCAAAAGTAATGCTTGCGTCAATAACCAACAAGACTAATGTGCCGGCTGATTTGTAATCTGCCGGAATAGAATATAAGAACCGAAGGTCAGCGTAGCTAATTTTGATCCGCTTAAAATACCGCTTATTTAAGTTAAGGATGATAAGTTAAAAATCCAAATACCAAATTGGTATAATGTTATAAAGTAATTTTAAATATGAAGTAATCGGACAGTTCTGGCGAAAATTAAAAATTAAAAGTTAAAAATCTAAATGTCTAAGCGAGTTTAAAACAGCATGACAATACAAAATAGGAAGTAATCGGATCGCAGATCCTGATATTTCATTCCGGCGGAGCACAGATCCGCCGGAACAATAGCAAACGTAGTGCTTGCGAAAAAAGACAACAACGAATTTGGATTTTTCACTCTTCAATTTTCATTCTTCACTTAAACACGTACTACGTTTGCATATGACTTTAACTCCTAGCCAACTCCGTTGGCGATAACTTCTTTAACTCCTTTAACTCCTAATCCAACTCCTTTAACTTCTGACAAAAGCGCAGATCCTCCGCTGTAATAATACCAAACGTTGTGCTTATTTAATTTCTAACAAGAACCACAAAAACGTCAGACATAAATCAAAACATTTGATAAGATTTTGTTTTTCGTACGATTTGAAGTATCTTTGCATAAGATATACTGCATCTCAGCATAACATTTAAGCGTGGCTTAATGATTCTGCATTCGATTTGCGGTATCTTTGCATAAGATATACTGCATCTCAGCATAACATTCAAGCGTGGCTTGAAGATTACGCACACGCAATGAGGACGTTATCTTCGCTTTGATTTTTTTGTATTATGAAAGAATATATTGTTTCTGCGCGCAAATACAGACCTATGACCTTCGACTCAGTTGTGGGACAGGCAGCTCTTACCACTACGCTGAAAAACGCGGTGAAGAGCGGAAAGCTGGCTCATGCCTACCTGTTCTGCGGACCAAGAGGCGTGGGCAAGACTACATGCGCACGTATCTTTGCCAAGGCCATCAACTGCCAGAACCCTACTGCTGAAGGTGAGGCCTGCAACGAATGCGAAAGCTGCAAGGCGTTCAACGAACAGCGCTCGTATAACATCTTTGAGCTCGACGCTGCCAGCAACAACTCGGTGGAGAACATCAAGGCTCTGATGGAACAGACAAGAATACCGCCGCAGGTGGGTAAGTATAAGGTGTTTATCATCGACGAGGTGCACATGCTGTCGACAGCGGCATTCAACGCCTTTCTGAAGACTCTTGAGGAACCGCCTGCACACGTGATATTCATCCTGGCGACAACAGAGAAGCACAAGATTCTGCCTACCATCATATCACGCTGTCAGATTTATGACTTTGAGCGCATGACGGTGCCCAACATCATCAACCACCTGAAGATGGTGGCCGAGAAGGAAGGCATAACTTACGAGGAAGAGGCGCTGAACGTGATAGCGGAGAAGGCCGACGGCGGAATGAGAGACGCACTGTCGGTGTTCGACCAGGCTGCAAGTTTCTGTCAGGGCAACATCACATATAAAAAGGTGATTGAGGACCTGAACGTGCTCGACGCCGACAACTACTTTAACATCATCGACCTGTGCCTGGAGAACAAGGCGGCAGACGTGATGGTGCTGCTGAACAACATAATAAACAAGGGCTTCGACGGCGGACACCTGATAAACGGACTGGCGGTGCACGTGCGCAACGTGATGATGGCAAAGGACGAACAGACGCTGCCGCTGCTGCAGGCGAGTGCATCGCAGACGGAGAAATACAAGGCGCAGGCTGCCAAATGCAGTTCGGCGTTTCTGTATAAAGCGCTGCGTATTATCAACGACTGCGACATAAACTACCGCCAGAGCAGCAACAAGAGACTGCTGGTGGAGCTGACGCTGATAGAGATAGCGCAGATAACTCAGCCTGACGACGAAGGGGCAGCCTCGGGGCGTTGCCCTAAGAGACTGAAATCCCTGTTTAAAAGACTTATGGGCGAAAGGCCAAAGGCGGCTATGCAGGTGGCCGCGGCCGAGCCCAGCGTTAACCGCCATACGGCCATTGCCAAGCACAATGCCAAGAAGGCGGCAGAGAGCGTCGTGTCTGCAAGCGAAGGCAGCAGCACCGACAACAGCATGAGCAACGGCGACGGAGCAAAGGCCGCACAGCCGGCTATAACGACGAATCTGCGAAAACTAAAACTGGGCAGCATCGGCAAGACGTTTGCCAACCTGAGACGTCAAGGCGAAGAGCCGCAGATGGTGGCGGAGCAGGACGTAGAGGTGGTGGACAACGGTGAGCACAACACGTTCACCGAGGACGAGATGCTGACGCAATGGGTAGGCATGTGCAACCGTATGCCGCAGCAGATGACGGGAATAGCGGCGCGCATGAAGAACATGATGCCGACAATAAAAGAGTTTCCGAACATCGAGGTGGTGGTTGACAACGAGATTCTGCTGGAAGAGATAAACAAGATTAAGGGCAGAATACGAAACACGCTGATAAAGGCCCTAAGAAACAGCGACATAACACTGACGCTAAGACTGGCAAAGCCTGAAGAGATAAAGCGCATACCGACAAACCGCGAACGCTTTGACGAACTGAAAAATACAAACAAGGCCTTCGAACGACTAAGCGAAATACTCGGACTGGAAGTAAGCTAGGAATTCATAATTACGTTCTTGTCAGGAGTTAAAGGAGTTGGATTAGGAGTTAAAGGAGTTATAGTAGTTGGTTTAGGAGTTAAAGGAGTTATAGTAGTTATCGCCAACGGAGTTGGCTAGGAGTTAGAGTCATATGCCTTGTTGATTGTTGTCATAGAAAGACATACGAATTGACTTGCGTCCAACTTCATTTTTCTCGCAAGCACTACGTTGCCTATTGTGCCGGCTGATTTGAAATTGTCGTGCAAGTGAGAGCAGAAGCAAATCTCATTTGGTTATGCCGAGCGCAGCCGACAATCAATAGAATTAATCTGCCGGAATTGAATATAAGGATCTGTGATCCGATTACTTCCTATTTTGTTTCTCAGTAGTTAGAGGAGTTAAAGAAGTTATCGCCAACGGAGTTGGCTAGGAGTTAGAGTCATATGCAAACGCAGTACGTGTTTAAGTGAAAAATGAAAAGCGAAAAACGAAAAATCCAATTGCTTTGTTGGTCCTTTTCGCACTATGTTAGCACATGGATTTTTCACTCTTCGTTCTTCACTCTTCACTTAAATATGCTCTTCACTTTCGTAAGACGCACTACGTTGCTAATGTGCCGGCGGATCTGCGCTCCGCCGGAATTGAATATAAGGATCTGTGATCCGATTACTTCTTATTTTACGTTATCATGTAGTCTTATGCTAGCTTGGCATTCATATTTTCACTTTTATTTTTTTTAAATGCTCAGGCCTGATTGCACTTTTGCATCTGCTTTTCCGTTCCTTACTTTCGTAAAACAAGCGGTATTTTAAGCGGATCAGGAGATCCTTATATTCTATTCCGGCAGATTGCAAATCAGCCGGCACATTAGTCTTGTTGATTATTGACGCAAGCACTACTTTTGCACATGGAGTCTAATGCTTCGTTGATTCTTTTCATGGCAAGACATTTGGATTTTTCATTGTTCACTTTTAATTCTTAATTTTTAATTGCTCAAGCCTGCTTGCGCTTTGCGCCTGCTCTTCGTTCTTCACTTAAAATTATATAATCCCCATTCCCAATTCTTCACACTCTTTTCTCATCTCTTCGGGCCATATGCTGGCCTGTATCTCGCCTAAATGGGCTTTGTGGAGCAGCACCATGCACAGGCGGCTCTGCCCTATTCCGCCGCCGATGCTCAACGGCAGTTCACCGGCAAGGAGCTTTTTGTGGAAATACAGACTTGAGCGACGTTCCTGACCAGTGAGTTTCAACTGGTGCAGCAGTGCTTCTTTGTCAACACGTATGCCCATTGACGACAGCTCTACGGCACGGGCGAGCGTGGGATACCAGATAAGGATGTCACCGTTGAGACCGTTGCGGCCGTCGCTGTTGGGCGTGGTCCAGTCGTCATAGTCGGGAGCGCGACCATCGTGCGGCTTGCCGTCAGACAGGTTGCCACCGATGCCAATGATAAACACGGCGCCATACTTCTTGCATATCAGGTCTTCGCGTTCTTTCACGCTCTTGTCGGGATACATCTGCAGCAGGTCTTCGCTGTGGACGAAATGGATGTCGGAAGGCAGAAACGGCTTAAGAGCCGAATAATGCTCGCACACAAGATACTCAGTGCGGAGGATGGCGGCATAGATGCGGCGGACAACGCTTTTAAGGAAGTCGAGATTGCGTTCGGCGCGCGTCATAACCATCTCCCAGTCCCACTGGTCGACATAGAGCGAATGAAGATTGTCAAGCTCCTCGTCGGCCCTGATGGCGTTCATGTCGGTGTAGATGCCATAGCCCGGCTCAACGGCATACTCTGCCAGGGTGAGCCGTTTCCACTTGGCAAGCGAGTGGACCACCTCTGCCTGAGCGTCGCCAAGATCCTTAATGGGAAACGTCACGGGGCGTTCCGTGCCGTTGAGGTCATCGTTTATGCCAAGACCTTTAAGCACAAACAGCGGTGCTGTTACACGGCGGAGGCGAAGCTCCGTTGAAAGATTCTGCTGAAAAAAGTCTTTTATCATTTTTATGCCCTGCTCCGTCTGCCTGACGTTCAGCAGCGGCTTATAGTCTACAGGTCTTATCAATTTGCTCATATTCTCTCTTATTAACCATAAAATACGGCAGCAAAGATAATAATTTATTATCAATATGCAATAATAACAGATAATTTATTGTCATTATTTCAATAAATACACAAACAAAGCAACACAAAGACTACAGAAAAGACACAAAGAAAGCATAACCATAATTTATCTTACATATTGATTCAGCAAGATGACATTAAACGGCGACAGAATAAGATTTAGGTGAAACAGTGCCATTTTTTGCGCAAAATTGTGTGCAAAAATAAAATGCAGTACATCAGAAAGATATTGAGACATAATGCCTGTATGTGCAACAAGAGGAATGACGACGCCGTGCAAAAGGGCACAAACGGGAAGCCAAAAGACCGCAAATCAGAAGGCGAAAGACGGCATAACGCAAAGCGAAATGTATAGTAATAAAACGGCAAAAGCATACCTTTTGCAGACCGACGGCCATAAACCGGCACTCAAAACGTATGAAAACAGGCAGCAAAAGGCGCAAAGCGGACTTATCAGAAGACTAATAGGGCAACAAAAGCGCACATACACGATATATCATTATGAAAGAACAGCACGCCATTTACTTACATTTTAACATCACACAAATCATCAGACAACAGCCCCCGACAGCCTGAACCGCATACACAAGGCGCTAACCGGGCGCAAAGACACAAAAAAGGGCCGGGGGCTGAAAGCCCGGCCCTGTCATCACAAGAAGAAAATTCAGCAACGCTTTGCTTATATTATGCAAAAAAATATCTGTTCACGGCATTAAGCCTTGGCGCAAGCCACATGACGGCAGAGCCGCTGTCTACTTGCCTATCCATCCGAACATCCTGTCGGGATAGTTGGTTATGATGGCATTCACGCCCGCCTTAACCATCTTCTGCGCATCGGCCTTGGTGTCCACGGTGTAAGGAATGACGCGCATTCCGGCAGACTTTGCCTTTGTTACGAAGGCTGCGTTGACCATGGGATAGTCGGGACCGACGGCATAAGGCACGAAGCCGAGCTTGGTCATGGCAGCATCATAGCCGCCCGACGTATTGTCTATCAGGTAGAGCAGGCGCATCTGCGGATACTTGGCATGAAGATACTTCAGCGTGCGCACGTCGAAGCTCTGCACGAGCAGGCGCGAACCGAGGTTGCGGGTACTGAGAGCCTTTACACACTGGTCGGCAAAGGTCTTGTAGTCGGGCGTGAGCTTGCCGTCGAGAGCGGCGTCAGACTTGATTTCTATGGTGTATCTTACAGGCGCAAGGCGGTGCTGACGGCAGTAAGTTTCAACAGAATCGATGAGCGCCGTCACCATAGGCACATGGGTGTAGAGGCGCTTGCTGTCGGGGAAAGCTGGGTCTTTTACGTTGCCGATGACCTTTGCCGAAAGCTGTTTCCATGTGAGCGAATAGATGGGATACTTCTGTCCGTAGCCTTTGACATAGGGATCGTGCGAAACCACCACTACCCCGTCCTTGGTTACGTGCAGGTCCATCTCAAGGTCGGTTACGCCGAGCTTCACGGCATTGAGCATTGCCTCGATGGTGTTCTCGGGATAAAGTCCGGCACCTCCGCGGTGAGCTATGACAGAGACGCGAGGTCTGATGACGTCAGAGACGGTGCGGCCGAAGCGGTTGGTCATAACCACCTTTATCTCCTTATAGTTGCCCACGGGCTTGCATCTGAACAGGTGCGACGTGTTGGCGGGGCGTCCGGCAGCAAGCGTGCGCGAGCCAAACTCAAAGTCGACGCCCGTGAAGCGCTGCATGGTGCCCATCAGCTTGCCGTCCTGATACCACTCAACCTTGCATGCAGGGTCGTAGTCCCATATGTTGGCAACGACATATCCGGGCTGCGTGCCGAAGTCACCCTTGTTGTAGAGCGTCATCTGGCGCGAGAAGGGGAAGCCCGTGGCCTTATACTGCCACTCGACGCTGCTTCCGTTGACATCTACCACCATATATCCGTTAGGCGCTCCGCAGCGGTTGAGCCATCCGTTCCACCATGCTCCGCTGGCAGCTCCTATGTTGTGCTGATAGAGGTTGCTGTTGACCACCACGTTCTGAAAGTAATGGGTGTGGCCGCAGAACACATGCACCTTGTAGCCCTCGAGCAACTTCTGCAGCGAGGCAGCCCCGCGCATGTTCTGTGCAGGGTCGTCCTTGTTCCATGCGGCGGCGTGCATGTTGAGGATGACGAGCGAGCCTTTGGGCACAAACTTCAGGTCGTTGGCGAGCCAGCGCAGCTGATTCTCCGTGAGCGTCTCAACATACGCCTTGTTGCCCTTATAGTTGATGTTCTTCAGCGTAACGACGTGCGCCTTGCCTATGTTGAACGAATAGTCGGTAGGTCCGAACACAGCCGCATAGGCCATCTCGCCGTAGGCTCCGGCACCAAGGCGCGCGTTGTTGAGTCCCTTGTAGCGCTTGTCGAAGTCGTGGTTGCCGATACACTGAAACATGGTTATCTTCATGTTCTTGAACGACGCGGCATAGCTGCGCAGCAACGGCAGATTGTCGAACACGATGTCGCCCACAGTGATGCCCACCACCTCACGCGTCTTGCTCAGCGAGTCGACCACGGCACGCATGTCGGGCACCAGTTCGGTGTTCCATCTCTTCATGTCGGCAGCATCGAGCATCTGCGGGTCGGATATGGCTATGTAGCTGAACCTGTCGGCAGGCTTGGTGCGCTTTTCGAGCACAAAGTTGCAGCTCTTAGAGCTTACGGCCGTCCTGACGGGCACGTAGAAGCCGGAGGCTATGCCGTTCTTGGAAGGCAGCTTGTAGGCGGCCGGCGTGGAGATGCTTATAAACTTGCTGACAAACGTGTCGGTGCGCAGCGTCCAGTAGCCATTGGCGTCTGTACGGGTGAAGGCCATGCCGTTGTTGACCACCACTCCGCTGATGCCCCTGCCCGCCTTGTCGGTAACGCGGCCCTTTACGGTAAACACGTTCACACTGGCCTGACCATTGCTCAGAAGCATCATGGTGGCCATAAGGAATAAACATATTCTCAACTTCATAGGCTTTATGTTTTTGTTTTTATACGTTCGCTCTCTGTTATGCCGCACCCGTCATCGGCAGACAACGCCCTGCGACGTGCCGCTGCATAGGCAAAACACGCACACGCCATACTGCAAAACTGCGGCTGCGGGCGGCGCAAGTCCGGCGGCTTGTAAATTTTTGTACAAAATTACCAAAATATGTTTACATTGATGATGCATAAGAGGTTCAATTGCTTTAAAAAAGTATAACAAAAACATTTCCGCCGTGAAAAAGCCGTCAGAATGACCGATTTTTATGTCTGTCAGGCACATAGGGGCACTGACGGCACGGCACAATAAGGAGAAGAAAAGATGAAAACTGGCTACTGAGGAGAAGAAAAGCACGCATTGTTACAATAAAAAATTTAAAGTTACATTAATTAATATGATTACAAACCTAAAATCTGAGCGTCATAACATAAACAAGAAAAACTGAAATGAGAAAACTTTTTTTGTCTGCCATCGTTATGTTGACAACGACGGCACCAAATCTTTCTTACGCGAAAGACATTTACGTTTCCACATCATTCCATGAGCCGGCCAACGAAGGCCTGCGCTTTATCTACAGCTATGACGGACTGAGATGGGACACCATACAGGGCACATTCCTGCGCCCGGCGGTAGGAGAACAGAAGGTGATGCGCGACCCTTCGATAGTGAAAGGACCCGACGGCACGTTCCATCTGGTATGGACATCGAGCTGGAAGGGCGACAAGGGTTTTGGTTATGCATCATCAAAAGATCTTATCCACTGGAGCAAGCCAAGACTGATAAACGTCATGACAGACCCTACAACGGTGAACGTATGGGCACCGGAACTGTTCTACGACGACGTGAAGAAGCAGTACATGATTATATGGGCATCATGCATACCGGGCAAGTTTCCCGACTATAAGGAAGACCACTACAACAATCACCGTCTGTACTACGTTACGACAAAGGACTTCAAGAAGTTCAGCAAGGCCAAGGTGCTTATCGACCCTGACTTCAGCAGCATTGACGCCACTCTCGTAAAGAGAGGCAAGGATGACTACGTGATGGTGCTGAAAGACAACTCGAGAGACCAGCGCAACATCAAGGTGGCTTTTGCCAAGTCGCCCTACGGCCCATGGAGCAAGGCGTCGGAGCCGTTCACAGAGAGCTTCTGCGAAGGTCCGTCAACGGCAATGGTCAACGGATGGTATTACATCTACTACGACTCTTACCGCCACGGCATATACGGAGCGGCAAGAACAAAGGACTTCAAGAACTTCCAGGACCAGACAGGTGCCGTAAAGTTCCCTGTAGGACACAAGCACGGAACGGTGTTCATGGCCGACGAGGAAATTGTGAAGAACCTGATAAAGGAGAACCGCGACGCCGTGCACTACACCGGAACGACCGTGGCTACGCCTGCACGACATGACGGCGGACTATCGCCCGTGGTGGGAGTTCACAGCATTCAGACCATGAGAGGCGAACAGGGATGGCTCTATAACCATCAGCCCATGATGGCATACTGGAAAGGCAAGTTCTACATGCACTACCTGACCGACCCGAGAAGCGAGCATGAGCCGCCCGGAAAGACCATGCTGCAGACTTCTGTAGACGGATACAAATGGACTAAGCCCGTTGAGCTGTTCCCTGAATACAACGTGCCCGACGGATACACCAAGCCGACATGGCCGGGCGTTGTGGCAAAAGACCTGAAGGCCATCATGCACCAGCGCGTGGGCTTCTATGTGTCTAAGAGCAACCGCCTAATTGCAATGGGCAACTACGGCGTGGCGCTCACTCCGAAAGACGACCCCAACGACGGCAACGGAATAGGCCGCGTGGTAAGGGAGATAAAGGCCGACGGCACATTCGGTCCTATATACTTTATATATTATAACCACGGATTTAACGAAAAGAACACCGACTATCCTTACTACAAGAAAGCAAAGGACAAGGAGTTTGTTAAGGCCTGCGACGAGATTCTGGCTAACCCGATGTACAGAATGCAGTGGGTTGAAGAGGCTGACAGAAACGACGAGATACTGCCGCTGAAGACTCCCTACAAGGCGTTCAGCGGATACACTCTGCCCGACGGACGCAAGGTGGGACTGTGGAAGCACGCGCTGACAAGCATAAGCAGCGACGGCGGAAACACATGGAGAGAACCGGCAAAGAGGGCTCACGGCTTTGTGAACTCTAACGCGAAGATATGGGGACAGCGCCTTTCTGACGGCACTTATGCCACTGTATATAACCCGGCTGAATATCGCTGGCCGCTGGCTATATCGCTGAGCAACGACGGACTGGAATACACAACGCTCAACCTGGTGAACGGCGAGGTTACGCCTGAACGCCACTGGGGCAACTACAAGAGCTACGGACCGCAGTATACACGAGGCATACTGGAAGGCAACGGAACACCGCCGGACAAGAACCTGTGGGTTACTTACAGCAACAACAAGGAAGACATGTGGGTGTCGTGCATACCCGTGCCTGTAAAGATAAAGGCTACAGAACATGCAGGAGGCAGCTTCAGCAAGTATGCCAAACTGCAGGACATGAAAGACTGGAACATCTACTCGCCGCTGTGGGCACCCGTAACGCTCAACGGCGAATGGCTGACGCTGAGCGACAAGGATCCGTATGACTACGCCAAGGTGGAGAAACTGATACCGGCTACGAAGGAACTTACTGTAGACTTCGACGTTAAGCCCGCACAGAACGACCACGGACAGTTCAACATAGAGTTCCTTGACGACAAGGGCAACATGTGCGCCCGCATCGTGCTCGACTCTGCCGCAACAATGAAGGTAAAGGGCGGAGCGCGCTATGGCGGCATGCTGAAGCACTATGACGCCGGACAGACATATCATATCACAGCCAAGCTGTCGGTAGACGGACACGTGGGAACATACTTCGTGAACGGCAAGAAGGCAACGGCACGTATGTTCGACACACCCGTTGACGCCATAACACGAATAGTGTTCCGCACAGGTGACCTGTTCACTGAGCCGAGCATTGAAACTCCTGCCGACCAGTATGTTGACATGCCGCGTGCCGACGAGCAGGACAAGCTGGCATCATTCTCTATTGCAAACGTGAAGACTGCATCGGCAGACGCCGACTCAGCATCAACAGTGCTGAAGTATGACGACTTTGCACACTATGCCGAATACTTCAACAACATGGAGGACGAGAACATCGTTACGGACATACCCAACAGCAAGTCGTCTGAATGGATGAGCAAGAACATACCTCTGTTTGAATGTCCCGACAAGGACATGGAAGAGATCTACTACTTCCGCTGGTGGTCGCTGCGCAAGCACATCAAGCGCACTCCTGTAGGACTGGGTATGACCGAATTCCTCGTTCAGCGCTCTTATGCCGACAAATACAACCTCATTGCCTGCGCAATAGGACATCACGTGATGGAGACACGCTGGCTGCGCGACTCGACATATCTGCACCAGATACTGAACACATGGTATCGCGGCAACAACGGCAAGGCAATGCAGAAGATGAACAAGTTCAGTTCATGGAACCCGGCTGCCATATATGAGGCTTACAAGGTGCTTGGCGACACATCGTTCGTAATGGCACTGAAACCGTCGCTCGAAGAGGAATACGCACGCTGGAGGAGCACCAACCGACTGAAGAGCGGACTCTACTGGCAGGGCGACGTGCAGGACGGAATGGAAGAGAGCATCAGCGGCGGAAGACGCAAGCAGTATGCACGTCCGACAATAAACAGCTATATGTACGGCAACGCAATGGCTCTGGCAGAACTGAACAAGCTGGCAGGCGACACAAAGAAGGCCAAGGAATACACAATGGAGGCCGACACGATAAAGAACCTGATACAGACAAATCTGTGGAGCGAGAAGCAGTCGTTCTTCGAGACTATGAGAGGCGACACTCTGGCTGCCGTGCGCGAGGCCATAGGATTTATTCCATGGTATTTCAACCTGCCTGACGCAAAGAAATATGACGAGGCATGGAAGCAGGTGGAGGACGAGGAAGGATTCTCAGCTCCCTACGGACTTACAACGGCTGAGAGAAGACATCCTGAATTCCGCTCGCACGGAGTGGGACGCTGCGAATGGGACGGCGCCGTATGGCCTTTCGCAACAAGCCAGACGCTTACAGCCATGGCAAACTACATAAACACATATCCCGAGCCTGTTGTTGGCGACTCTACATTCTTCAAACAGATGAAGCTGTATGTTGAGAGCCAGCACCACAGAGGACGCCCGTATATCGGCGAATATCTCGACGAGAAGAACGGTGCATGGCTTATGGGCGACCGCGAGCGCAGCAGATACTACAACCACTCTACATTTGCCGACCTCGTGATCACAGGCATAGCCGGACTAAGACCGCAGGCCGACGGCAGCATAGTTGTCAATCCGCTTATACCTGAAGGCACATGGAACTACTTCTGCCTGGACAACATAAGCTATCGCGGCAACAACATAGCCATCGTCTACGACAAGGACGGACAGCGCTATCACCAGGGCAAGGGCCTCATGCTCTTCGTTAACGGCAAACTGGCCGCCAAGAGAGACGGTCTGGGTAAACTGACTTATAAAATAAACAAGAAATGAAACGTGTTATAATTCCGGCACTTATGCTACTGAGCATGAGTGCCGGAGCTCAAACTTTTGAAAACAAATTTACAAGACCGCTGAGCGACGTGCTCAACGACGTGTCGGCAAGATTCGGAATAAGACTGAAATACAACGTTGACACAACAGGACTGAAACTGGCGTATGCCGACTTCCGCGTGCGTCCCTACTCTCTCGAAGAGACTCTCAGCAACATATTGTCGCCCTTCGACTTCAAGGCTGTTAAGCAGAACGACAAGCTGTATAAGATAAAGCCTTACGAATATCCGCGCAGACAGCCCGAAGACGGACAGAAGATGATAAGCTGGCTGACATCGCTTTACAACAATAAAACAGAATGGGAGGCACGACGCGACACGCTGCGCAAGGAAGTGAGAGAGCGCCTCGGCATAGATAAGCTGCTGCCGCTCTGCTCAAAGGAGAAACCCGAATACTCGAAGATAAGGAAGTTTGACGGATATACCGTGCAGAACTTCAGACTGAAGACAGCGAACGGCCACACTGTGTGCGGCTCTATCTATGCCCCGACGAGCAAGGGAAAGCATCCGCTGATAATATGCCCCAACGGACACTTCAGCAACGGACGCTACGGCAAGGTGCAGCAGCTGAGACTGGGCACGCTGGCACGCATGGGCGCGATATGTGTTGACTATGACCTGTGGGGATGGGGCGAATCTGCCGACGAAGTTGGCAGCAAGGCACACCAGACACCAGAGGCTCACGTGATGCAGGCATTAAACGGTATAAGGATACTCGACTGGATGATACAGCGCAAGGACGTTGACACCAAGCGCATAGGCGTGAACGGAGGCTCAGGCGGCGGCACTCAGACCGTGCTGCTGACGGTGCTCGACGACAGATTTACGGCTGCCAACCCTGTGGTGAGCGTATCGTCGTGGTTCGACGGCGGATGTCCGTGTGAGAGCGGAATGCCGATACAGCTGGCAGGAGGAGGCACATGCAACGCCGAACTGGCTGCAATGTTTGCCCCGAAGCCGATGATGCTGGTGAGCGACGGCGGCGACTGGACATCGACGACGCCCGAACTGGAATATCCTTACCTGCAGCGCATATACGGATTCTATGGTGCTACCGACAAGGTGAGCAACATACACCTGCCGAAAGAGCGCCACGACTTCGGCGACAACAAGCGCAACGCTGTATATAAATTCTTTATTGACACCTTCAAGCTCGACGCATCAAAGCTCGACGAGAGCAAGGTTACGATTGAAGACGAGAACGCACTAAGATTTACACCTAAGAAATAAATGAAAAAAACACTACTAAAGACAACATTGCTGGCGGCCGTATGCCTGATGACAACAACAGAGGGAATGGCCGAGAACAAGCATGTGCTGTGGTATGACAGACCGGCATACACATGGACAGAGGCTCTGCCGATAGGCAACAGCCGCCTGGGCGCCATGATATACGGCACGCCGGGCTCTGAGCGTCTGCAGCTCAACGAAGAGACAATATGGGCAGGAAGGCCCAACAACAACGCCAACCCGGAGGCAAAGGAGTATCTGCCGAAGGTGAGACAGCTGGTGTGGGAAGGCAAATACAAGGAGGCGCAAGACCTGGCCACGGCACACGTGCAGGCAAACACCAACAGCGGTATGCCTTATCAGCCGTTTGGCGACCTGTATATCAACTTCCCGGGCAACGGCGAGTACACCAACTACTACCGCGAACTGAGCCTTGACTCTGCCCGCGCCATAACAAGATACACAAGCAACGGCGTAACATATCAGAGAGAATACATTTCGTCGTTCGACGGAAACGTAATAGCCATACACCTCACTGCAAGCAAGAAAGGCATGATAACCTGCAACGCGCAGATGACATCGCCGCAGCAGGACGTAACCATTAAGTCGGAAGGCAACGAGATTGTGCTGAGCGGCATAAGCGGATGGCATGAAGGACAGAAAGGCAAGGTAACATTTACCGGCAGGGCTACGGCTACAGTAAAAGGCGGAAGCATGAGCAGCCGCGACGGCGTATTGCAGATAAGCGGTGCCGACGAGGCTACAATATATCTGACAATAGCCACAAACTTCAACAGCTATAAGGACATCAGCGGCAACGACACGCTGCGCTCTGAGACGGCTCTGAAAGAGGCGCTGGCAAAGGACTTCAACACGATGAAGGCCGCACATGTAAAGAAATACAAGGCTCTGTATGACCGCGTGAAGCTCGACCTCGGCAAAGACGCATTTGCGTCAACCACAACCGACAAGCGCGTGGAGCTGTTCAAGAAGCAGACCGACCTGCATCTGGTTGAGACCTACTTCCAGTTTGGCCGCTATCTGCTGATATGCACATCTCAGCCGGGCACACAGCCGCCCACGCTGCAGGGTATATGGAACGACAAGATGCTGCCGTCGTGGGACAGCAAATATACATGCAACATCAATCTTGAGATGAACTACTGGCCGGCAGAGTCGACCAACCTGACCGAACTCAACGGTCCGCTGTTCAGTCTTATCAAGGACGTGAGCGAGACAGGACACAAGTCGGCCGACATAATGTATGGTGCCGACGGATGGGTGCTGCACCACAACACCGACATCTGGCGCGTAACGGGAGCCATAGACAAGGCTCCGTCGGGTCTGTGGCCTACAGGCGGCGCATGGATGTGCCAGCATCTGTGGGAGCATTATCTCTACACAGGCGACGTGAAGTTCCTCGAGAGCGTCTATCCGATAATGGAGAACGCGGCACGCTTCTTCAATCAGATTATGGTGCGCGAGCCTAAGAACAACTGGTGGGTAATATGCCCCAGTCTGTCGCCCGAGAACCAGCACCCCTACAAGGCAACAACGGCAGCCGGCGTAACGATGGACAACCAGCTGCTCTACGACCTGTTCAACCACGTAATTGACGCTGCCGACATACTTGGCAAGACCAAGACGGCTACAATAATCGACAGTCTGAAGCAGAAGCTCACAGAGATGGTGCCCATGCAGACAGGCCGCTGGGGACAGCTGCAGGAATGGATGGACGACTGGGACAATCCGGAGGACGTGCACAGACACGTGTCTCATCTATACGGACTCTTCCCGAGCAATCAGATTTCTCCGTTCCGCACACCCGAACTCACAGCCGCTGCACGCAAGTCGCTCATACACCGCGGCGACCCGTCTACGGGATGGAGCATGGGCTGGAAGGTGTGTCTGTGGTCACGACTGCTCGACGGCAACCACGCATGGAAGCTAATCGGCGACCAGCTGACACTGGTGCGCAACGAGAAGAAGAAGGGTGGAACATATCCTAACCTCTTTGACGCTCACCCGCCATTCCAGATTGACGGCAACTTTGGCTGCACGGCCGGCATAGCAGAGATGCTCATGCAGAGCCACGACGGCTTTGTCTATCTGCTGCCTGCCCTGCCCGACGCATGGAAAGACGGCTCCGTAAGCGGACTGAAGGCGCGCGGAGGCTTTGAGGTTAGCATGACATGGAAGGACAACAAGATAACAAAGACAACTGTTAAGTCGGAACTTGGCGGCAACCTGCGCATACGTTCGGCTGTGCCTCTGAAGGGCAAGGGCCTGAAGGCCGCAAAGGGCGAGAACAAGAACAGACTGTTTGAAACTCCAACGGACATCCGTCAGAAGATAAACTATCCTGACGCCATCGAGAAGATGCCGGAGGCTGAGAAGACATATCTGTATGACATAAGCACCAAGAAGGGCGCTGTGTACACATTTGAAGCAGAATAATATATGTGGCGGAATATGGGAAAAACAGAACAAAGCCCATATTTCCGCCACTTTACGTATATAAGCCGGACATGGCCAAACGGCACAAAATCGGCCACGAAGCAACCGGCTCTGCAACCTACTGATATTCAACGGGTTGCAAAAGGCTACCTTTAACATCGCAAAAGGCGGCCTTTTGGCGTGTAAAAGACCATGTTTCGCAACGCGATATGCCGTCTTTCACAACGCAACGGCGATAAGCTGGAACATAAAGAGGCAAAAGCAACTTTACAAAACTAATTGAAAAGTGATTGCAAACCTTATGAATTAACCGAGAAAAAGAATAATATTAACTAACAAAAATCAATAAAAAAGTAGTATGAATAAAAGCAGAATACTATTTATCGCAACCCTGCTGCTCAGCACTTTGGCAATAAATGCGGCAGGCAAAATCTACAAGCCGTGGAGCAACGGACGGCTCGTAGTGTCTGAGAACAACCGTTACATAGTGCACGAAAACGGACAGCCGTTTTTCTGGATGGGCAACACGGCATGGCTGCTGCCCGAACGTCTTAACCGCGAGGAGGCCGAATATTTCCTCGAGAAAGACCGTCTGGCAGGATATAACGTAGAGCAGATACAGGTGCTCAACGCCATCCCCACGTTCAACGTGTATGGTCATGCTGCCAACAACGCCGAGTTCGACTTCAGCAAGGTGTCTAAGCCGGGTGTCTACGGCTACTGGGAGCATCTCGACTATATCGTAGACGTGGCTGCCAACAACGGCATCTACATCGCCATGGACTGCATATGGGGCTCTATGATCGACAAGATGGACGTAAAGAAGGCTGCCGCTCTTGGCAAATTTCTGGGCGAGAGATACAAGGACAAGCCCAACATTATATGGATGATCGGCGGCGACATCATGGGCGACAAGAAGCCTGAGGTGTGGGACGCAATGGCAAGAGCCATAAAGAAGGTGGACAAGAACCACATCATGACCTTCCACCCGAGAGGACGCACAACGTCGGCATGGTGGTATAACGACCGCGAGTGGATGGACTTTAACATGTTTCAGAGCGGACATCGCCGCTACGGACAGCGCAACGGCGACGGCGACTACACTATTAAGGAGAACACCGAAGAGGACAACTGGCGCTATGTTGACATGAGCTTTGAGAAGAAACCGCTGCGCCCTGTTATCGACGGTGAGCCTTCATACGAGGATATTCCGCAGGGACTTCACGACTTCTCGGCTCCACGCTGGATGGACTACGATGTACGCCGCTATGCTTACTGGGCTGTGTTCGGCGGAGCTTTCGGCCACACCTACGGCCACAACTCTGTGATGCAGTTTATACGTCCGGGCCTTAAGGCATCTTTCGGCGCTGAGAAACCTTGGTGGGACGCAATGAACGATCCGGGCTACAACCAGATGAAGTATCTCAAATGGCTCATGCTTAGCTTCCCGTTCACAGAGCGCGTGGCTGACCAGAGCATCATCTCAGGACAGAACGGCGAGCGCTACGACCGCATAATAGCTACCCGCGGCAACGACTATCTGCTCGTATACAACTACAGCGGCAAGCCCATGAGCATCGACCTGACAAAGATAAGCGGCGCAAAGAAGAACGTATGGTGGATGAATCCGGCTGACGGCAAGCTGACTTATCTCGGCGAATACGACAGCAAGGTCGTTGAGTTTACTTACGATGCAGCCTATCTGCGCGGCAGCGACCGTGTGCTTATTGCCGTTGATTCAAGCAAGAATTACATCGGCAAGACAGACGTAATGCTGAAGGAAAAGAACTAAGAAATTAAGAAGTAAGAGTTAAAAAATAAGAAACGATGTTCAGCGCAAGCTGATTAAGTAGTAAGGAAATTACTTTTGAGGAGAAGAAAAGAGGAAGTTAGCGGATTGAAAATCCTTATATTTAATTCCGGCGGATTGCAAATCCGCCGGAACATTAGCTAACGTAGTGCTTGCGAAAAAAAGCTACAAGGCATTTGGATTTTTCACTCTTCACTTTTCGTTCTTCACTTAAAAATGCTACTTTAACTACAAAAAATATATTATGTTTAGAAAAATATTATTGGCGGTCCTGGCCTTGTGTCTGTGCATGACGGCTCCCGCGGCAAAGAAGAAGAACGGACGTAAGGCGTCGTTCCCCGTTGCCGTGACCGGACTGAAGACGGAGCGCATGGTCAACCCGATGAGCATCGACACGCCACAGCCGCGGCTGGGATGGATGATAACATCGGACGAGAACGACGTGATGCAGACGTCGTGCCGCATAATCGTAGCCTCAACACCTGAAAAGGCCGCAAAACTTGAGGGCGACCTCTGGGACGCAACGCTCGAGGGCGACCAGTCGCAATGGATAAGATATGCGGGCAAGGAGCTGCGCAGCAACACGCCATGCTACTGGCGCGTGAAGGTTACAACGACAAAGGGCGAGTCTGACTGGAGTGAGACGGCAATGTGGAACGTCGGACTGCTCAACGAAGCCGACTGGAGCGGACAGTGGATTGGTCTGGAGAAGGCCATGCCGTGGGACGTTGAGGACGTGCACAGCAAGCTCAGCTCGCGCTATCTGCGCACCGAATTCGACCTTGACAAGCCCGTAAAGCGTGCTACACTCTACATCAGCGGACTGGGCATGTATGAGGCATACATCAACGGACATAAGGTGGGCGACCAGGTTCTTGCACCTGCTCCTACCGACTATCGCAAGACGGTGCTGTATAATGCGTTCGACGTTACGCAGATGCTGACCGCCAAGAACGCCATTGGCGTAACTCTTGGCAACGGCCGCTTCTACACCATGCAGCAGAAGAAGAAGCCTTACAAGATAGCCAACTTCGGTTATCCCAAGCTCCGTCTTAACCTCGTCATTGAGTTTGCAGACGGCAAGAAGAAGGTTATCTCATCGAGCAACAAATGGAAACTGAATCCCGACGGTGCGATACGCTCCAACAACGAGTACGACGGCGAGATATATGACGCCCGCAAAGAACTGGGCGCATGGACCTCTGTGGGCTACGACGACTCTAAATGGATGGCGGCAGAGCGCGTGGGCATACCTACGGGAACGCTGCGCGGAGCGATGAGTCCCAACATGAAGGTGGTGAAGACCATGAAGCCCGTGAGCGTAACTAAGCGCGGCAAGGGCTACATCATAGACATGGGACAGAACATGGCGGGCTGGATTAAGCTGCGCATAGGCGGCGTAAATGCCGGCGACAGCGTAAAGATTCAGTATGCCGAGAAGCTCAACGAGGACGGAAGTCTGTTCACAAAGAACCTGCGCAACGCATTTACAACCGACTATTATGTTGCTGCCGGCAACGAGGACGGCCGCTGGTGGGCGCCAACGTTTGTATATCACGGCTTCCGTTATGCCGAGATTACTGGTCTTGACAACGTAACTGCTGACGGCATCATGGGCGAAGTGGTAAGCGACGAGATGGAGTTGACAGGCTCGTTTGAATGTGCCGACACCATACTCAACAAGGTTTACAATAACGCCATGTGGGGCATTCTGGGCAACTATAAGGGCATGCCCGTCGACTGTCCGCAGCGCGACGAGCGTCAGCCGTGGCTTGGCGACCGTGTTCGCGGATGTTTCGGCGAGGCTTTCATATTCAACAACAACGCTCTCTATGCCAAATGGGCACGCGACATAACCGAGGCTCAGCGTGAAGACGGCTGCATACCCGACGTGGCTCCTGCCTACTGGAACTATTATTCTGACAACATAACATGGCCTTCTGCCCTGCCCTTCTCGCTCGAGATGATGTATAACCAGTATGGCGACGCCGAACCTATGAGCCGCTACTACGGCAACGTGAAGCGCTGGCTCGGCCACATGAAGTATCAGTATGGCAAGGACGGACTGATGCCGCGCGACAAATACGGCGACTGGTGCGTGCCGCCTGAGGACATAAAGCTGATACACAGCCGTGACCCCAAGCGCGTAACCGACGGCACTCTCATTGCTACGGCCTACTATTACAGACTGAACAAGATGATGGAGAGGTTTGCCACGATTCTTGAAAAGCCGGCAGACGCTGCTGAGTTCAGCGCAGAGGCAGCGCGCGTGAAGGATGCCTTCAACAAGAAGTTCCTCACCATAAACCGCAACACGGCTGAGGTGCCGGGCCTTATGCTTTATCCCGACAGCACGTTCTACGGCAACAACACCGTAACGGCCAACCTTCTTCCGCTGGCGTTCGGCATGATTGACGACGACTATGTGCGCGGCGAGGTTGAGAAGAACATCATACACAACATCATCACCCTTAACAAGGGAGCCATATCTTGCGGCGTGATAGGCGTGCAGTGGCTTATGCACGGACTAACCGACATGGGCCGCGGCGACATGGCATGGCTGCTGGCAACCAACAAGAAGTATCCGAGCTGGGGCTACATGGCCGAGAACGGAGCCACAACGATATGGGAACTGTGGAACGGCGACACTGCCAATCCGTGGATGAACAGCGGTAACCACGTCATGCTGCTTGGCGACCTTGTGTCGTGGATCTATGAGGATGTGGCAGGCATTAACTCTGACGAGAACAAGCCGGGCTTTAAGCACATCGTGATGAAGCCTGCGTTCAACGTGGACGAGATTGACGACATCAACGCGTCTTACAAGTCTATCTACGGCACAATAGTAAGCCGCTGGCACAAGAAGGCGGGCAAATTGATATGGCACGTTGAGATTCCGGCAAACACCACTGCCGAACTGCACATGCCCGACGGCAGCATCAGGAACATCGGTTCGGGCAAATACGACATTACTGCCGATATGCCCATGACCGGCAAGGCTGTAGTTTCTGACGAATTTCTGTATAAGTCGGCATCATTTCCCGAGTGCCATTCTGCCACGATAGCCGAGACAAGCAAGGGCGACCTTGTGGCAACTTACTTCGGCGGAACAAAGGAGCGCAACCCTGATGTGTGCATCTGGGTGAGCCGTAAGCCTAAAGGCTCTACAGAATGGCAGGCGCCTCAACTCGTTGCCGACGGCGTGTTCAAGACGGGAAGTGAAGAAGCTAAGTTGGCTGGTCTGTCAGGACTCGACAGCACCAACGCCCCGGCTGCCAAAGGACCTATACTCGACAAGAAGATAAGAAAGAATCCTGAGGGCTATCAGCGCAAGGCCTGCTGGAACCCGGTGATATATCAGATACCCGGAGGCGACCTCGTTATCTACTTCAAGATTGGCAACAAGGTGGCCGACTGGACAGGCTGGATGGTGCGCTCTAAGGACGGCGGCAAGACATGGAGCGAGCGCGAGCCGCTGCAGGAGGGCTATCTCGGTCCGATAAAGAACAAGCCCATAATGAGCAAGGGCCGCATCATTGCGCCTACAAGTATTGAGGAAGGCGGATGGCGCCTGTATTTTGAATACTCTGACGACATGGGCAAAACATGGAAACGCACTGACTTTGTCGAGGCCGACGAGGGCGTGAAGGCCATTCAGCCGGCAATAATGATGCTCAACGACGGCCGTCTGGCAGCTGTGGCACGCACACGCAGCGAGCATATAGGCATAACCTACAGCTCAGACAACGGACTGACATGGAGCAAGCTGCAGCTTATTGACACTCCAAACAATAATAGTGGCCTTGATGCCGTTACATTAAAAGACGGCTCTCATGTGCTTATCTGCAACGACCGCCCGATACCAAAGGGCATAAAGAACGGCAAGGGAGCGCGCACTCCGCTGTCGGTGATGAAGTCTGACAACGGCACCGACTGGAAGCACTGGATAACGCTCGAGGAGTCGCCCGTAAGCCAGTATTCTTATCCTTCGATAATCCAGACATCCGACGGTAAGATTCACTGCATCTACACATGGCGCCGTCAGCGCATCAAGCATGTGGTGATAGACCCTAAGGTGTCTGCCGAATAACTTTAAAGACATACCCGCAACCGCGAGCCATGGGAATGTACACGAGGCAGACGGCCGCAGTGATATTGCACCATGCCCGGTGCGGGTTTTCTTTTTATCAAAGCATCAATTTAATCAGCATAGCATGAAAAAGATTTTTCTTTTATTATTGTTGTTCGTCTCGCTGACGGCCGGAGCCTACAAAGGCTCTTCTGTGGCAGGGCTATTCCCCCTGCAGGGCAGCGGACGTGTTATCTACAACTTCAACCAGGGCTGGCGCTTCCATCTTGGCGACGCCCAGGGTGCCGCTGCTGCCGACTTTGACGACAGCCGTTGGCAGGTGGTGTGCGCCCCTCACAGCGTAAGACTCGAGCCTGCCGAGGCAAGCGGCTGCCGCAACTATCAGGGCATTGCCTGGTATCGCAAGCATTTCACCGTGCCTGCCGACATGAAGGGCAAGGACATCACGCTGCACTTTGAGGCCATAATGGGCAAGCAGGAAGTGTATGTCAACGGCAGAAAAGTGAAAGAGCATCTGGGCGGATATCTGCCCATAACCATAAACCTGACCGAACAGGGCGTAAAGGCGGGCGACAAGTGCGTAGTGGCGGTGAAAGCCGACAACAGCGACGACAAGACTTATCCGCCGGGAAAGAAGCAGACGGCTCTCGACTTCTGCTATCATGGCGGTATGTACCGCGACGTATGGCTCATAGGCAAGTCGCCCCTGGCAATAACCGACGCGCTCGAAGCCAACAAGGTGGCTGGCGGCGGCATTTTCCTTCACTATGACAACATATCTGAAAAGAGCGCCGACGTGTTTGTCAACGTCGAAGTGGGCAACACATCTGCCTCAGCGGCTCAGCCCACGGTGGCCGTGGTGGTGAAAGACAAAAGCGGAAAGCGCATCAAGTCGGTTACAAAGAAGATTAAGGTTGGCGCCAAGTCGAGCGCTACGGCATATCTGGCCATGAAACTGAAAGACCCAGAGCTGTGGTCGCCCGAGTCGCCCTATCTCTACAACGTTGAGATAAGCATAATGCAGGGCGGCAAGAGCGTAGACGGCGGCATGGTGCGCATGGGCATACGCAAGGCCGAATTCCGCGGAAAGGACGGCTTCTGGCTCAACGGCAAGCCTTATCATCAGCTTGTAGGCGGCAACCGTCATCAAGACTTTGCCTACGTAGGCAACGCCATGCCCAACAGTCAGCAGTGGCGCGACGCCAAGCGTCTGCGCAAGGCCGGCATGGTGATAGTGCGCTGTGCCCACTACCCCATGGATCCTGCCTTCATGGATGCCTGCGACGAGCTTGGATTGTTTGTCATTGTGCCCACTCCGGGCTGGCAGTATTGGAACAAGGATCCGCACTTTGGCGAGCTTGTGCATGAGAACACGCGCAACATAATACGCCGCGACCGCAACCACACCTGTGTGCTGATGTGGGAGCCCATACTCAACGAGACGCGCTATCCCGAAGACTTCGCCATCAAGGCACTGCAGATAACCAAAGACGAGTTTCCTTATCCCGGCCGTCCTGCTGCCGTGGCCGATGTACAGTCGGCAGGAGTGAGAGACAACTACGACGTGGTGTACGACTGGGCCGACAACATAGGCAAGGGCAACTGGCCCGAGGACAAGTGTGTCTTCACGCGCGAGTTTGGCGAGATGGTGGACGACTGGTATGCACACAACAACATCAACCGCGCGGCGCGCTCATGGGGCGAGCGTCCTATGCTCATGGCAGCCCTTTCGCTCTGCGACACCTACGGCGAGATGTACCACGGCCAGCGCCAGTTTATAGGCGGTTGCCAGTGGCATCCGTTCGACCATCAGCGCGGCTATCATCCTGACACTTACTACGGAGGTATATACGACGCCTTCCGTCAGAAGAAATACGCCTTCGAGATGTTCCGCTCGCAAGACCGCAACGCCGAGCCTATGGTGTTCATCGCCAACGAGATGACTCAGTTCTCCGACAACGACGTTACGGTGTTCTCCAACTGCGACAGTGTGCGCCTTACGATGTTCGAGGGCGACAAGGTGATGACTCTGCCTGTTGTTCACAACGACAACGATAAGCCCTGCGCCCCTGTGGTGTTTAAAGACTTCTGGAACTTCTGGGCTGCACGCGAATACAGCTACAAGCAGCGCAACTGGCAGCGCGTGTCGCTCCTGGCAGAAGGCATAAAGGACGGCAAGGTGGTTGCCGTACAGAAGAAGATGCCGTCGCGCCGCTCTACCAAGCTGCGTCTCTATGCCGACGACATGGGCCGCAAGCTCAACGCCGACGGCAGCGACTTCATTGTGGTTGTGGCCGAAGTTACCGACGACAACGGCAACGTGAAGCGCCTGGCCAAGGACAACATCTACTTCACCGTTGAGGGCGAAGGCCGCATAATAGGCGACGGCGAAAACATCATGGCAAACCCGCGCATCGTTGAATGGGGCTCGGCTCCTGTGCTGATACAGGCCACCGACAAGCCGGGCAAGATAACCATAAAGGCGCGCTCATACTACGACGGCGTGTATGCTCCGGCTGCTGCCGAACTGACAATAGAGAGCGTAGCCCCCACTCTGCCGGCATGCTACACAGACAAGCCCACGGCAACCGTAAGCAAGCCCGTGCGCACAACAGGCGAGACAAAGCAGACGATGACCGACGAGGAGCGTCAGCGCACTCTCGAAGAGGTGAACAAGCAGCAGGCTGAGTTCGGCGTACAGTAAGAGATAAGCCACACAGGAATCCCACACAGGGATACTTCTGTAAAGAAATTTATTTCAAGAATTATCCCGCCAACATCCCCAATCGGACGTTGGCGGGATTTTTATTTTATAATCTGCCGACACAATGCCATGCACTCCTCTGCCCTACCGTCCGCGGCATAATTGTCCGTCAGCAGCCAACCGTTCACCAGTTCTGCTAGTTCCTCAAAAAAACTCTATTGTTTTCGGTTAAAAACTCAGCCACTTTTGATGCAAAAGTGGCCCATTTACGGGTCGTAAACCTATCATTAACAGTTTGAAAGCAGCAAGACTAATTTTGCTTAATAAATAGCTCTATTGCAGATAATTTTAAAGCGGACTATAAGGAAAACAGCGTAAAAATGTTTCAGATTTTTGAGGTGTTTTCATCTTGGCCAATATTGTAGGGACGTACCCCGGTGCGTCCACCATAAAACATACACCATAAAACGGCAAAATTAAATCACTACAATTTTATTTTCCGGATAATCATTAATTGGACGCACCGAGGTGCGTCCCTACAATGATAAAATTATATTCTTTAAAATAAAAGCAATCATGATTTCAATTACCAACCTCCTGTAGGGACGTACCCCGGTGCGTCCACAACAACAATAAAAATTATATTCTTTAAAATAAAGCAATCATGATTTCAATTAAATTGAATATCTTTGCATTAATATGAGAAATAAAATCAATTAATAAGAAAAAACATCAATATTACGAACCTGCTGTAGGGACGCACCCAGGTGCGTCCACAACAATAATACATATAAAAAATATCACCATGAAAAATAATACATCACAAATACAAACTAACGACAAACAAAAGCCAAACGCACAGGAAGACAATCCACAAAATGAAAACTTTAAATACCGCAAAAGCCCCAGGGCTTCATTCCATAATTATAGTGGCGGAATTTATTTTATTACAATATGTACAAATAACAAAATTCATTATTTTGGCGAAATAACAAATGGCAAAATGCAATTGTCTGATATAGGAATTTTCGCTCAAAAAGCATTGGACGATTTACACACACATTACAAGTATGCCCAAGTGCCGTTATTTGTTGTAATGCCAAATCATGTACATATAATTATTTGCATTGACGAATATAAAAACAAGCCTCAACATATGCCAACACACAGAACTGCGTTGAGCGTGGTGATTGGTGGTTTTAAACAATCAGTCACATGTTTTGCAAGACGAAACAATATTGATTTTTGTTGGCAAGGACGATACCACGACCACATAATAAGGGGCATTAAAGATGGAAATAAAATAGCCGATTACATAAAAAATAATGTTGAAAAATGGAATACAGACTGTTTTAACAATAACCGTTTGCCCAATAATAATACGGAAACAAAATCTAACACATGAAAATTTACGAACGAATGTATCTGTTCACCCAATATTCATCGTAGGGACGCACCGGGGTGCGTCCAACATAAATACGCATACATAATACAACAACATTTATCACAATTCATTTTCCAGATAATTACCAATTGGACGCACCGGGGTACGTCCCTACAAAATTGCAATGATATTTTTCAGTTCGCTGTCGATACCTTCAAGATACGACACCACATATTTATCTTCGCCAAATCCCTTGTATTGCTGCCACGGATCTTCATCAATATAGGCATCAATGTTTTGGTATGCATTAGGGTGCTTGGAATAATATATTCAACAACAATACCCAGCGAAATTTTCTGCATTATCGTTGAATATTTGTGACAAATTACATTATAAATTTGTATTTTTGCATTTGACTAAAAAATACAAACCAACAAAAGGTATCCATTCTTATGAAATTAGTTAAAGGCGTATACGAAAATATTATTTCTGAACAAGTTTCAAAAGACATTGAAGAAGCTCAAGATGAAGGACTGATATGTAAAAAAGATGATATTGACATTGCCGAATCGCCATCAATACTGACAGCTTATGTCAGCAAGATTATCAAGAATAAACTGAATGACGACTCCTTATCCTTAATTGAAAAGCGCAATTATATAAACAAAATAATAGGACTTATTGAGGACGACAACAACGATAAAATAAAAGAACACGATAAACTATTGACTGCCGTTATCAGTAATGAAGAAGAAATAAAACTAAAAGCGACAAACAAAAGTTTGGTTCGTCCTTTATCAGGCTTTAGGGTAAGCAACCTTTTTACCGGCGGACAAAGTGCGGTATCACTTGGTAGTGAAATTGAACGAGATATAACATGCGCAGATAAGATATTTATAATCGTATCGTTTCTTCGTTTGTCTGGAATTAATCTTATATATGACGCCTTAAAGAAATTCTGTTCTAATCCAGAACACGAACTTCGCATCATTACAACAACATATTGCGGAATAACAGAAGCCAAAGCACTGGAACGACTGGCGACACTGCCAAATACACAGATACGAATATCTTATAATACAAGAATAGAACGACTGCATGCCAAAGCGTTTATTTTTGAAAGAAATTCGGGCCTTCATACGGCATATATCGGTTCATCAAATCTCTCAAAATCAGCACAAACTGACGGATTGGAATGGAACATAAGAATCACCAACGTTGAAAATCCGCATATACTTAAAGCTGCAATAGCAACATTTGAGCAATATTGGAACAGTCATAACTTTGAGGACTTCAACGAGGGAGGTATAAAACGTTTCTACGAACAGACTAAAAAAGAACGTGAACAGTTTAAAAATGAAGTAGTTCTTCACCGATATTCAATATTGCCACACCAGAAACAGATTTTAGACAGGCTTCAGGCAATAAGAGAAGCCGGTATAAATAAAAACCTTATTGTTGCTGCAACAGGAACAGGTAAGACTGTTATATCTGCTTTCGACTATAAGATAAACTCTGCAAATAAAATTCCATACGGAAAGATACTGTTTGTTGCTCATCGAGAAGAAATTCTTAAACAATCACTACTTACATACAGGGGTGTGTTGATGGATGCAAACTTTGGCGACATGTGGGTAGGCAATTTCAAACCAGGCAATATCGACCATCTATTTGTGTCGGTACAAACGTTTAATTCCAATTATGCAGAAATATTTGAAAAGCTGCCTTCAGATTATTATGAATATATCGTAATAGATGAAGCCCATCACCTTGTTGCAAACAGTTACAGAAAAATAATAGAGCATTTCACTCCAAAAATATTGATTGGACTGACCGCCACACCAGAACGTATGGACGGACAAAGTCTTTTGCCTGACTTCTGCAACAGGATAAGTGCAGAAATACGACTGCCACAAGCATTGGACGAAGGTTTGCTTACACCGTTTCAATACCTTTGCATAAGCGACGACACAGATTTGACCGACGATGAATTAATGGCTGGAAACAAATATATATCCTCAAAGATAATTACCAAACTTTGTACCAGCCAAAGGGTTGCGCTGATCATTGATAAACTAAGGTATTATTTGGCCAATGAATACAAATGCAAGGCGTTATGCTTCTGCGCCAATACAGAGCATGCCCGCTTTATGGCTGAAGAATTAAACAAAGCCGGTTTTAAAGCTGCATCTCTGACTGTTGACAATTCGGAAGAACGACAATCTATTAACAGAAAATTTTCTAACGGCGAAATTAATTATCTATGCGTCGTAGACATGTATAATGAAGGTGTCGACATTCCGGCTGTTGATACAGTTTTGTTTCTCCGTCCTACTGAAAGTATCACAATATTCTTGCAGCAGCTTGGACGAGGATTGCGCCTCTATCCAGGCAAACAAGTATTGACCGTTTTAGACTTTGTTGCGCAACTAAATCAAAAGTATGATTACGCAAGCCGCTTCCGCAGTTTGATGACCCATACAGACAAGAACATTGTTGACCAAATAAAGAATGGTTTTACATTACTTCCGCATGGATGCTCCATTCACATGGAGGAGAAAGCGAAAGAATATGTATTGCAAAATATTAAAGCTGCAATTTATAACAGGAACAGACTTATTAATGAGCTGCGCTCTTATACCGTTTGTCCAAGTTTGTCTGAATTTATAGCTAACAACGGACAGGACATACGACTAATTTATAAGAATAACTTATGCTGGACTAAATTAAAGAAGTATGCAGGTTTTTGCGACTATACTGAAGACAACTATACAAGACGATATGAAAAGGGTTTAGGCAAGTTAATACATTACAACACCGCTTCTTTCCTGAAGTTCATAAAAGCAACAATAGCAAACAGCTGTAATATAAGCTGTAAGGACGAAAAAGACAAAACTTTTGCCTTAATGCTTTACTACGTTTTATACCAAGACAAAATTCAAGACCTCGGTCTCAATTCGGTTGATGAAGCTATCAGGCAGCTTAACAATTATCCTTTATTCCTAGAGGAGATAAAAGAAATTGTGGAATATCTTATTGACCATCTATACATCAAGACATTTTCTATCGGTTCAGGCCTGCCTGACGCCCTTGAACAATACGGCTGCTACACACGTGAAGATGTATTCACAATTTTTGGAAGACAAACTGCCGAAAGGCGTATGCAAGGAAGTGTAGCCGGTGCATTCAATTTTGAAGAGTATAACACAGAAGCTTTCTTTGTTACACTGAACAAATCGGATGCAGACTTTTCTCCAAGTACCCAATATGACGATTATGTTATAAGCGAATATAAATTTCACTGGCAATCACAAAATAACGATTCTCATGCCGGCCGTGGAAGAAGATTTGTTGAACAGAGAAAAAACAAAAAGAAGTTTCTTCTATTCGTCAGGGAACAAAAGAAAGACGGTTTCGGCAACACATGTCCTTTCCACTGCTTCGGATTGGTAGACTATATACGCTCATACGGCGACTTTCCAATGAATATCGAATGGAAGCTGCAAGAGCCAATAATGCCACAATATTTAAAATCGGTGTAGTCATCTAAATGACTACAATATGAACAAATTGTATCAATTACTTAACTTTATAAGATGATGTATAAAACTCAATATTTTAAGATATGAGCATTATAAAAGTTTAAAGAAGGGAACGTATCAAACACTATATAAATATAATGATACAAGGTAGTGTTCTAATTTGTTCTTTGTAATATAACTAAAAATATCAAATATATGGCTAATAATCAACTAATAAAAAAGCCTGCAGGGGCTAATATTGCCGAAAAAGATTTGCTGGACGACATGTATCTTAGCAATGTTAAGAAGAGGTTAAGAGCTCTTAACCAACCTTCTGAAAATGATAGAAAGCGTTGGGTATGGGAACTAATTCAAAATGCGAAAGACAGTATCTCAAAAGATTCTAATAGATCCTCCATTGATATTGAAATTGAAATCAAAGATAATATTGTAAAATTTATACATAACGGGGCACCATTTACGTACAAGAGCCGTTTAGGCCTTCTATATAAGTATAGTAAAGATAAAGGAGGAGAAGAAAGTACAGGTAGATTTGGTACTGGTTTTCTAACGACTCATTGTCTTTCAAAAATTGTCACAATAGAAGGTGACGTGATAGATCAGAATTCTATACACGGATTCTCTGTAACGATGTATAGAAATGGACAATCTGACAATGAACTGTTAGATGGAATCAAAAAGATGGAAGATAGCCAACAATGGTACCAGAATGCATTTGGGAAAACTACATTTACATATGTTATACAAACAGAAGATCCAGGCAAAGATTCTCTCGTTAAAGGCATGAACAATTTCTATGCTAATATTGCACAAACTATGCTTTTTTGTCCAGAAATTGGCAAAATGTCTATAAATGATAACGGAAAAATAACGTTAATTTCTCGATTAGAGAGGGAAGTTCCTTTATCCGAAAACATTACATTGTCATCTTTCCAGATAGGAGAAAATTCTAACAATGTCAGACGTTTTATAAAGATCCACTCATCGGAACCAAATTCCGAATTGACAAAGAAATATAAAAGGCCAAGAAACCTTCGGCTTGATTTAGCCGTTGAAATAGATAAAAATAATAACATAATATATCACAAAGAAAATACACAGCTCTTTTGTGCTTTACCATTGGTTGGGACAGAAGCTCAACTAACAGAACCACTTTATATAAATAGCCCTGATTTTGAACCTGACGAAGAAAGGCAAAGGCTTTTATTGTCAGGAAATGAAACAATAGAAAATATTCCGGATGAATATGATGATGACCAGACACGATGTATTGTAAAATCTGAAGCTGGTATTAATCATCTTATTTACAAAAAAATCGTAGAATTATATGATGCTATTGTTAAATACCTAAGTGATGCCCAGTATGGCAACATGTATAATATTGCAATTGGTTTAAAGGGCAATAAACAATATCAAGATCTGGATTTAGAATGGTATAATACAAATGTTACAAACCAATACAGACGTGTTCTTACCTCATATGATATTGTAAAGCCTTTACATGAGGATGGATGCAAGAAATTATCTGAGGTCTTTATTGTGAAAGAAAAAGCTGCATTAGAAGATAACTTATATTTTCTAATGACAAGTCTTTTTCCTTCTAAAATGATAAATTCTTCCCATAATCATTATTGGGCAGAAGTAGCTTGGAAAGAACTTAATATTTGGGACATAGAAAAATTGTGTAAATACATATCATCTATAGGTGATTGGACTCGTCTTGGTTTGCAGAATGAAGAATTATATAGTTGGTATAACTCTTTTCTCGAACTCGTCAAAGAAAAGGATAGTGACCTGTTAAAGACTTATGAACTTCTTCCTGATTGTACTGGTTTGCTTCATTCATTGGATGACGAAAATTTAAAACAGGGAAAAGGGATTACTTCACTTGTCGTGTCTATTTTAGAAGGATTGGGAATTAATATAAAAAACATATTACTTGATTCAAACATTACAGTAATACAACTAGACAGAATTTATAATAACATAAGCTTCTCTGCTGCAATTGATAATGCTGTAGAAAATTATTTGTCAGCCAGAGATGTAACAATTAATGAAGAATTTACAAATAAGTTAGGAACTTTAATTTCTATTATTCCACCAGTAGAAAATTCCATTGATTTAACTTTCAACACAAAAAGGACTTGTATTTTCAAAGCTGTAAAAGAACTATATGTTTCTGAATTTCGTGTCTATAACAATATCTGTTATAAAGGTTTCACAAAACAAGCCTGGGATTCGATAGATTCTTGGTTATTAAAGCATACATTCAATAAAATAGCTTCGTTTGGAAGCCTCTCAGCATTACCATATAATCGTGATGTGGATTGGCTTAACAATACTTTAAAAGGTTTGATCCCTTATATTAATATAACTGAATTAGCACAATTAAAAGTTTTGCCAAATCAAGATGGATATTTTTGTACAAATAATCTTATGATTGATGACAATATCCCTTCGGGATTAAAATCAATAGAATTTGTAAATCTTGGTGCAAAAATTACCAACCGCTTACTTGATAACAAAATCGAAGCTTCTGTATTTGGCATTTCGTCAAAGCTAACCATATCGGATGTATCAACACTTATTAATCAACAATTTGGCAAAGTTGATACTGAAATTGAAAAGTCTGTAAAGGAAAAAGCAGCTTTACAGTTAATCACTATTCTACCTAAAGAGGACAGTTCATCAACCTTATATAAAAATCAGAACGAATTGCTTGACATTGCACATGTATTCTTAGGTGAAAAAGTAAAAATCGAGAATAAAACTAGCATAAACTATAATGATGAAACATTATGGTCACGTGGTAATAAAATTATTATTGGGTTAGTCCTTGACATAATACGTACTGCTAAAAATTTAGAGAAACTACAAACTATTTTGAATTTGAATGAGTCGCGGACAATTTCTGTGCTTAATAGATTTTATAGTTATATGAATAAATGTGGGATATATTATCAAGACGACCCAATTGTTCCTAATCAGGAAGGTGTGTTCTGTGCCTTAGAAGGACTACGAACGGATTTAATTAATCCCATAGATGAAGGAATTAAGGACATAAGTAAATCTTTGGCAGATAAAGAAAAACTCTTTTATTTTAGGGATATTCTTGCGCACCATGGTGTTATTCCTCAACCCACGACCAATATAATAGGTCCTATGAATCTGGTTGAAACAAGAATCCTTGAAATAGCAAACCACGTTAATCTTTGGCAGGATTACAAAGAACCTATTTCGCGATTATTTGAAGAAATATACCCTGATAAGCAGCAGCTCATAGATAACATGCCTGGGCTAAAATCCAGGTACGATAGCATAATGATGAATATTGTATGGAATGCTGATGATAGGAAAGTGATGCAGAGCGTTCGTAAACGTATATCAAAACAAATGCTCTGCCAACTTGAAAATGGATCTATTGAAGATGTAATTAAAAAAATTGAAAATGTAGATAAGCTACAAGAAGAGAATAAAAAACTGCAAAATGATACAGAAAAATTACAGCATGAAATAGAACGCTTGAAAAAAGAATTACAGCAATTCGTTGCAACCTCTGGTATTGCATCATCTAATCCTACAGTTGAAGATAATATGTATTTCGAAGAGATAAGACAAAAGAGTGAACTGTATGTTTATAACATACTGAAAGATAAATATGGTTATGATAATGTAATATGGAACAACTCTGAGAACGAATCATATATGCCATATGATTTTATTGTAAAAATGCCAAATGGAATAAACAAGTATATAGAATGTAAGGGAACACCTAAGGATAAGCAAACATTTTATATGACTCAAAATGAATGGTTCTTTTATCAAGAACATAAGAAAACTGGAATACAATATGAGATTTATCGAATTAATAATGCAGAAAGTACTCCTTGCCTGACAATTATCCGTAATCTTGACGAATGGATAGAGAAGAAATACATAGCTCCGTTACTGACTTCAACAGAAACTATTGAAGGTGGCAAAGTATTTATGACAATTCTAAAAAAGTAATTTTGTCACTATTAAAACAAATAGTCATGTGGTATATCAAATTGATATGTATCAATTTGATATACCACTTAAAATTTTTCTTATTTCACATTACAAACACAATTTCCCAACAATCTCTCAAATATTTCTTACCTTTGTATGCCGAAGACAATATTTGCGGAAAGATGTATAGCGTTCACGACACGTTTTTTGACGAGGTAAGGCATGAGGGATATGAAACCGTGGTGCCATGCGATGAGGTTGCGGTGTTCAGCACTAAAGCCGGCATGGGCACGGAATATAAGGTTGCGCCCATGCTCAGCGACTCGTTCAGCATAATACTGGTGAAGAGCGGAATGGTGAAGCTCTCGGTAAACTACAGCACGGAGACACTAAAGAAGAACTCTATGGCTTTTCTGACGCCTAACATGGTGGTGTCGCTGAGCGATGCCGACGAAGACTTCATGATGGAAGGCGTGAGCTTTATGCCGGCATACTTTGACGACCTGTCGGCCTATGCTCCCGTGTACAACCAGATGATTTCGTTTGCCAACGAGAACGCGCTGCCGATAAGGAGTCTGAGCGAAAGCGAAATGGAATGTATGCAGACGATGCTGGGGCTTTATTCTGACATCAACACGGAGCAGCTGCACTACAACGGTCTGATGCTGCATCTGTCTAACCTGCTGCTGTTGCGCTTTGCCGAGATACTGAGGGCGGGATGCGCTGCAGATCCATCGAAGGTGCCGCACACCGTGGAGATTTACCGCGAGTTCAGAAAGCTGCTAATCGGCAATTACCTTAAAGAGCACTACATATTGTTTTATTCGTCGCAGCTTAACGTGTCGTCAACCTACCTGTCGCGAATAGTGCGCAAGGTGTCGGGACGCTCGGTAAACGAACACATAGCGCACATGCTGACAACCGAAGCGCGACGGCTGCTCGACTGCACCGACCTGCCCGTGAAACAGATAGCCTACAGACTGGGCTTCGCCGACCAGGCCTCGTTCGGCAAATTCTTCAGAAAACAGTTCGGCGTCTCGCCTACGGAATATAGAGGAGGCGCAGAACGTAAGTAAAAGTAATCAAGGAGTTATGGAGTTAAGAAGTTAAGGAGTTAAGACGTATGCCTTGACGGATATTATCATTTGGAGTTAAAGGAGTTAGAGGAGTTATCGCCAACGGGGTTGGCTAGTAGTTAAAGTCATATGCAAACGTAGTACGTGTGAAACAGACCAACAAAGCAATTGGATTTTTCACTCTTCGTTCTTCACTCTTCACTTTCGTAAGACGCACTACGTTTGCTATTGTGCCGGCTGATTTGCAATCTGCCGGAATTGAATATAAGGATCTGTGATCCGATTACTTCCTATTTTGTCTTTATACTGTTGTATTAAACTCGCTTAGACATTTAGATTTTTAACTTTCGCCAGAACTGTCCGATTACTTCATATTTAAAATTATCTTATAACATTATACCAATTTGGTATTTGGAATTTTAACTTATCATCCTTAACTTAAATAAGCGGTATTTTAAGCGGATCAGGAGATCCTTATATTTAATTCCGGCGGAGCGCAGATCCGCCGGCACATTAGTCTTGTTGGTTATTATCGATTGCAATGCATTGGCAATAGCCACAGGACATTTGGATTTTTCACTATTTATTCTTCACTCTTCACTTAAATATGCTCTTCACTTTCGTAAGATGCACTACGTTTGCTATTGTGCCGGCTGATTTGCAATCTGCCGGAATTGAATATCAGGATCTGAGATCCGATTACTTCCTATTTTGTATTGTCATGTTGTATTAAACTCGCTTAGACGTTTAGATTTTTAACTTTTAATTTTTAATTTTCGCCAGAACTGTCCGATTACTTCCTGTTTTGTATTGTCATGTTGTTTTAAACCTGCTTAGACATTTAGATTTTTCACTTTTAGTTACGCTTTTGCATTTGCTCTTTACTTAAACAAGCGGTATTTTAAGCGGATTAAATAAATCCTTATATTCAATTCCGGCGGAGCGCAGATCCGCCGGCACAATAGCCTTGTCGTTTATTATCAATTCTATTACAAAGAAAAGAATCAACAAGGCATTTGGCTTTAACTCCTAGCCAACTCCGTTGGCGATAACTCCTCTAACTACTTTAACTACTAATTACAATACCATTATTGTCTGGGACTTTCAGCACCTTTGTTTTCTCACGATGCAAATGAACCATTATGCACCAAGGCGGTTTGTTGCTGGATGCTTGTGTCTGTAAATTCTTTTATGTCAGATGCTTACGTGCATGCGTTGTTGTCTGTTTTTTCGTTTTGTTTGTTCCGCCTACAGTACGGCTTCAAAAAAAATGCCGCTTTTGTTTACTTATTTATATAAAAAATATTACTTTTGCACCGGTGTTTCACATATTATATAATAACGTGGGGCATCATAAAAGAGCAAACATAAACCGGACTTTCATGGACGGAAATGTAAATTCGAACGACAATCTTGCGACGGCTAATAATGACGCTGGCGACGCCGTAGGCGTATCTCAACCTTTCAGATGGTACGTCGCGATAGTAAGCAATAACACCGAAAAAGTGTGTGCCGAAAAGATAGCTGCATTGGGCTACGACACATACGTTCCTACACAAAAAGAGCTGCGCCGCTGGAAAAATGGGCGCCGTAAAATCATCGACCGTATTGTTATTCCTGCAGCCGTCTTTGTGCGCTGCACCGAGGCCGACCGCCGCCATCATGTTGTCAACCTTCCTTTCGTAAAGCGCTTCATGGTCAACCGCGCCGCTGCCACCAACCAATACGGCTGGCATCCCGTAGCCATCGTGCCCGACCGTGAAATAGAGAAGCTCCGCTTTATCCTCTACAACTCCGACGCCGCCATCACTATCGAGCCCCTGCCGCTGCGTCTTGGCGACAAGGTGCGTGTCGTGCGCGGCAAACTCCTTGGACTAGAAGGCAACATCGTAAGATGCGAAAGCCACGACTCAGCCGATGCCGCCAACCTCGACATCGTAGTGCAGCTCGACATCCTCGGTTGTGCCCGCATGAACATATCGCCAACGGATCTGGAGAAAATATGAAAATGATTTATAATTCATAATTCACAATTCATAATTCACAATTGGGTTAGCTAATTAATGTGCCGGCGGATCTGCGCTCCGCCGGAATCGAATATAAGAACCGAAGGTCAGCGCAGCTAATTTCCTGATCCGCTCAAACTATTGCTGTTTTACGAAAGTAAGGAAGGAAAAGCAGATGCAAAAGCGCAATCAGGCCTTGCGCAATTAAAAATTAAGAAAGTTAGTCTTGCAGTTGACGTGAAGCAATAAAGGCACATGGCTTTAACTAATGTTCCGGCAGATTGCAAATCAGCCGGCATATTAGCAAACGTAGTGCATCTTACGAAAGTGAAGAGTGAAGAACGAAGAGAAAATTAAAAGTTAAAAATTAAAATGTCTAAGCAAGTTTAAAACAGCATGACAATGCAAAATAGGAAGTAATCGGACAGTTCTGGCGAAAATTAAAAATTAAAAGTGAAAAATCAAAATGTATAAGCGAACTTAAAACAGCATGATAATGACAGAATTGGAAGTAATCGGATCGCAGATCCTTATACTTTATTCCGGCAGATTTCAAATCAGCCGGCACATTAGCTACGTTGTGCTTGCGAAAAAAGACAACAATGCATTTGGATTTTTCACTCTTCACTCTTCGTTCTTCACTTAAATATGCTCCTAGCCAAGGCTGTTGGCGATAACTTCTTTAACTTCTCTAACTACCGAGAAACAAAAGCCTCCCCACGGGGGAGGTTTGGAGGGGCTCTTATTTTTCCCTCTCTACCACCATATACATCCGTCCGCGACTGGTTGTTTTCTGTTTAAAGCCAAGTTTTTTCATGGCTACGCCCACTTTGATGGTCGAGAGGGCACGTTTGATGAAGATGTTGATATGCTCAATGATATTCGTGGCGTTCACCAGCTTATACGGCTCGTTCTCCAGCGGCAGCCTGTAGTAGGTCACTATCAGCTCCTCTTCAACGTTAGGCACCTCGAACGACTTTATGTGGCGCGCCATGGTGTTAATCTCCGACCCGTTAAACCAGTAAGCCATGCCGCTGCGCCATAGTGCCAGCGCCTGACTGTATATGCCCTGGTAGTCATACCTCACGGTGCGCGGGTCGTCTATATAGTCAGCCTCAAAGGGCAGCCAGCGGCGGTTGCCCGTCTGATCCGTCAGAAACTGCATGTTGTTGCCCGTGCCGCAGAACGAGGCTATGTGCGCCCTGTTCTCCTTATACCTGCTGTATGCCGCCCTCTCGTTTATCGTCTTCGTCGTTACGAGAGCCTTCAGCTGGTTCAGTTCCGGCGTGCGCATCGAGTCGATCTCTTCAAGACAGATGATAGCATATTCCGCCAGCGACAGCCTGTCGTCCTTCGTCATCGTGTCGCTGTTGGTCTTAGTATAAAAATACGGCCGCAGCTCCTCCGGCAGCAGATAGTTGAAAAACGTGGTCTTGTATATGCCCTGACGTCCTATCAGCACCATTATCACGTTGTTCACTACCTCCTTGTCGAGCAGCGACGCCACCATGGCCACGAGCCATTTTCTGAAACACATGTCAAACAGGCCCTGCGGGTCTTCGGTGTCATCCCATAAGTCGCCCTTCCTGACGTGCACCATAGCCGTCAGCGTGCCTATATGGTCAGTGGTGCCGTCCCATTCGGGCAGATTGTCAAAATACTCTTTAAACGGGTTCCATTCAGCCACGTAGTCAGACAGAATCACGTTGTGCAGGTCGATGCTCCTTACGTGCAGTCCTGCCTTGTTCATGGCCGACCACAGCGAGTTCTCCAGCCTGTCGGTTACTTCCAGCCATCTGTCGCTGCCGTCTGTCTTATATTCGGTCTTGCGTGTAATCACGTTAAACCTGAACGCTGCGTGCTCATCCAGAAACTTCTCGATAGCAGTTATGTCCACGCCCTTGGCGCGGTCGTTGGCATCGCTTTTCTCAATCTTCTGCACCCTCATCGAGGCGTGTTCGGCAGTGTGGGCAAAGCACGACTTCATTATCGCCCTCACGCTTGTGCTGTCATAGTCGCTGAAGCGCTCCACAGCCCATTGCGTGGCTTCGTCCTCGTTCACGCCGAGTCTGTTGAGATAATATCCCGCCTTCGACACATATCTGTTGTATGAACCCTTGCAGTATCTCACGCCCTCGCGTTCCAGCTGCTTCTCTACAGCCCTCACGGCACGCTCAAGCGTAGTGTGATACTTTCTGTCGGTGCCATTCTTTGCGGCAGCCTTCTTTTCGGGCAGCTCAATCGCTATAGGCTCGCTGCTAGTGTTCAGCGTCGCCTCTGCGTCATGACATATCACTGACAGCCGCCCAAGGTTCTTACACTGTCCGTCGGCCTCGCATCCCAGCAGGCGCGCGAAGTATTCGTTGCCCGTCCTGAATGCTGCGCCGTATATGCTGCTCATCTCGTTGGCGGTCATTTTGTCGGCCAGTCTGGTGCCCTTCACCTCATATCTGAACAGCACCCTCAGTCCGTTGCCCGATATCGTCTTATACACCATCATGGCATGTCCGTCGTCAGTCAGCGTCTTTTTGGCGCTCTCTACGTCTGCCACATGGTCAAAGTCGCACATACCCACGCCTGTCAGACAAACAAAGTTCTCCGGCCTTCTGCCGCCGTCGCATATCACGGCAGGCGTAAATGCCGGCATGTTACGCTTAATGTTTTGTGCGTTGGTGTTTAGGCCGTTTTTAAGGTAATATCTGTATTTTTCAGTATCTCCGGCAAGAGTGTTTCCAGTAATGATGTTTATTATCTCCTGCCACTCAATGCTCCGGCAGTCTTGGCTGTACATGTTTTTGAAGATAGTAGATTGCATATTATTCTTTTAGATTTAGTTTTTTTGCCACGCAGACTGTCTGCGATGGCCACAAATATATAACAACATTTTGTAGCATTAACAAAATTGTCCCCACGGGGACAAAAAGTTTTTAAAACTACAGTACGAGAGCGCAAAAGTGCAACTAAAGAGCCCCACCAAACCTCCCCCGTGGGGAGGCTTAAGTTTCGATTTTTTCTAAGTGAAGAACGAAAAGCAGGCTTGCGCAATTAAAAATTAAGAAAGTTAGTCCTGCAGCTGGCGCGAAGCAATAAAGGCATATGGCTAAACAAAAGCCTCCCCACGGGGGAGGTTTGGTGGGGCTTTTTAATTCACGCAGTGATAGGCTAGTAACCTGCTCTATAAACTCCTTACGCGCGCGCAAGGGGATTAAATATAATTAACTAAATTTTAAGTTAACGGGAATACACAAAATAATATTGTTAGAAAAGTTGCGAAACAACCTATCTAGCCTATCACTTTTTTGTGGTAAGATGCCGTCTTAATGACACGCTTTCTGTTGTAAGGTCTCTAATATAAGGCGTTTATGGCAAACATACAAAAGCGATGGGAATAATCACTATATGCAAGCATAAATGACAAAAGTGATGAAATAGTGAGAAAATCACAAAAAGCGATATGTCTATTTAACTTAAAATTTGGTTAAATGTATGCGGAAATATGCATCAGAAAAACGTGATTTTAACATTAAAAATCGACTAAAATGAGCAAAAACGTGATAAGGTTACTGTAAGGTGATTATGCTCTAGATATGTAAAGATAAATTACTAAGAATAGAGGTGAAAAAAGAAGGACAGATGCAGAATCCGGATAGGGGTTAAAGTAGTTATAGAAGTTATCGCCAACAAGTTGGCTAGAAGTTAGAGTCAATAGCAAACATAGTGCTTGCGAAAAGATCCAACAAAGCGATTGGTTTTTTCACTCTTACTTACGCCAGGCGTTTTTCACTTTTAATTTTTCATTTTTAATTAGCTAACGCTGAACTTCGTTTGCGCTTTTGCGCCTGCTCTTCTCATAACTCATTTGTTTTTCTAACGAAAACCGCTGAGTTTTATGACAAAAGACAGTGGAATTATACCAAAAACTCACTGAATTATATATTGCAAATCGACACAACAAATAACAAATTACATGAAAGGAATTGTATTAGCCGGTGGCAGCGGTACACGTCTGTATCCTATCATCAAAGGCATAAGCAAATATTTTATATAAATATGAAAATATATAGAATGGAAATAAAATTAGAGTCTTTTAATTTTATAAAAATCAACCAAGAAAATTAAATATTTAATGATACAAATAAAAGATAAATCAAAATGTTGCGGATGTTGTGCATGCGTTGATGTCTGTGCGCATCATGCAATTACATTGAAGACTGATATTGAGGGCTTTTGGTATCCTGAAGTCGACAAGGATAAGTGTATAGAATGTGGCTTGTGTGAGAAAGTATGTCCTGAGTTGCATATTGAAGAACTAAAAAAGAATGATTTTGACAAGCCGGCACATACTATAGCTGCAATTAACAAAAACATGAGTGTCCGTTGGGATAGTACTTCCGGAGGTGCATTTTCAGCTTTGGCTGATGTTATGTATGCACAAGGTGGTTATGTTAGTGGAGCTGTCTACAATAAAGATTTTTCTGTTAGCAATTATATCTCAAACAATCCAGATGATTTAACAAGGCTACGTAGCTCAAAATATCTACAAAGCAAAGCTGAAGGACTATACAAACAGATAAGAGATTTATTACGTAACGGTGAAAAAGTATTGGTCTGTGGAACTCCATGTCAGATGGCTGCATTACGTTCATTCCTACGAAAAGATTATGAAAATCTTATCATCGTTGACTTTATTTGTAGAGGTGTGAATTCACCAAAGGTTTATAGAAAGTATTTGGATTCATTGGAAAAACAATATGACGGTAAAGTCATATATGTCAAGGCAAAAAACAAAGAACTTGGATGGCGTAATCTAACACGCAAAGTCGTATTTGACAACGGAAAGGCATACTATGGTGTTCTTATGGATGATGATTTTCGTCGTGGGTATCATACAAATGTTTTTTGTCGTCCTAGTTGTTATCATTGCCAATACAAAGGTTTCCCAAGAATGGCAGATATAACAATTGCAGATTATTGGGGGATTGAAAAAGTTGATAAAAACTTGGATAATAATATTGGCACATCCATGATACTTCTAAATTCCAAGAAAGGTATAGAATATTTCGAAAAGGTAAAAGATAAATTGGAATGGGAAGAGACAAATTTTGATTCTATTTTACCAGGAAATATTGCGCTAAGAAAATCTATCGAGACTGCAAAGATTGACAGAAAAACATTCTTTGAAGATTTGGATAAAGGTACATTTGATGATGTCGTAAAAAAATATTTCCCCAAAAAAGACATAAAATCGCTTTCTTTGAAACAAAGAATCAAGAATACAATTAAGCCATATTATTTCATATTTAAGAAGTTTGGTTTCTCTTTTAGAGCGTATACAAATTTCATTAAGATAAATTACCGTAAGAATACATCTTGTAATTTTAAGTCAGGCAACGTTATATACACAATGCCAAGTTCTGTATTTGACATTCATCCTTCAGCTAAGATAGACATCAAGGCCCCAATGCTTTACGGAAACAATCCTGTAAAGGGCATGCGTATACCGACATGTCTTAGAATGGAAGCAAATACGACACTAGAAATACACGATGGTCCGTTAACCAGATATGGTAAAGGACCATATAATTTACGTTATGGCGCTTATATTGAGATTGTTAATGGAGGAAAGTTGACAATAGGACAAGGAGCTGCCAATGTAGGATTTACTATAATGTGTGCAAAAGAAGTTACGATAGGTAACGGCGTACGTATAGGCAGAGATGTGTCCATCCGTGACTGGAATGGTCCACACGTTATTATTAATAATCATTACTGCAATCATGCTCCTGTACATATAGGTGACAGGGTATGGTTATGTACAGGCTGTTCCATAATGCCTGGTGTCACAATTGGTGAAGGCTCCGTTATCGCAGCAAATGCGACAGTGACAAAAGATGTACCTCCTCACAGTCTTGTTGGAGGATCACCGGCAAAAGTTATTAAAGAAAATATTGAGTGGTATTAGTATGGAAAATAATTTAAATATTCTAATCGTTGGGGGAACTGGAGTAATTAGCTATGCAGTTGTAAATGAAGCATTAAACAAAGGTATTAATGTTACCTGTATAAATAGAGGTAAATCTCACCAACAAATTCTCCCCAAAAATGTTGAGGTTATAATAGCAGATTATCATAATAGAGCCCTTCTAGAAAAGAAATTAAATAATCGTTATTTTGACGCAGTTATAGATGTTCTATGCTATAATGAAAAAGATATTGACTATAGCGTTTCTGTTTTTAAGGATAAATGTAAACAATATATATTTTTCTCTTCTTGTGCTGTATACAATAAAGGTAATGGTGATTATGAATGTACCGAGGACTCACCATTAATTAATCCAGTGTGGGATTATAGTATTAATAAAGTAAAATGTGAAAATAGACTAATTCATCTCGCACAAAAATATAAATTTAATTATACAATAGTAAGACCTGCCGTGACATATGGCAATACACGTATTCCTTATGGAGTAACACCACCTTATGGTTATCATGGAACTCTAATAATGAGAATAATGAATCATAAGCCAATAATTTTATGGGATGAAGGGAAAGCATATTCAACAATTACGCGTGTAGAAGACTTTGCGAAAGGACTTATTGGACTTTTAGGTAATACACAAGCATATAATCAAGCATTTCATATTGTTGGGGATGAACGATATACATGGAAGGCTGTTATTGATACTTTAGGCGAAATCCTAGGAGAAAATCCATTATATTTTTCAATAACAAAGGAAGAATATGCAAAAGAAGTTCCTGAAAAGAAAGGCGAAATACTTGGAGGTAGAGGTATAAGTCAACTTCTTGATAATAGTAAGCTAAAAAAGGTGGAACCTGATTTTTGTACTCATATATCATTAAAAGAAGGCTTACAAATGACTGTAGATTATTATAAAACACACAATTATCTTTCTGGTATTGATTATAAATTTGACGCTGATACAGATCGTATAATAGCAAAATACTGCAAATTAAATAATATTGATATTAAAAAGTACAATTTGAAATTCATCGACTATTTAGGAAATGCAACAATAAAAAATAAAATTGAATATTTATTGCAGTACCATAAAGAATCATATTGGTCAAAATTAATATCAATTTTAATAAAAATTATCAAACATTTAAGATAAAATCGATTTCGTATTAAATATATTGTGATTTTATAATTTTATAGTAATGATTATGGCTAATATCTTGAAATATATAAATATTGTAAAGTCGCTATATTCAATTATATAAATAAAAATCATACTTTTATTTATCAATGTCATAAAATAATTAATTATTGCGTAATAATAAAATGACAGAACAAATATCGTCTGATAAGATTATAGCTAAAAATACGTTATTCTTATATTTTCGTATGATGTTTACTATGCTTGTCTCACTTTATACAAGTAGAGTAAATTTATCAGTTCTTGGAATAGAGGATAATGGTATTTATCAAGTAGTTGGAGGGGTTGTGGCTATGTTCGCTTTTTTAAATGGGGCGTTATCTGGTGCAACATCACGCTTCTTAACATATGAATTGGGAAAAGGCAATATGGAACGATTAAAGAAGACATTTGCTTCAGCACTAAATATTCATATTCTTGTAGCTATAATTATATTTATACTTTCCGAAACAGTTGGATTATATTTTTTAGAGAAAAAACTTATAATACCTGATAATCGTGTAAATGCTGCTTATATTGTTTACCAAGTATCAATATTTGCAAGTATGATAAGTATAACTCAAGTACCATATAACGCAAGTATTATATCTCATGAGAAAATGGGAGTCTTTGCTTATATGAGTATATTAGATGTATCATTAAAACTTATTATTTGTTATTTATTATATATTACTCCAATAGATAAACTTGTTACATATGGAGTGTTAATTCTTTGTGAAACAATTGGGTTACAATTAATATATAGAATTTATTGCATACGCCATTTTGAAGAATGTCATTTTAAACTTGTGCGTGATAAGACATTTATTAAACCAATATTTTCTTTTGCTGGCTGGGATTTGTTTGGCAATTTTAGTGTAATGGCGAGAGGACAAGGTGTTAATATTATTATGAATATGTTTTTTGGTCCTGTTATTAATTCTGCTGCAGGTTTTTCAACCACAATAGGTTCAAATGTATTAGGATTCTCTAATAATTTCTTAACCGCAATACGTCCACCTATTGTAAAAGCATATTCACAAAATCAAATAGAAAAGATGGAGTCTTTGATGATAAGTGCATCTAAATATTCATTTTCATTACTTTTATTATTGTCAACTCCATTTATATTTGAAAGTCAATATATATTAAAACTCTGGTTAAAAACTCCACCACCATATACAGAAACATTTTGCGTGTTAGAATTAATATTGAGTGTACTATCATCTATCTTTTTACCTCTCGTATTTGCAATACATGCAACCGGAAAGATTAAATTTATGAGTATAACAAATGGAACAATATGGTTAATGGTCGTTCCGATAACGTATTTCTTATTAAAAGCAGGATATCCGCCTGTAATACCATATATAACTAAAATATTTTTATTGATATTTGTTGTTGTCTCTAACATTTATTCAACAAAAAAAAATATACCACAGTTTAATATTTTATTATACATAAGACATGCTTTCATACCTTCTATTATTGCAGGAACATTGGTTATATTTTTAACATATATAGTATATAATTTATTTAATAGTTCTTCTTTAATTCGTTTCATTACTGTATGTTGCACTTCTACTATAACCGTAGTTATAACAACATATTTTATTGTATTTGAGAAAGAGACAAGAAATAAAATAAAAACAAAAATATTTCATAAAGTACATATGAGATGAAACCATTAGTTAGTATTATAACACCATGTTATAATGGTGAATTATATATAAAAAGATTTTTAGAATCTATTCTAAATCAGTCATATCCAAATATTGAACTATTTATTGTAAATGATGGTTCTACAGATAAAACTGAAGAAATTATTTTAAGTTATAAATCAAAATTTGAATCAAAAGGATATAGACTTATATATTTATATCAGAAAAATGCAGGACAAAGTGCAGCAATAAATAAAGCTTTGCCAATTTTTCAAGGAAAATATATGACATGGCCTGACTCAGATGACTATCTTCCTAAAGATGCTATAGAGAAAAAGGTCGATTATATGGAAAATAATCCTCAAATAGGTTTATGTATCTGTAAAGTAAAAGTTGTTGAATTTGGAACAAGTAAGGTGTTAGGAGAACAAAAAAGGAGTCATTCTAAAAATAATGACAATCTATTTGCTGATTTAATATTGGGTAAAAATGTTTTTTATTCTCCTGGAGGATATATGGTAAGAAGTTCTATGTTTCGTGATGCCATGCCATCAATGCAGATTCAAGCACCAAGAGAAATAGGACAAAATTATCAACTTTTGTTACCTATTGCATACAAATATCCACATGGATATATAGACGATTATTTATATTATTACACAATTAGATCAAATAGCCATTCACATATAAAATGGTCATACGATGAAAAAATGCATATAGTAAAAAATGTTTCATATAACGTTTTAATAAATATAATTAATTCAATAGAAACATCAACTGAAAAATTATATGATTTAACAAGAATTGTTAAAATACATTGTTTAGAAGCTCAGTTAAATGTATTACTCCAATATAATCGAAAAGATAATGTATTAAACATAAAAAAAGAACTTATTAGACTTGGAGGATACGATAATATATGTGCATATAAATTTAAGCAAATTACAAACCCAATATATAAAATTACTATTAAAATCAAAAATTTCATAAAAAGAATATTTTTTGTATGAAAATCGGAATATTATCATTACCACTATATATAAATTATGGTGGTATACTTCAAACATATGCGTTACAAACAGTATTGGAAAAAATGGGGCATGATGTGACATTCATACAAAAGCGAAATTGGCCTTTAAAATTAAAGGTACAAGATATGCCTTTAACATATGCTAAACGAATCGTAAGGAATTTAATTGGCCAACATATTCCTATATTGTATGAAAAAATATATAATCGGGAAGCTCCTATAATTAGGCAGAATATAGAACCTTTTATATTACATAATATAAAAATGAAGGTCGTAGATGACTATTGGCAAATTTCAGACAATGAATTTGATTCTATAATTGTTGGAAGCGACCAAATATGGCGTCCCTTGTATGTTAAACATATAGAAAACTATTTCTTGGATTTTGCTAAAAATTGGAATATAAAGAAAGTTGCTTATGCGGCATCCTTTGGAACAGCGAACTGGGAATTTTCAAAAACTCAAAGTTATACTTGTCGTAATTTAATTCAATCATTTAATGCTATTTCGGTGCGAGAAGATTCAGGCGTTGAATTATGCAAAAGACATTTTGGTCTTGAAGCAAAGCAAGTATTAGATCCAACAATGTTACTTGATAATTGCGATTATATAAAATTATTAGAAAAAAATAATACTCCTAAAAGTTCCGGTAATTTGCTTTGCTACATGTTAGATGAAAGTGAGGAAAAATTTAACATGGTAAAGACTATTTCTACACGAAGGAATTTGAAGCCTTTTAAAGTTAATGCCAGACCAGAGTATAGATATGACATTCCTGTCGAGGAACGTATACAACCATCTGTAGAACAATGGCTTAGAGGGTTTTATGATGCAGACTTTGTAATAACAGATTCTTTCCATGCCTGCGTATTTTCTATTCTATTTAGAAAACCGTTTGTAGTATATGGCAACAAAGATCGAGGATTATCTCGTTTTACATCATTATTGAAGATGTTTGGGTTGCAAGATAGAATTGTGAATAATTTTTCCGATGTAGAACCTCTAATTTTTAAAGAGATTGATTGGAATTTTGTTTTTTCTAATTTATCTATTTTGAGAAATAAATCAATTGATTTTATACGTTTGGCTTTGAATTGATTCCTTGATTGGAGAATTCTCTATAAATACAAACTAATTATTAAATATTGTATTATTATTCTTCTAAATTAAATGTATGAGATTTATTTATATCTAAATGGTGTTATGATATTGAATATTCTTATTCACTAAATATATAAATAATATGAAACACGCATTTTTAATAATTGCTCATAATAAATTTAACCAATTACAATTACTATTAAATTTATTAGACGACGAACGTAATGACATTTATGTTCACATAGACAAAAAAGTCAAAGACTTACCACATTTATACACCAAATTCGCAGGACTTAATATTCTAAAAAATAGGATAGACGTTAGATGGGGTGACGTAAGCCAAATTGAAACAGAACTTCTACTTTTTGAAACGGCATTTAATTATGGAAATTATAGCTGTTTTCATTTAATTTCCGGAGTGGATTTACCGATAAAGACAAATGATTATATACATGAATTTGTAGATAAGCATCCAAATACAGAATTTGTTGGCTTTTGTCCAACAATGCCCCAATTAATTGAGTATAAATTCTGCAAATATCATTTCTTCACAAAACATTATAGGAGTAATAATAATGTTATACGCTATATATATTGCATATTACGTTTAATTGTAGAATCTATATTTAATTTATTTTATAAAAGAGCATCAACTTTAGAATTAAAAAAAGGAGCTAATTGGGTCAGTATATCTCAAAACTTTTGTAGATATATTGTCAACCTTAATTCCGCAACACTATAATTTAACTTTATTTATAAGTTCCTGAGCAACA
>OGOA01000140.1_pt1 | contig 66030 bp, 56 predicted proteins | sample 1573621 | NCBI WGS metagenome assembly OGOA01 (sample SAMEA2581917, study PRJEB24529) | metagenome | biome: Human gut stool | place: China | collected 2011
TAACTGCATCATTTACCAATACTCCGGCAAGCTGAAATCCGAATGGATTCTTTACAAGAATGTCATCATCCACCGCCATCTGAAAAGCTGGTCGCAACACTACCCGAATGGTATGAATAGAACTGTAGCTTTTTCCATCTTCCTGCTGCAATTTGATAAGAAACAGCTTTGCATCGGAAGTTTTCACACTTCGTATCGTCTTTTTGCCAAATGCTTCCTTCGCAAGTAATCTCTGCACCGTAACATATCCCTGTTTTGTGCTTTGCCTTACTCCGGTCTTTGTCTTCAAATATCGGTCTACCAGTTCACAGACTGTCATCTGTCCGTCTACGATATTTATAAGCAAATCTAAATCTGTGTTTACCTTCTATCAACTTCTGCAAATTTTCCAGCTTATCATCTGTAAACATGTTTCTTGGAACTGATATGCTTAATACATCTGCTTCCACAGTTTCATCCTCTGGCAGCTCTGATTGTTGTATGGGCTCACCTTTGTAAAAACGTTCTAAAATCAAGTCCAATTTACTTTCTGACAAATCCCCGGATGCATGAAACACTCCGTTTTTATCCAGAATGCAGCTTCCAATCAGATAATCAAACTTGGGTGTTCTGGTGTATTTTACCGACATCCCAAGCAATTCACCTATGGCATAAGCCAGCTTCTTTCGTTCCTCACCTTTAACCTTAAAATCAATCTCTGTAATCATTGCTCATACCACCTTTCTTTTTGGTATGTACATATATCACTCCAAATGAATAATAAAGCAAGTCAATTCTGAAATATTTTTACACAAAACACCATATTATTTGCGCACAAATATCTCCCCATATCCTTTAAAATCAAGTCTCTCCGGCAAATACTAGACAAAAAGCAATACCCCCTTTGCAATTTCGCGAAAATACGCGTGAGAGGGGGCATCGGTCGCTAGAATAGTACGTTGTAGAGATTTAATCCCCCCTATACTAGAAAAAACTACAATAATTTGTCTCTTTCAATTTTTTCTTCAATTGCATCTTTTATAAATGTTGCTGTTGGTAGACCTGACTTCTTTATTGCAGGTTGAATTCTTTCATCAAATTCATCTTTTCTGTACCGAATTTTTATCTCTTGTTGCTTGCTTTTTATATATTTTAATGTAGCTCGTTTCGACACTTCATCGTATGCCATATTTTCTACTCCTAACAATTATTACTTCAAAAGTTATTATATCATTATCACAATTTTTCGTCTATAGAGCCCTACAGCCTATTGACATATAGAGCCCTATATGTTAGGATGTTATTAAATAAAGAGAGGTTATATAATGTATAAAACTGATAGTATGGATGATTTAAAAAATTATATCAGTATAAATCAACAAATTATATTTGAGTACGAAGAAAAAATAGAACAACTTGTAGAACAAAATCAGATATATCAGAATCAAATTCTTAATAAAAAAGCACAACACAAAATAAAAATAATTACTATCACAAAAGATAAAGGCTGGCATGACACATCTCTTTATTTATCTGTCATTGATGTAAGTGATGATATGGGAACAACCATCAAAATACATACAAGTAACAGAATACCTTGGAATAAAAGACAACAAATTTCCAACATTATTGATTATTACATTGAATCTTACCCTGACATTACAACTATAATATCTCATGATTACCCTGTTCCTCAAAAAATAAAATCTAGATATCCCACTATAATAATTAAAGAAGAAAAAGGAGTCCGGCAATAAAGCTAGGGCTCCTCATCAGAATTATTATTCGATATTATTTTTACTAATTCTTCTCTAATTCTTTCAACTTCTTCATCATAATCAGCCCACTGGCGCATCAGTTCATAATCGAACGTTCCATCTTCTAAAATCGGCAATTCTATCTGTAAGTCACTTATCACTTTTAAAGATGGACGATATTCTCTATTAAATCCATTTTCTAAACCAACTCTTTTTATCTCCATTGCAAGAAAACGTGGTTCTATATTGTCATCAAGAATTTCTATTTGCCCACAGTGATCGGTTATCGAATAAATTTCACCTGGAGCTACACCTTTACAATCAAAATCACTATCAATACTCCATAATGCACCACCATATTTCAAATTGCCTGCATTATTGGCATGTACATAACCAAAAACTTTTCTAATATTTGCGCTAAACAAAGGAATTGTTGCTTCGCTCTTGTAAACCTGTTTCTTCAACACTCTTTTTCCAATTCTCAAATTAAAAAGCGATTCATCAGATAATTGTACCGGTGCAAGTTTTGATGGCTCATCCGGTATATTTTTTAAACAAGGATTTGTATCATATTCTGATTTTAACACACCAATCGCAGATAATGCAGAATTTAATTCTGAATGTTTATCTTTGGAACCATTAGTTGATGAAACCAATCCAAGCTTAAGTGCAATCTTTGTATCATAAAACTGACGAACATTTAATGATTTTACATCGTATAGTTTTTCAGTAAAAACAACAACAGCTCTCTCCTTATTAATATCAACATTCGCTTTAAACTGTTTGTATAAACATGCCATTTCATCAAGGTTTGATTCACAAGGGAATCTTTTTGCATCCCTTGTTTCACCAATCTCAGATACAGCATAAATCATTGTTTTTTCTTTTTTTAGCTCTTTTTTTGTCGTAATTTCAGCCAATTCTTTCATTCTTTTTTTAAGATGAACTATTATTACTCTTTTTGGAGTATTATAAACTGTTCGTTCTGGCAATATTCCCATAAAATCTAATTTGCAATTTCTAAGCATCCAGTTTCTTAATTTATCATCTGTCGTACGAAGAAAAAACGATTCAGGTAATAATACCCATGCATCTCCTTGCTTTGCAAGTGATTGAACAATAAACTGTATAAACAATCCTTCAACTCCGCTATATTTTCTTCCATAATACTGTTTTCGTTTATTGTCTGAATTAACAATCTTCGATATATCTGCCGAACCAGAAACTACATAAGGTGGATTAGTTATTATCATTTGAAATTCATTGTCAAGCATTAATTCTAACGAACCTAATGCTGTCTTATCCATACATTGTAGTCCTCCATCTATCACTCCACCACGATTCGCCCCGTTTTAGCGCACTTCATCGCCCATTATAACTATACCCAAAGTCCTGCCGTGGCAGATAAATAGTACTCTAATCATTGTTTTGTTTCTCCTTAATTTGTCCGGAAATACCCTGTTTTGCAAGGCTTTCTGGGTGTTTTGTGAAATGTTCTGAAATTAAAGATTGTGGCAAATCAGAGCAGAATTAGGCATGTTGTTACTACCTGTTATTAGTAGAATTGGTAGTAAAATGAAAATGGTTACTACTAAGAATTTTTACGTATATTTGTAACTTTCTCTTGACTTTTTTCATATAAATGATATAGTTTAATTAATCATCTACTAGGTTGTAGAAGGATGTGCTGGAACGTCTTTGGTAACTATACCAATGGCGTTTTCTGTTTTTTATACGTTTCGTACTTTCTAATTCTCTTATTTAATTCCCAATCCTTTTCAATATAAAAACTTGTGATTAAAAAGTAAACGTGGCGTACTTCGAGTTAAAACAAATAAAATATTACCTGAATACCTAGCAATAGCTCTTAAAGTCGAAGGAATGTATGAAAAGTTCTCTCAAAATAATAGAGCACCGACTCAACGAATAAAATCCCTTACTATTCAGGTACCAAAAGATAAAACTTTTCAGCAAAAAGTTGTTGATGAGATATCTACCCTTGATAACAAAATAAATGAATGTAACAAACAAATCGAATACCTCAAAGCAGAAATAAATAATAAATTTATAGATATGTTTGGTGATGTCACAGTCAATTCTAAAGGGCTTCCAACAACCAAACTTATTAATGTCGTTACTCTTCAGCGTGGATTTGATTTACCAGAGAAAGACCGCGACAATAAAGGAAATATTCCTGTATATGGGTCTAATGGTTTTGTTGGGTTCAATAGTATTTCAAAAGCTTGCGATGGAATCGTAACCGGTCGTTCTGGAACCATCGGAGAAGTTCAATATGTTTTAGGAGAATATTGGCCTCTTAATACATTGCTATTCTCTAGTGACACACATGGAAATAATGTAGTTTCTGAGCTATCTAATGCAGAATTTTCATCTTGAAAGATTCATCTCCGGAAGTGGCGTACCTACGCTTAATAGAAATGATGTTCACCCTGAACAAATTATTAATGTTCCTCTGCCAGAACAAAATCTATTTGCTGCGTTCGCGCAACAAAAACTTAATGACATAAAAAAAATCAACTTTGAGAAAGAAAAAATTATATCTGAAAGAGAATTGACTATTTCAAAATATTTCAGATAATTTTAAAGCCATAATCATCAGTAGTCTTCCTACCAACGATTGTGGCTTTTTATGTTCAAAGTTTTGTATGTGTGCCATCGCTTAGTAGTCCATTACTACTAAGAAATCATCCCAACACCTTTGCCTTTAGCTCGATCCCGCCCATGAGCCTTAGTAGTCGAACCCGTAATATTTCCAAGACTTTCTGCCATATATTGCCCTGTGTTGCCCCTGTCTGCGAAGGTATGCATTATCATAAAACTGGAGCGGCATGGCACACAGCTATATAATTATACTGCTGCAATTATTCTGTACACTTCAAACAGCAGATTGGTCAGGTATTTTACAATATATAGTTACACTGCTGCGATTACTCCCTGTCAAGAAGTGTCTGATAGAAGTTAAAATAATCAGTCCTTTTATCCGCTGTAAATGCCATAGCTGAACGAGGATGCTGGTTCTGCTGTCCTGTAAGCATATACTGCACATCACAGCCCCATACTATATCTGACGCTTTCAAAGGAAGCATATGTTTTTCAACAAACTTTAATACAGGATTAATGCTATACTTTGGATTTCTTAAAAAGCCCATGAGAAGCTCCATATAACAGTTACCTGCTCCTCTTCCCATACCGCTCATGGTTGCATCAAGATAACTTACTCCCATTATACAGCTTTCAATTGTATTGGCAAATGCAAGCTGCTGGTTATTATGAGCATGTATACCTATGCTCTTTCCATATTTTTCTGCCACTTTTAAGTACTTCTTTGCAAATTCTCTTATCTGCTCAGGATATAATGAACCATAACTGTCTACAAGATAGATTACACTTGCCTTACTCTGACCTAACATATCAAGTGCAAGGTCAAGATCTTTTTCACTTGCTGTTGATACAGCCATAATATTGATTGTAACCTCATACCCTAAATCAGCACAATAATTAATCATCTCTATTGCTGCCGGTATTGTATTGACATATGTTGCAACACGAATCATATCTATAACACTGTCTTTTTTAGGTATTATATCCTTCTTATAATCTGTTCTTCCTACATCTGCCATAACAGCAATCTTTAAATCTGTATCATTATCACCTACTATTTCTCTGATACTCTCTTCATCGCAGAACTTCCACTTGCCAAAGTCCTCAACATTAAATATCTCTTTAGATGCCTTATAACCAAATTCCATATAATCAACACCTGCTGCTATATTAGCCTTATACAGGTCTTTTACAAATTCATCATCAAATTTAAAATCGTTTACAATACCACCGTCTCTTAATGTACAGTCTACCACCTTAATATCAGGTCTGTATGATACTAATTCACCTTTCTTTTGCATCTTTATCCATCCTCCATTTATTTTTCACTTTAAAGCGTTAAACTTTAAAGTATTATAGCACACTAATAGAAAAAATCAAGGGAATAATCACGATTTTATTTCTTATTTATTATCTGTTGCTTTATCATCTGTCACAAGTTTGTTATACATATCATCAATAAGCTGTCTTAAACCTTTTAGATATTCCGGTGCATTCCCATATTTTTTTCTTGTCACACGCCAGATAAACATAGGTTCTCTATCTATTTTAAATATCAATGCACCCCTGTACTGCTGCACAAATTCATCTATTTTATCCGCATCTATTTCTGCCTTTGGTGATATGCTTATTGTAGTTCTCCATACTGATGGCTGTGAGGATGTATCTATACCTCCCTTTATCTCTATAATTCCTATTTTGTGTGCAATTGTTTTTATAAGTGCTATCTTTAAAAGATTAGCAGCACACTCTGGAAGAGAACCATAGCGGTCCGTAAGCTCATCCTCCATATCTGCAAGTTCGTCATCATTTTCAATTGCTGCAATACGCTTATATACATCCAGCTTCTGATATTCGCTTTTTATATATGTCGATGGTATAAATGCATCTACTGTAAGGTCTACACTCGTTTCAAAAGAATATTCGTTTTTTATGCCTTTTAATTCATTTACAGCCTGATTAAGCATTTTACAATATAAATCATATCCAACTGCTGCCATATGACCATGCTGTGACCTTCCAAGCACATTTCCCGCACCTCTTATCTCAAGGTCTTTCATGGCAATCTTAAAGCCTGAGCCGAGGTCTGAAAATTCCCTTATGGCACTTAATCTTTTCTCTGCAACTTCTGTTATCATTCTGTCACGCCTGTATAAAAGAAATGCATAAGACGTTCTGTTACTTCTTCCAACACGTCCACGAAGCTGATATAACTGCGACAGTCCGAATTTGTCGGCATCCTCTATAATCATTGTATTAACATTTGATATATCAACACCAGTCTCAATAATAGTTGTTGATACAAGCACATCTATCTCTCCATTTATAAATTCATACATAATCTTTTCAAGCATACGCTTATCCATCTGACCATGTGCATAAGCTACATTTGCTTCCGGTACAAGCTCCTGTAAATGTGCTGCAACCTCATCAATACTTCTTACACGGTTGTATACATAATACACCTGACCATTTCTTGCAAGCTCCCTGTTAATGGCTTCCCGTATCATCTCATCATTATGTTCTGTAACAAATGTCTGTATAGGAAGTCTGTCAACCGGAGGCTCTTCAAGCACGCTCATATCTCTTATTCCAACCAGGCTCATGTGAAGGGTCCTCGGTATCGGTGTAGCACTTAAGGTCAATACGTCTATGTTATTTTTAAGTTTTTTAATCTTTTCCTTATGCGTTACGCCAAATCTTTGCTCCTCATCTATAATAAGAAGTCCCAAATCCTTAAATTCAACATCCTTAGATAATAATCTGTGAGTTCCAATCACAATATCCACAAAGCCTTTTTTTAACTCCTTAAGGTCTTCCTTTATCTCCTTAGACGTTCTAAAGCTTGAAAGCTGTGCTACAGTGACCGGAAAGTTTTTCATTCTCTGTTCAAACGTATTATATATCTGCTGGGCAAGAATTGTTGTCGGCACAAGATATGCCACCTGCTTTCCCTCCTGTACAGCCTTAAATGCCGCCCTTATAGCTATCTCTGTCTTTCCATAGCCTACGTCACCACATATAAGCCTGTCCATTATTCTTGTACTTTCCATATCCCTTTTGGTATCTTCTATGGCTGTAAGCTGATCCTGTGTCTCTTCATAAGGGAACATCTCTTCAAACTCCTGCTGCCATACGGTATCTGCACCAAACTGATATCCTTTTTCATTCTGTCTTGCTGCATATAAGGCTACCAGATCTTTTGCAACCTCTTCAACAGCTCCATGAACCTTAGATTTCGTCTTATTCCAGTCCTGCGTGCCTAATTTGTTAAGCTTCGGCTTCTTTTCCGTATCTGAGGCAGCATATTTTTGTAATCTGTCAAGCTGTGTAACAAGAATATAAAGGTCACTTCCATCACCATATTCAATTTTTATATAATCCTTTTCGCTCCCATCTACCTGAATCTTTTCAATTCCACGATATATACCGACACCATAATTTTCATGTACGACATAATCCCCCATATTAAGCTCGTTAAACTGAGCGATTGCCTTGCCTTCATACTTTTTCTTTTTTAACTTTTTCTTCTTTTTGCCGGTAAATATATCATTTTCCGTAATAACTACAAACCCCAGCAGCGGATATTCAAAACCATTATGCAGGCTTCCATAAGTTACCATTACGGTTCCCGGAATTATCTCCTTGTCATAATCCTCACTAAAAAATGCATCTATATCCTGATCTTTTAAATCCTCAGCTATTCTTAAGGCTCTCGTTCTCGAATTACATACAAGCACTATCTTATAACGGTTTCTTTTATATTTTTTTATATCATCTGTAAGATATTCAAAACTATTATTATAAGAACTTATACTTCTTGCATCTATCCTCATTCTGTCAGCTTCAGTAAATCCTGCCGGTTTATAATCGAGTGCAGATAAAAGCACGACTCTTCTTTGTGATAATAAAGCATATATACTGTCAATTCCATTAAGCATATGAGTCTGTCCAGGAAGTACATATCCACCCTCAAGACGATTCTTCATACTGTCTTCATATTCATATTCAACCAGCTCCATTCTCTCCCTGAGCCTGTTAGGCTCATCTAACACAAACAGTGTGTCACTAACCGGAAAATATTCCAGAAAATTCGATGGTTCACTTTCAAACATTCCAAAGAATTTACTATAATCTTTTATCCTTTCAAGGTCGGAAATATTTTTTCTTACGCGGTTAATAGCATCAAGCATCTTCTGGTCTTTTTTTCTTTTATCCACGCCAAATGCCTTTAACTGTTCTTCACTTTCTTTTCTTATTCTCTCCATTCCTGCTTCAATCTCTTCTTCCGAAAATATACATTCAGTTGCAGGAAATACCCTGTAGCTTTTTATCTTTTCTATAGAACGCTGGCTGGACACATCAAATGTACGGATTGAATCTATCTCATCATCCCACAATTCAATTCTTACAGGAACCTCGTCCGTATGTGAAAATATATCAATAATTCCGCCTCTTATTGCAAACTGTCCCGGTGTCTCTATCATTCCACATCTTTCATAACCTATATTTACAAGTGCTTTTGCAAGCTTTTCAACATCTAAAATATCATCCTGTTTAAATTCTATCGTATATCTTATATACTTATCATATGACATAAGCATATCTGCACAGCCATCTATAGTCGTAACTATGGTAAGCATATCTTCACTTTTTGTATTAATCATCCTGTCAATGCATCTTAGACGTTCCCCAACAATCTGATTACCATGAATATCTGCACTATAAAATATAAAATCTTTTGCCGGATAATACATACTATTTCTGTTAAAAAACAAACAATCTTCCTGAATCTGCCTTGCCTTACTCTCATCACTTGTGATTATTACTTTATATCTGTAATTCCCAGCTATTGCATGTACAAAATGCACTTTCTGCGTATCAATACACCCACTTACCATAATATGTCCGGTGTTTTCTTTAAGGATTTTATTAATCTGCTCCATGCCTGCCATGGAAAGTATGGGGTCATAAAATGTTTTCATCTGTTATGCCTCCTCTCTTTTTATATTGTTCATACTAATCCCCATTTCTGAGCAACTTTGTTGCGAAGAGGCGAAGAAAAATTCGCGCAGGCGATTTTTCTTCTGCCATCAAAGGCTATTTGTTCTGCTCAGAAACAAATAGCCGAGCTAGCCATTATACTTATTCATTGCATTTGTAACGCCCTCTGACATTATACATTCTATAGCCTCACATGCCCTCTCATTACCGGCTCTTAAATCCGCATATAGTTCCTGCGGAAATTTCCCAAGCACCCAGTCTGCAAGATCCCAGCCCTTAGGCTTATCTCCTACTCCGAACTTGACACGCTTAAACTTATCACTTCCAAGATGTGCAATGATACTCTTAATACCATTATGTCCGCCTGCACTTCCCTTTGCCCTAATGCGAAGCTTCCCAGGTATAAGGCTTATATCATCAAATACTACTATAAGGTCATCTATATCAGCTTTATAATAATCCATTACCTCTCTTATGCATTCACCCGAATTATTCATATATGTCATAGGCTTTACAAGGATAACCTTATTTCCCTCAATAGCACCCTTGCCTATAAGACCCTTATGCTTTGCCATATCCACACTTATATTATATTTATCTGCCAATTCATCTATTACAGAAAATCCTGCATTATGTCTTGTTCCCATATATTCCGTTCCCGGATTACCCAGTCCTGCTATTATATACATACTAATCTCCATTCCGCAGGCATTTTATATTAAATAACCATAATACTTACTAGTTCTGACCGCATATTAAGACTGTTATGTGATACCTGCTGCACAAAACAATCTGTAAACTCCTTATAATATCCGTAATACAAAGAATTCTATATATGCACTATAAAACAGCTATGCTATATATTATCATACTTATATAATTTTTCACACAATAAATTATTTATAATACAGTCCTTATACTAATCCCCATTCCACAGGTATTAAAAATGCCGGAGGAATCGCGAGCCAAATGTCAGATTTGGCTCTGCGATAAGGACTGCTTTGTGATGCCTGCGGCACAAATAGCCAGTTCATTTATGAACTTTAGAAAATAATCGCATCAGCATTATTTTCACACTATAGCAATATTGCTATCATATACGATTGCACAGCTATATTTTATAAAAAACAACAACCGTCCACAACAATTGTGTGAACGGCTGCCGCTTATATATCTTTACTTAAAATAACAGATATTTTATTTAATTTGTTTTTTCTTTTTACTACTAATAATAACTGCACCTGCTGCAATAACAGCCATAATAGCTATTATGTAATACATCATTGAATTATTTGAATCACCACTCTGTACTGTCTCAGTTCCCGCATCTGTATTAGCATTTGTGTCTGTATTAGTATTTGCGTTTACATTTTCATTTGCTCCCGCATTTGCATTATTTCCTGCATTGCTCTCTGTTGCATTATTATTTGAATCTGAATTATTATTTCCATTCTGATTATTATCTGATGTTACTTTCGGTACAGTAACAACAGCATATGGGCTAAAGCTTTCTGCTTCAATAACGATGCCCTTATCAGTAACTATAGGATTTAATATTTCCAGTGTTCCATCATCCTTTAAATGATATACATATACATCTACTTTATTATAATCAACATCTGCTTTTTTACTGAAAGTAATAGTAACCTTACCACTTTCCAGTTTTACAACAACATTATTATTCATAAGTTTTATGTCATAATATTCGATACTGCTATTTTCATTAATAACAACATTATTATCTGCAAACGATTTATTCATATCATTTACTTCTTTATCAGATGCATCTCTTACAACACATTTAATATCCTGACCAACAATTCTATTACCGTCTGTATCAACAATAACTGCTTCATCTGAAAGTTTTGCATCAGAAATAACATTCTTATTACCATCAACAACCATTGTATTCTCATCAGAAGGCTTTGTTGTTTCTGTTGGCTTTGTTGTTTCTGTTGGCTTTGTTGTCTCTGTCGGCTTTGTTGTCTCTGTTGGTTTTGTTGTCTCTTCCTGCTTAGCCTTTACTGTTATGCTTATAGCTTCACTTCTTGCAATATTGCCATCGCTGTCCTTGACTTCTATAGCATATTCATTACTTCCAATTCCTGTAGCAGTCCATACATATACGGCATCCTGCATATAATCTGTCAAAGCTTTCCAGTCACTGCCATTCTTTATAAGCAATCTGTATGTATATCCTTCGCTTCCGCCATTAGCTTCTGCTTTAAATGTAACTTTATCACCTACAGTAACATCTGTCTTATCTGCTGTTGCTTTAACTGTTAAGTCTTCCTTAGTAACTTCACTCTTATAAAGGCTGTTCATAACCTTCTCAACATCATAGTCACCCATGATATTAGCTGTTGTATATTCTGCTGCCTGCTTGCTTGAAAGAAGAGGTCTGTCATTATTTACAACATATCCAGGACCATATGAACCATATTCTGCAAATCTTGCATTCTTAAAGCTGTTACCGCTCATATCACCATATGCTCCATTAGGATTAATTGCTCTGCCGAGGTAACAATTGATGAATACTGTTGAATCATCTTTGCCCCATGGACGAGCCATTCTGTAAGCATTATCAGCTACACCATCTTCAGCTGTAAAGCTGCAATTAATAAATGTATAACCATACTTTGTCGCTGCATATGTTCTACCTGCTGTATATACACCATCAGCCTTATACTGTGTATATCTTGCAACGATATCACAATCATTAAATACTGATGTACCTGCACCATAGATAAAGTCTACATTACCTGTAATATAACACTTGTCAAAGTACTGTCTTGTTACAAGATAGTTTCCATCAGCACCCTTAACTCTTGTATCTGTAAGGAGTGAATCCTGATATCCTACTATTCTTACATTTACACAAAGTGTCTCGTCAGCCACGATACAAAGTGCATCTGCCTGCTGGTCATTACCATTTGTATAATTATAAGTATTTTCAATAGTAATATTCTCTGCTGTGAAACCTGTTGCTGCTGTATCTACATACATCGCATTTCTATCCCACATGCTTGTTGCATTGCCATTAGCTACACATACTGCATAACCAATATTAGTCTTAACAGCATCTTCACCTAAGATACTTACGAAAGGTGCTGTTACTGTAACTCTTTCATTATAAGTTCCGTTCTTTACAAAGATTACCTTTGATGCTGCATTGTCAGCTGCAACTGTCTCTACTGCACTCTGAACTGTCTTATATGTTGGGTATCCATCCTTTACTGTACCATTCTCACCATCAAATGAAGCATCTACAACCATATCAATCTTAGGATTGCTTACAAAGTTATATACTTTTCTTGTTGTGTTGCCATCTTTATCTGTAAAGAGAAGTTCTACTGTATTTCTACCCTGCTTTAAGTTCTTAAATTCAAAAGCTGTTTCTGTATCAGCTTTAACTTCTTTTGTATCTGTTAATGTTCCATTAATATTAACCTTAACTGTTACATCTTCATTAGTATTAAGCTTCATATATGCATTATCTGCAAATATTGTATCATTAGACTTGTCTGTTACTGTTACTACAGTAGCATCTTTTTCGTATACATACTGACCCTTATGTCCGTCAGATGTAAGTACCTGCATTGTGTCAGATGGATTACTTACATTCTTGCTGTTCTTAGCTATTACATAATAGTAATATGGTTCTTCTGCTGTTACATCTGTATCTGTATAAGTTAATTCTGTAGTATTCTTAACAACTGCATATGTTCCATCAGAACCAAGCTTTCTGTATACATCATAGCTTTCTGCTCCTTCTGATGCATTCCATGTAAGCACTACATCCTTAGAAGATGCCTTAGCATCTAATGTTACGCTTGTAAGCGGTGTCTGATATGTTACAGCTGCTGTTTCAATAGCTGTTCCCTGTGAATCTCCACCGGCTGGTACGATCTTAAATGTATATGAACCATCACCTGTCATTCCTGCGAACTTAAATGAGTTCACTTTAGAAGCTCCAACCTTAGTATATTCACCATCATCTTTCTTTACATATACTGAATACTTAACATTACCTGAACCTTCCTTAGTTATATCCCAGCTAAGGTCAATGCTCTTTCTGTCCTCTGCTACAACTGCCTTAGCATTAGCAATCTCTGGTGCAACACCAACAGCAACATAGTAGTCATTCATATCATAAAGAATTGTTGCTTCTGTATCCTTAATGTATACATTAGAAATATCTGCTACAACACCTGTAAATGCAAATCCGTATCTTACTTCCTTGCCGGCTAAGAGGTCTTCATAATCGTTTGCAAGATCTATTACCTGATTGTCTATTAATGTAGCTCCTGTAGCATCCTTTAATGTTACATATACTTCACTACCCTTCTTAGCATAAGAGATAGTATATGTTACGTCTGTTGCAATACTTGTCTTAGGATCTCCACTATTACCTGTTCCTGCTGTTGTTGAATATGTATGCTGTGCTACCTTATTCTTCTGGAAATGCATTACATCACACTTCATTGCAGAACCTGTCTTGGCATTGAACTGACCTATTGCAATACCCTGCTTATCTGTTCCTGTATCAAGTGACTTAATTGTAATATCGGCTGTTATTGTTCTATCCTCTGATGTAGCTGGGAATAACCAGTAATCGACACCTTTATCATCTCTGATATTACCCTTAACTGTAGCACTTCTCTTATGTTCAACAGTAAGTACATTACCATCAACTGATGTGTTAAAGCTGTTACCTTCGTCATAACTTCCTGAATATTCTTTACTGCTTGTAAATTCAGGTATAAGCTCACCTGTAGCTGAATCAAATATAACCTTATTATTAGTTACCCCATCAACATCATACTTAGATGTTACCTTAATATCTGAAAATTCTGCTGTTGCACCTTCTGTAGCAAAGAAACCAACTGTCTTAGCATCAAGGTCATTAATACTCTGTGCTTTTTCTACTGCATCACTGAAATCTGCTTTAGTTGCAACATAGAATTTAGCTGTACCATTAGATACAACAAGTTTAACATATATATCTTCTGAAGCTGTTGTAACGTTAGCATTAAGATTGCTTGCGCCACCACCTGCTTCTGTTCCGTGATATCCATATCTTACCTGTGACTTACTTAAATCAGCATATACAGAAGCTGCTGCACTCTTAGCTTCATCTGCTGCATTCTTAACTAAGATACCGGCCTGACCTTTACCTGTAACCTTCATCTTAGCTGATACTGTAACTTCTCCCTTTGACTGGAAGTATGCATAATAAAGATCATCATTACCATTATCTTTATCAAACTTAGAACCTGCACCTGTTACAGTTACTGTACCTGTCTTATCATCATAAGCATATGAGCCTTCTGTTGTATGGCTGCCGACTTCCTGAGTCTTCCAGATAGTCTTTAATGCTTCCGGCTTAACCGGTTCAACAACCTCCTTATTCACATCTCCACCGACACCATCTCCAAGAGCTGTCTTTGCTTCATCTGTAAGAACAAGTAATCCGTTCATGTTAATAGAATTATCCTCATTTCTTGTAACTGGTTCTGATGAATAAACATGTGTTGTATAATCCATCTTTGTATCTACTGACTTAAAGAATGTATCATTAATTATATCATTACTCTTGTGAGCTGTCTCTCCATCATAGTTCCAATAATAATCATTAGCCTGATATACCTTTGAAGTATCCTGTGTTCCCTTAAGCTTAAATGTCTCATTAACATCTGTATGCTGTGTTCTGTAAGAAAGAATACCTGATGCACTAAAGTCTGTATTAGCTGCATCATTAGTATATAATGCTATATTAGAACCCTCATTGTTAAATGTTGTACTGCTTGATACCTGAATATCCGGACAACTGTTACTATCAATACCCTTTGACTTATTATCAAATGCTACTGAATTAATAAGCTTATGATATCCTGTAATACTTGAACCACCCATCTTGAAACCATTACCGTTACCGGCATCTGTTCCATCTTCAAGATATCCGTTAGCATATGCTACACAATTCTTAATTGTAACTGAACCAATAGGTCCTGTCTCTGCCTTAGCAAATAAATCCCATCCGTCATCGGCATTATTATGAGCTATACAACCCTCAAATACATTGCCATCACCAATTGTAAGCTTTGCTGCAAAACCATCAGCATCCTCATAACCTGCATCTGCATTGTTATGTGATGTACAATTTAATACATGGTTATATGATGGCCAGTCTTCCTTAGTATCTGTAGACATATATCTGCTTATCTGAAGACCTGTGTTACCATTCTTATACATCTGGAGATTATCCATTGTACAATAACTTCCGCTAAGTCTTATACCATCCTTACCATTAGCTGAATTAGTAACATCAAAATCCTTACATGTCCAGTAGCTTCCTGCTAATACAAGACCTTCACAGTTCTTTCCAAAATCAAGAACAGGTCTGTTAGAAGAATCCTCTGCCTTCATTGTAATATTCTTGTCTTCTGTACCATTAACACCAGGCTGGATTGTTAATGTTGACTTTAAGTTATATGTACCACCTGCAAGAATAATATTCTGTCCAGGCTGTGCATAATTAACTGCTGTATAGATACTTACAGGACTATCCTTAGTACCCTTACCTGTTGCAGATGCATCAGGTGTTACATAGATATCATCTGTATCAAACTTCTCATATGATACTGTATGTGTAAATGTTACTTTATCATATGAAGATAACTTCTCAAATTCTGATGGCTGGTAATCAGCATCAGGTGTCATCTCAACTTTATAATCATTGTTACCAAGTGCTAACTTAGTATCAAATGTATACTTAGTACCTGCCTTAACATCTGTATCAGCAATCTTATTGTCATCCTTATCTGTAATTACAAGGTGTCCATCGGCATTGCCCTTATACTTTAATGTATAAGCTTCATTATTAGCTGCTGTTGATGAAAGAATCTGATAATTAGGTGTTACATAAGTAACAGGTCTTTCCTCTGCAGGTGCATCATCCTTAGGATCAACTAATGTAAGTTTGATATCACTGGCTGTCATCTTAAATGTTCTTGAAGCATAGAAACCAACATATACATTATCTTCATCTAACTTCTGTAATGCATCTGTATCATAATATTTCTTTGTTACAGTCTTACCGTCTGCATCTGTATAACTTACAAAATAACCTGTGTTATTCTTCTGAATCTGTAACTTAAGCTCTGTTACAGGATTCTCAACTACTGTTCCAAGGAATGTTGAATCAGCATTAGTATAATTACCAAGAATATTATATGTTCCAAAGCCCTTCTTAGCACATGATGTATCAAGAGTAGTCATCTTTGTTGAAAATCTGTCAGGAATCTTTGTCGGGTCATTGGCAAGGTCTGCTTTAGTTACACCCTTCTTTTCCTGTGAGCCAACACCAAGCTTCATTGTAACCTTAGAAGCTGTTGAATCATCTGTAACATTACCCTGTGCATCTACATAATATTCTGTCTTAGTTGCAGATGCCATATATGAATTGTTCCAGAATACGGAAGCATCTCCGTTAATACCAACTCTGTCGGCAGCCATAAGACCAAAGCCTTCCTGACCATTAGTATATGTCCACTGATCTACCTTTACTGTTGCTGATAATGTAAAATTCTTGTTTGCCGGAACTGTTGCATAATAGAATGATAAACCGTCTGTTGAAGCAGGAACGAGCTTACCCTTACTATTAAGATCCCATACTGTTACAGACCCGTCATTAGCATTACCTTCATAGCCACAGCTCTTAGAATCTGATACTACGCCCTGACCAAATGCTGAGAATGACCAAAGCATCTGTTCATCTGCCGTTGCTGTTCCTTCTATTGCAGCTGCTTCTGATGTTGCCTTAGGATTAGTTCTTTCAGCTACTAACTTAAATGTATACTTCTTACCAACTGTTAAACCTGTCACTACATATTCAGTATCTGTAACCTTTACTGCTTCTGAATATGTAACTCCATCTTCACTATATGAGATAAGATAATCATCTGCTTCTGTAACTTCATTCCATACAAGACTTATTGAACCATTTCCCTTGCTTGTTGCGCTTGAAAATGATGGAGTTGCAAGTGGAAGTGCATATCCTTCAAGAGTCTTGTCAGCTCCTGCCTTATCTTCTTCACCTTCTCTTTTTGCTACAATTGAAAATGTATAATTACCGGAAGCCTTAGGTGAAAATACTACACTTCCCTCTGTAGAATCCTTAGCATAAGTCTGTGTTGCTGCTACTTCCCCTTTAGAATCTTTCATTGTTACTACAACACTGTCTGCTCCGTCATATCCTACTGTCATTGTGAATGGTACTGTAACCTTACCACCCTCTGTTGTGATATCACCAATTACAGGTGCTGCAACCTTGCTCCACTCAGCTCTTGGATCTCTTTCTCCTGATGCTGTCTGTGCTGTTGTTACAGAAAGAATTCTTACACCACGCTTATGAGCAGTCTCATCATAATCTGTAGGAACCTGTAATGTATATGTATCTGCTGTTAAACCTTTATAAGTTGTCTCTGTATTAGAAGCTGTTCCTGTAACGATTACCGTTCCGTCTCCCATCTTATCGCCCTTACTATTGTAAAGACACATCTCAGAAACATTAGTGCCTCCTGTACTCTGTGAAACCACCTTAACATCCGCAGTACCTGTTACTGTAAATGAAAGTGTACCAAAATCAGCGCTGTCACTCTTTAAACCTAACTCTGCAAAAAATTTACTACTGTTTGCTCTGATAACATTACCTGAAAGTGTATAGTAGTTACTTGTACCATACTTCCCCGCTGCTATTGCAGCTTTCTTCTCGGCTGATGTTATCGCTGTCTCTGTAGATGCATCAAATACATAATTAACTGTATCTGCCGCATTAACAGCTCTGACCGTCCAGTCCATTGGCATAATTCCTACGACCATTAGGAATGCCATAACCAAGGACATTATTTTTCTGCCCTTTTTTGTTTTCATAACCTTCTCCTCCTATAATTACCAATTGTCTTCTATAAAAGACCATTTAGATATAAACTAGCACAATAATGTTTTAATTACCACTTATATTTAGACTATTAAGCCGCATAATTCTTAATTTCACTGTTTTTTTAATCTTTTTATTGTGAAAATGTTACTTTCAGCATAATTTTTCTTGTATTTTTGTTGAAATTGCACTATAATATTCACATATTGCAGTATAAATACTGTTAATTAGCTGATATGATTTTCCGGTATTATATACTTCCTGACACTGATATCAGGCATATCAATTAGCACAATACTGTTTTTAAGGAGCTATTAATTTGAGTTTTTTATCACGTTTTGAAATTTCACATCAGTCACACAATTCCTCATACAGCATGCATTCAGCCCACTCCCACTCATACTATGAGATGTTTTATCTCAAGGATGGAATGTGTAGATTTTACATAGGCAATGAGCAATATACTATACAAAAGGGGATGGTTCTATTCATTCCAGTTAATGTAACACATAGGACATTTTATATAAATTCTCCATTGCATGAACGTATTTCCATTGAATTCACATTGGATTTTACAACCGATATAATTGAAAGCATCGGACTTAAGCATTTTAAAAAAATAATGTTCGGACATATATTTACAATTCCTGATACTATTTTGCCAGCATTTCTCCATAATATAGAGAATATTCAAACAGCTTTTAATACAGATAATATATATACAGCCTGTTATGAAAAAATATATTTCCAGCAGCTCCTACTTACTCTGTTTAATAAGTGTTTAATGTCAGACATAAAAAAATGTGCAGAACACATAACCGATATAGAAACAATTGATGATGATATCCATAAAATAATGCTTTATATTGAAAATAATTACTCCAAAAATATAACTCTTGCACAAATTTCAGATATGGTTCATCTTAATCCATCCTACTTTTCAAAGAAGTTTAAAGCAGTCAACGGCTTCGGCTTTAAGGATTATCTTAACAAGGTACGAATCAATCATTCTGAAAAACTGCTGCTTGAAACAGATAAATCAATCACTGACATCGCCTTTGAATGTGGATATATTAACAGTAATTATTTTGGCGATGCTTTCCGGCATCTTAATAAGGTATCACCTTCCACATTCCGCAAAATGAATGGAAATATATAACGAATAATGGAGCTGCCCTGCCGTTATTCATATATGATATAGAAAACTTATATTAATCTTTTCTATATCATATATAAATCCTTATAAGCAGGACAACTCCATTATTTATTAGCTATATTTAATTTATTGGAATATCTAATTATTCTTCTACCGGCGCATCAGCCTTTTCATACGCTTCCAATACAATAGACTGTATTCTGTCTCTTGTCTGTGTATTAATTGGATGAGCAATATCTCTGTATTCCCCATCTGTAGACTTTCTGCTTGGCATTGCAATAAACAATCCCTTTTCACCTTCAATAACCTTGATATCATGTACCACAAATTCATCATCAATAGTAATTGATACTACCGCCTTCATCTTACCTTCTTTTGCAATCTTTCTTACACGTACATCTGTAATGTTCATAAGCACCCCTTCTGCTGCCGTTTGCAGCTATAAATCTTTTAGTAATAACCCTTTAGACTGTTCTATCTATGAAAATATCTGACAGTCTGTTGTCTTTAATGTATGCTATGAGAAACCGCTGCGAGGTTTCCCGTAGTCGCTTTTTAATACCCTTAGTATACCGGTGAATCTTCAATTACAATCTTAGTTCCCGTATCTCCTACATATCTTGAATTAGCTTTGATTGTACTTCCACTCTCAACTATACAATTCTCAATATATGCATTATCTCCAATATATGCATTGCTTAATATTATAGAATTCTTAATAACACTATTGTTGCCAACATATATCTTCTTAAATAATACTGAGTTTTCAATTGTACCGTTGACTATACATCCGCTTGATACAAGACTGTTACGGACATTAGCTCCGTAGTTATATTTTGCAGGTGGCAGATCATCAACCTTTGAATATATGTCAGGATACTGCTTAAAGAAATAATCTCTCGTATCCTTATTAAGAAATTCCATATTAGTCTTATAATATGAATCAACTGATGATATATTTCTCCAATATGACTTAAGTTCATATCCATATATTCTCTTGATATTCTTATATCTTACAAGAATATCCCTTACAAAATCATGTCTGTCCTCTTCTGCTGCCTTCTCTATAAGTTCAATAAGAAGCCGTCTTCTTATTACATATATTCCAGTTGATACCATTGAAAGATTAGTCTCAAGAGGTTTCTCATCAATATCTGTGATTCTGTTATCATTATTCATTGTAATAACACCGAATCTGTTAATCTCTGATCTGTCCTGCATATTCTTTACAACTATCGTTATATCAGCTTTCTTTTCAATGTGATACTCCAACACCTTATTGAAATCAAGCTTATATACACCATCTCCCGATGCTATTACAACATATGGTTCATGGCTTGACTTAAGGAAATGCAGGTTCTGATATAATGAATCTGCTGTTCCTCTGTACCAGTAGCTGCTGTCTGCTGTAATTGTCGGTGTAAATACAAACAGTCCTCCCTGCTTTCTACCAAAATCCCACCACTTAGATGAACTTAAATGCTCATTAAGTGAACGTGCATTATACTGTGTTATAACTGCAACCTTCTGAATCTTGGAATTAGACATATTGCTCAATGCAAAATCTATGCTTCTATAACTTCCTGCCACCGGCATTGCTGCTACAGCTCTCTTATAAGAAAGTTCTCTCATAAGCTTGTTATTTCCAGCCGCTAATATTATTCCTATTGCTTTCATACGTTGTCACCTGCCTTAATTATTATGCCGCCACTGACAAGCACTCCATCTTCATAATCATCAGAAGCTGTCTCGCCTGAAATAGCTGTATTCTTACCTATCTTAACACCATCAGGAATCACACTGCATTCACCGATTGTAACAAGTCCTGAATTATATATATTAGGCTTGTATACATTAGGAGCTTCTTCTCCTATACCAAGTTCAACATTATCCCCGACAGTTACATCTTCAGCAATAATAGACTTATTAACAACTGTATTCTTACCGATTACTGAATTACTCATAATAATCGAATCCCTGATAACAGCTCCCTCTTCTATGGTAACGCCATTACCGACTACTGAGTTATATACCTTACCATAAACTTCCGTTCCATCACCAATTATACTCTTTTCTATATAAGCAGTATCTGCGATATACTGTGGTGGTATGATATCTGTTCTTGTATATATCTTCCAGAACTCTTCATAAAGATTAAATACCGGTATAATATCAATAAGCTCCATATTAGCTTCCCAATATGAACTTAATGTTCCTACATCTTTCCAGTATCCGTTATATTCATATGCAAATAATCTCTTATCATTATTGAAACAATAAGGAATTACATGCTTACCAAAATCGCATTCTTTCTGGTCTTTCAAGGTTATAAGTGCTTCCTTAAGAACCTTCCAGCTGAATATGTATATACCCATTGATGCAAGATTGCTTCTAGGATGCTCTGGTTTTTCTTCAAATGCTGTAACCTTCTTGTCTTCATCTGTTACAACAATACCAAAACGGCTTGCCTCCTCCATAGGAACAGGCATTGTTGCAATAGTTACATCCGCATTATTAGCCTTATGATAATCAAGAAGAATCTTATAATCCATCTTATAGATATGATCTCCTGAAAGAATAAGTACATAATCCGGATTATACTGTTCCATATAATCAAGATTCTGATAAATTGCATTAGCAGTTCCTGTATACCATTCACTGTTAGTACTCTTCTCGTATGGAGGAAGTACTGATACTCCACCCACATTACGGTCAAGATCCCATGGTATACCAATTCCAATATGAGTATTAAGTCTTAATGGCTGATACTGGGTAAGAACACCAACAGTATCTATTCCGGAGTTAATACAATTACTCAAAGGGAAGTCAATAATACGATACTTTCCACCGAAAAATACCGCAGGCTTCGCTACCTTAGATGTAAGAACACCAAGTCTGCTTCCCTGGCCCCCAGCCAACAACATGGCTATCATTTCTTTTTTTATCATGCTATCACCTCTGATGTTATATTTGCCAATTGTCATGACAGAAACTCTGCATAAATATAGCTAATAAATATGACTTATATATTTTACTGTCCGACACTTTTACTATAAATGAATTATAACATATTAATATAATTAAGTAAAAGAATTTTTCATATTTCTCGAAATTTTTTTGTCTTTGAATTTACAATTGCATGTATATTTTGCACATATTACTAATATTTTCAACATTAAACGATAATTTTCTTACTATATTATATATTTTAATATAGTAACATACATTGCTAAATAAACTTTAAATAAATTCCGGCAACTGCTTAATTTCAATTATTGTTACATTCTAACAGCACTTAGCTTTTATTAGCTGCACGATTTATTTCATTGCTTATTGCATATAATTTTAAAATCTATATAATTGTAAAATTTATATAGAAATAAGGTTTGAATTTTTCATTAATATGTCTATAATATTATTTGAACTAAAAATTCAAGATGCCATAAGGCATTATCTAATTTATCAGGAAAGGTATATTATCATGTATAAAATTGATTTTAACTCACCAATCCACATTCACTTTATTGGAATTGGTGGTATAAGTATGAGTGGTCTTGCTCACATTTTACGCGAAAAGAATTTTACAATATCAGGTTCTGATTCAGCCGAATCAGCTCTTACTGATGAGCTTACTGCCGCCGGATGTACTATCCATTATCCACAGAAGGCTGAAAATATTACAGATGATATTGATCTTGTTGTATATACAGCAGCTATCAGGGATGATAATCCTGAGCTTGCAAGAGCAAAAGCGTGTGGTATTACCTGCATAACAAGAGCTGAGCTTCTTGGCGGTATTATGCACAATTATGATGTCGCATTAAATATAGCCGGAACACATGGCAAGACAACTACCACATCAATGGTAACTGAGATTCTTCTTGCTGCTGATGCCGACCCTACTATATCTGTAGGTGGTATCTTAAACAGCATTGGCGGTAATATCCGCATAGGCAGGTCAGGTATATTTGTCACAGAGGCCTGTGAATACACTAACAGCTTCTTATCATTTATGCCTACCATGAATATCATATTAAATGTTAAAGAAGACCATCTTGACTTCTTTAAAGACATTGACGATATCCGTAATTCGTTCAAGCTTTTTACCGAAAAACTTCCTGACAATGGTACTTTGATAATTAACAGCGATATTGACAATTATGAATACTTCTACAAGGATAAAAAATGCGAAGTAATCACTGTCGGCAGTGACCCAAAAAAGAGCATGTACAGTGCCACTGACATAGCATATGATGACCTTGGCTGCTGTACTTATACATTATTAAAGCAGGGTCAGCCATCAGGCACTATAGCCTTAAGTGTCCCTGGAATCCATAATGTATACAACTCACTTGCCGCAATCGCAGCCTGTGAAAAGCTTAACATACCATTTGAAAGAATTAAAGCAGGACTTAAGAACTTTACAGGAACTAACCGTCGTTTTGAAAAAAAAGGGTCATTTAACGGTGTTACCGTCATAGACGATTATGCACATCATCCTGATGAGATTAAAGCCACATTAACAAGTGCCGCACATTATCCACACAGACAGGTATGGTGCGTTTTCCAGCCACATACCTACAGCCGTACCAAGCTTTTGCTTTCCCGCTTTGCAGAGGCGCTTTCACTTGCCGATAATATCGTTCTTGCTGACATATATGCCGCAAGAGAGGTTGATACTCTCGGAATAAGCTCTAAGACTCTTCAGGAAGAGATAGAAAAACTTGGTAAAAAATGCTATTATTTCCCATCATTTGTGGAAATCGAAAAATTTTTATCAGAAAATTGTATCAACGGCGATTTGTTAATAACTATGGGTGCCGGTGATGTATACAAAATCGGCGAAGACCTTGTAAAATAGGCATTTTTTGTAATTCACAATAACTTTTCAACAAAGTTATCCACATTATCCACATAATTAATCATTTTTATATGATTTTTTATGTGGATTTATTTGTTTATAACCTTTTATCCAAAGTATGTTAATTCACTGTCATTTTATCAAGGATATCTGTGTTTTCTCCATATCTTATCCACATTATCCACAATATCCACAGTGGAAAACTCCACACCTCTGCCTCCTTTCACTTCTCTTGATTTTAAAAATGTGTATGCTATAATATTTCATATTTGAATTATTAACATCTAATAACGTTTAAATCAAACTAATTTTTTGTCACATTTAATTATTAACATCCAATAATATTTAATAATTAAAATAATTTTTTATCATATTTAATTTTGTCTCATTTAATATAGAAACGAGGGTAACTATGAATAATCTTGTACTTACAACCCAATATGATACTAATGCAACGCTGGTTTCCAATATATTTATTGATAAATACATGCCCGATGCTAATGGCGAATTTGTAAAGATCTACATATATATTCTCCGTTCAATATCCGATGCGACAGTAAATGTATCAATATCCGGCATGGCTGACATATTTAACCAGACGGAAGCTGATGTTATCCGTGCCCTTAAATACTGGGGCAAGCAGAATGTAATACAATTATCTTATGATAACAGCCACAATATTTCAGGCATTACACTCTGTAATCTTGCTTTTTCTGATAACAACAGCCTTAACCAGCCAGCCTCTAACGGACAGTCCGAAAACATCATGCAGTCTGCTGACAGACTGACAGGCTCAGAGGGTATTTTACCAGAAACAACTGATACACTTCATAAGCCCGCTTCTGATACTGCCGGACTTAAGGCACAGCCTGTCCACAACAACAGCTCATATTCTGGCGGCGCAGATACATATTCAGATAATTTTGCAACATCTGCACCAAAGACTGTTGAAGTTAAAACTTATACACCAGCACAGATTGAATCTCTGTCTAACACAGATGTTGAATTTAAGATGCTGTTACATGGAATTGGTAATTATCTGGGATGTACACTTTCTTCATCTGAGATTTCATCAATTGCATTTTTCTATGATACTCTTAAGTTCCCTTCTGAGCTTATCGAATATCTTATAGAATATTGTGCCAAAAGAGGACATAAAAAGATGCGTTATATAGAAAAGGTTGCCCTCGCCTGGGCTGATGCAGGTATCCGTACTGTATCGCAGGCAAAGAATGAGACAAGCTCTCATAATGAGACAACTTATTCCGTAATGAATGCATTCGGTATATCCAACCGTGACCCCGGACAACGTGAACGTGACTTTATTGCAAAGTGGACCAATGTCTACGGTTTTGGAACAGATATTATAATTGAAGCATGTAACCGTACCTTAAAAGCCACACATCAGCCAAGCTTTGAATATGCTGATTCTATCCTTAAAAAATGGGAATCTGCCAATATCCGTACACAGGCTGATATATTAAAGGCTGATGCACAATATGAATTATCACGCTCTAAGAAAAAGTCACAGAATGTTAAGAATCCTAACAACCGTTTTAATAATTTCAGCCAGCGCGATACAGATATTGACAGCCTTGAAAGCTCATTATTAAGTAATAATAACTGACTTTTCTGACTAAGACAGCCAGTATTATAATACAATGTTTTTATGTAACAGGAGGTGAGATATTATATGCCACTTACCAATTCACAACACGATGCTATTATGAGAAGCTATGATGCCCAAAGAACTGCCAATGAACATATACGTTCCCAGCGTTATGATGAAATGGTTCGTATCTGCCCTGAAATAGCAGACATTGAAAACGAAATAATCTCTATTTCAATGGAAGCTGCTGCTTCTATCATAAAAAATAACAGCAGCAATTCACAGACTCACTCTTTATATAAGGATAAGCTTGAAGCCCTGAACCGGAAGAAAGCAGATTATCTTGCAGGCTATAACAAGCCTGCCAGCTACCTTGATGAAATATATACCTGTCCAAAATGTCACGATACAGGATATATTAACGGTCACAAATGCACATGCTTTAAAAAGAAGGCAATCGATCTCGTATATAAGGATTCTAATCTTAAAAATATCACAGATAATGAGAACTTTGATACATTCTCATATGAGTGGTATGACAAGACAACTCCTGATCCTGCTGTCAGACTGACACCTTACAATAATATGCAGAAAGTCGTTTCAATATGCCATTCTTTTATAGATAATTTTGATAATGAATATTCTAACCTTTTATTTTATGGCAATACCGGAATAGGCAAAACCTTTCTTTCTAACTGCATTGCAAGGGAATTGTTAAATACTTCACACAGTGTCATATACCTTACAGCAATAGAACTTTTCCAGAAATTTGAAGCATCTGATTTTAACCGGCAGTCTGCTGCTGATATTCCATTTAACAGCAGCTATATACTTGATTGTGATTTATTAATTATTGATGACCTTGGAACTGAAAATGGCAATACTTATACTAACTCTAAGCTCTTTTATTGTATCAATGAGCGTATGCTAAGAAAGAAAAGCGTTATTATATCAACTAATCTCTCACTTCAGGAAATACGTGATACCTATTCAGAACGAATATTTTCAAGACTTACGAGCTCCTATAAGATTCTTAAGCTCTTCGGTAAAGATATTCGTATTCTCAAACGTGTATCCGGAAAATAATATTGTGATTTTCATTGACTTATGTGATATTTATGTTTATATTAATATGTGTTTTGTACATTTTTATAAACTAAATGATATACTATTTATTTTTTATAATGGAGGATAATTATTATGCCACGCGACGAACGCCACACAGAAACAATCCCATATGGTACATTAGGTCTTATTCCTTTATCAAGCTGCACAAAGCTCGGTGACAAGGTTAATAAATACCTCGTTGACTGGAGAGAACAGCGTGACCATGAAAGCGACTCAACCCTTGCTTTCAATGGTTACAAAAGAGACTCTTATATTGTAAGTGCAAGCACACCTAGATTCGGTTCAGGTGAGGGTAAGGGTGTTATCAACGACTCTGTTCGTGGATATGACTTATATATCATGGTAGATGTATGTAACTATAGTCTTGAATATTCCCTTTGCGGCTTTAAAAACCGTATGTCACCTGATGACCACTATGCAGACCTTAAGAGAGTTATCGCTGCTGCCGGTGGTAAGGCAAGAAGAATTACCGTTATTATGCCTTTCTTATATGAAAGCAGACAGCATAAGCGTTCAGGAAGAGAATCCCTTGACTGTGCTCTTGCTCTTCAGGAACTTAAGAGTATCGGTGTTGATAATATTATTACATTTGATGCGCATGACCCTCGTGTCCAGAATGCTACACCTCTTAGTGGTTTTGAATCTATCTCTGCAACATATCAGTTCATCAAGTATCTTTTACTTGGTGTTGACGACCTTCATATCGACAGCAAAAACATGATGGTTATAAGTCCTGATGAAGGTGGTATGGGACGTGCTGTATACTTTGCTAACGTTCTTGGTCTTGATATGGGTATGTTCTATAAGAGACGTGATTATACTAAGATTGTCAACGGACGTAATCCTATCGTTGCACACGAATTCCTCGGTGCCGATGTTGAAGGCAAGGATGTTATCATCATTGATGATATGATTTCTTCCGGTGAAAGCATGATTGATGTTGCCGCAGAATTAAAGCGTCGTAAGGCTAAAAGAGTATTCTGTGCTACTACATTCGGTCTTTTCACTAACGGCTTTAAGAAGTTCGATGAAGCTTATGAAAATGGCATTATTGATAAGGTTCTTACAACTAACCTTGTATACCAGCCTGAAGAACTCCTTTCTAAGCCTTGGTATATAGATGTTGATATGAGCAAGTACATTGCACTTATCATTGATACTCTTAACCACGATTCTTCAATAAGCAATTTACTTAACCCTGTTGAAAGAATCCAGAAGAGAGTATCCGAATATAATGCAACTCATTATGGAAAGTAATTATTAATATATTTTAAATGTTGTATTATCAGATACTATTTATTTTTAGCAAGTAATATATATATAAATAACCCCATATAAAATATAGAATTTTATGAAATATCTATATTTTGTATGGGGTTATTTTGTGGCAATAAAAAAAGCAGAAACCTGGCTTTATGTATTATATAAGTCCTATTCCTGCTCTTTTATATTTTATTTTTTAGTATATATATGTATCCGCCGCATAAAACCAGTCTTTATTCACATATATAATTCATGTAAACGTTATCAATGCCTACCAGTCACCGCCTTTTATAACAGCATCCATATCATCTTTTGTGGTTGCATCTACATCTAGCTGTGACTTTGTAGCTTTCGTAGCTGCCTGCGTGGTCGCCGGCTGCGTTTTTTTAGCAGACTGCGTATTATTATTTCCTTTCTGTGTACCTGCATTGCTCTGAATCTGTCCCTTTGTAGTGGCCAGATTATCCGTCTGAGTGCTATTGACCGCCGGTGTTGTCGTCTGTTCTGTACTGCTTTGTGTCTCGCTGACAGTACCTGTCTCTGGCTGCGTTGTCTGTGTCTGTGATGCTGTTGTTCCCTGCTGTCCTTTTGCCGCTGTATATGGCGTAAAATCCACTATACTTAATCCTTCATGAATCTTTTGCATATAACTTCTGAATATTTCATTTGCCGCAGGCGAATCAATCTGTTTAGGATAATCATATCCCATCCATACGGCAGTTGTATAATATCTGCTATATCCACAAAACCAGGCATCCTTAGTTGAATTGGTTGTTCCTGTCTTACCGGCAATTATGGCATTATCCGTACCTGCTGACACACCTGTTCCCGATGTTACAACTGTCTTTAGCATATCTGTCATCATACGGCAGCTATTGGAATCATATATTTTACTTCCTCTAGTTGAATTATCAACTATCGTCTTATTAGAAGAATCCACAATCTTTATAACACATGTGGCTTTTCTGTATATACCCTCATTGGCAATCGCCGCATATGCACCTGCCATCTCCTCTGTAGTAACTCCATATGTAAATCCACCTAATGCCGCAGCTATATGGTCTTTATCCATCCATACATTTTTAAAGTCCATATTGGTAAGAAATGATACTCCTGAACGTGGCGATATTCTCTGTAATATATTCCATGCAACAGTATTCTTTGAAGTTCTTACCGCTTCTCTTAAAGTTATATCTCCTGCATATACGCCGTCTGCATTAACTGGTCCTCCCTCTATGCTTTCATCCGTTACAATGGAATCAGGATTATTTCCCATCTGTAGATATGGCATATATACAATTAATGGTTTGATTGCACTTCCCGGCTGTCTTGCGCTCTGATATGCCCTGTTTAACGTATAGCCGCTTATTGAAGCCTGACTTCTTGAACCTACAATTGCAACTACATTACCTGTCACATTATCTATAGATGTAGCGGCTGCCTGCATGGCATATACACCATTATCAGAGAGTGCCGTATATCCTTTCAGTGTATTGTCGACTGAATCCTGGAGCTGCTGCTGCAGGGCTGTATCTATTGATGTATATACGGTATATCCTCCGCTTAACAGCTTCTGCTGACACATTGTATAATATGTTTCATAACTTGAATCATATTTATCACTTTCATCCTGTGTGTCAAAATTAGACCTGAATGTAAAACCCGACACACTCATAAGTGCTTCCACCGCACAATGTCTTGCATATGTAACAGCCGAATTATTAGCCTCCTGTACCTGCTGTGGGTTAAGCTCTATCTCTTCATCCTTTGCAAGATAATAATCCAGAGATGATATTTTCCCCTCACTGTTTAAGATACTTAATATAAGATTCTTTCTTGTTACGGTATTATCAAAGTTCGTAAAAGGATTATATCTGTTCGGACTGTTTGGAATTGCTGCAATAAATACCTGTTCGGCAAGTGTCAGTTCTGATACCGATTTATCAAAATATCCTTTTGCCGCAGCCTCTACTCCATAATATCCATTGCCAAAATATATATTATTAAGATAAAATTCCAGAATCTGTTTCTTAGTAAATTTCTTTTCCAGTCCTACCGCAATAAATATCTCCTCAACCTTTCTTTCCCATGTAACCTCCTGTGTAAGGAAAATATTTCTTGCAAGCTGCTGCGTTATGGTACTTGCCCCCTGTGCTATATCATTACTCTTCTGATTTGCAATGACCGCTCTTATAATAGCTTTTAAATCAACCCCGGCATGCTCATAGAAATCCTTATCTTCCATTACAACAAATGCATCCGCCAGAGTCTGCGGTATCTGGTTAAATTCAACATAATACAAATCTTTGGACTTCTTCATGGTACATAGCTGCTGCTCCTGGGAATCATAGATTATTGTTGTCTTAGAATCTTTAAAAGTACTTGCACTGCTCTTCTGAACATACGAATCTGCCTCTTTTTTCAGATTATGCACCTTTATAAGCTTCGGTCCTAAATAGATTATTGCAGCAAAAATTAATAATCCGAAAATAATAACTAGAATCTTCTTAAATTTTCTTTTTCTTTTTTTCTTTTTACCTGATATATTTTTTACATTCTTGTTATTAGTTGCTGTATTCTTTTTTGACACCTGATTTCCTGTCGGCGTACCACTTCCGGTATTTTTTACATTAGCTGTATTTCTTGTATTCTGTGTATTCCTTACTGTATTTCTCCCATAAGCTCCCCCTGCCTGCCTTATTATCTTTTCTGCCATAGTACTCCATTCTAATACTATTTAATATTAAATTTCTGATTCTTTATATATTGTATACTATCAGTATAACGCATAATTATATTATCTGCTGACTGTATCTTCTTAGTTAAGACTAACACAACTTCCTTAAGTCGTGTTGATGAATTAATTACATCAACTGATACAAGTGATGATGAATTATTCTCTTCTCTGTTAATAAGCTGATCTGATGTCGTACTTTCAAAACTTCCATCACTGTTCTTAGTTACTCTGTTAAGATTCAGCCTGAGATTTTCAACATCCGCCTCTGTGATATATATTCCAGGCTCATCATATACCTTAATAACATTATACTCATCATCAATAATATCTATTTTATTCATTGCAAGAACTGTCTGCGTTCCATTGGTACTTACAACATCATTAACATCTGCTGAACCATATATAAAATCACTATTTATATAGCCTATAACCTTAAGTCTGTGTCCATCATCTGCATGGATTTCATAATCTGTACCCTTTTCCATATTAAATACCCTGATTGATTCAGAATATCCATTACTTCCATCTGTACTGTAGGCTATTGATCTTCCATTCTTAGATACCGCATAATTTCCCTCTTTAAGGGCGCTTACTTCTACCATAACTTCCATATTGGTAAGATTCACCGCATATAAAGTATCATCTATCATAATGTAGAATATTCCCTCATCATTTACATATGCTATACTTCCTGCTGTATTCTGCATCGCATTATATGGCTTATCAATAGGTATATAGACTCTTTCTGTTGTAACATTTTCTTTGTAATTATAATAGAAATGGTCAACGCCGGTCTGACCCTCATGTTCTCCTCTGTTCATATATCCAGCTACTAAAAAATCGCAGTCTCCTGTATCCGATACATTCATTATCCTTATATTATACTGCAGATAACTTTCCCTTACATTATCAGAATCAGCTGATGTAAATGAAAATACTTCTGTAAATACATTATCCTGAATACTAAAGCACCATAATTTTCCTTCATTAACAAAATAAATATATGAACCATCCTTACTTGTCATGGTTGTTATATCTGTATCTTTTCTTATTCCAAGATTAATCTTTGTACCACCAACATCATTTCTGCTGTCAAATACCTGATTGGCTGTTCTGTCATAATCTATAAGATATATCTCTTTCTTAGAAGATACTCCAAGTGTATAGCTTTCTTTTACATAATAAGTATTATATGACGAATATTCGTTTTCTGCACCTAACACATAATTAATACTTATCTTCGCACCATCGCTGCTTATACTGTCCAGCTGTGGAACTATCTGTCCTTCAATAAATGGAGACATATCTCCCCATGAAATAACAGTCTGCTTAGAATTGATATTAACACTTCCATAATTAGAGTTATCTGCTGATGACTTTGGTTCCAGATATTTTGCAATTGAACTTATCTTTGAGGAATCATTACTGTTTTCATTAAAATCTATCACAAAGTTAAGCTTTGAATCCACATCAAAGCCTGTTCCACATATAATGCTTGTATAATAGCTTATGCTTTCATGCTTCTTAGTACCTACAATAATCTGAAGATAATACTGCGTATTATTCTCAATGAGGTTTTTTATATTAAGTATGGCCTCAATCTCATTACCATTTGAGGAATAATCTGTCACCTGTGTATTCTCAATAAGTGACATATCCTTACTTCTTACCTTATATGATAATGATGTCACCTCTTCCCCATAGGTATCAATTAATATCGGCAGCTTCTTATTGCTGTCAAGTGCTGTCACACTTCTTTCAAGAAGTTGTTCATCTATATTATCCGTATAGCCATGAAGCTGATTGTAGTTAATTTTTTCCTGCGTCTGCATCATTACTACCGGAAGAGTTGCTTCTGACATATCCGTTACCGATGCACTAAGGCGCTGATAATCCATTGAAAAAAAAGTTATAACTGCAACTGCCATAAATAAAACAGTTAATGTAACATATTTTAATGTAGACCAGTTTCTGTTTTTCATTCTTAATAAGCCCTTTCTATTTCATTATCATTTATCTAACAGCCTGTTAATTGTAAGGTTAAGATTAAGAGCCTCTTCCATAGCCAAAAGACTTTCTTTTTGCTCATTACCGTTAGCAGACATATATGAATGGTCATTTTTTTGTGATATAACAGCATCTGTTCCGCCTGTCTTACTTATACTATTCTCTTTATAATCTGCTGTTTTAATAGGCTTTATAGTCATGTTTTCTTTCCCATGCGCTGTCTTTACAGCCCTTATAAGCAGATTCTTAGGTGTATGCTCCATATCAATAAATTCAAGAATCTGGGTCTGATAGCCATTTTTTTCAAGTTCCTGTGCCCTTATTGCATCTGTAAATATTGCAGATATCCTCTCTTTAAGTATTCCATATTTAAGTACCGGTCTTAAAAGCTCACTTTCAATCATGGAATTAGCTTCATGCTGACAGCATGGTACTGATAATATTACCTTTGCGCCCCATTTTACTGCCTTTGCAAGTGCATAATCTGTTGCAGTGTCACACGCATGAAGAGTGACCACCATATCTACCGAATTAACATCATTATATGATGCAACATCTCCTACATAAAAATTAAGTTCATCATATCCGTAACGTTTCTTAAGCTCATTGCATTTTTCAATTACATCTTCTTTCAGGTCAAGTCCTATAATTCTTACATTATAGCCCTTTAAAACTTTAAGATAATAATACATTGCAAATGTAAGATATGATTTACCACATCCAAAATCAATGATTGTCTGTTCCTTATTCTTATCAAGCTGCGGTAAAATATCCTCTATAAATTCCAGAAACCTGTTAATCTGACGATATTTATCATACTTCTGATGAACTATCTTACCGTCTTTAGTCATTACACCAAGGTCTATTAAAAAACCTACCGGCACGCCCTCCTTAAGAATATATTTCTTGCTTCTGTTATGTGACAGGTCTTTTTGTTCTTTCTGTTTTGCGCTCTTTTTATACTTTATCGTAAGATTGCCATTGTTTCCGGATAACACCTGTGCAGACGCATCAGTCATATTAAACTGTGCCTGTTTATATACATCTGTAATAAGCTTAATAATAAGCTTTTTAACCTCATTACAGCTTACGTTCTTATGATATACCTTCTGCCCTATAAATTCTGACACCTGAAATACAAGTTCATCCTTTAAAATCACAGGTCTAATCTTTACCTTTACAGCAATTTCCCCGCCCTTTTTCTTAACATTGCTTATAGTAAGATCGATAAGCTTTTCATTTATACATTTATCTAAAAGTTCATTAATATTCAAAATAATCCTCATTCCTATACATTTTATTAAAATACGACAATACATGTATTATTTTAATATTTTTCATGTAAAACTACAAGTCTTGAGTTTGTTCATTTTTATGTTTTGAATCCGTTTATTTTTACATTTAATTCTGTTGCAATAACTTACATATTGCACAGAGTCTGATTTTAAATAACAATTTAATAATCCTCATTATTTAACGGAGTCGAATAATATACATATGTCTCATTATTTTTCTCATCATAACTCATGCTTATATTTATATTAATCTTATCATTAACCGACATTATATATTCCTCTATTTTCTTATCATATCCGTATACAGTATACATCTGTCCGTCTTTCTTTTGTGCAACCACAACTGCACCTGTCTTATCCAAAATTGTATTAGTTATAATATCCTTTTCCCCGGTATCCAGATATCCATCTACCGTTCCTTTAAGATTTACAGTCACCTGCGCATCTATATTTAATGAGTCCAGAATATCATTTACTATTTTCTCATATGTAAAAATCGTATCAATACTATTATTTAAAGTAATTCCTATATAAATATACTGGCTTACATCAGCGCCCTTTACACCTTTGTCAACCGTTATAAACTTACATATCACATCACCTGATGCCGAACACTGTGCAAGCGTCCTTACACTATTTTCATCTTCTATCGTCTCATTGATTGTATACCTGTCTATTCCTATCTTGTCTGCTATCTGTTCAAGTATTATATCCTTTGCATTACCCGTAAGTGCCGTATTACAATATTTTGCATATACACTTACACTTCCCTGCACCCTTTTAAAACTCATATCTTCAAATGTTCCTCCAAATGCAGCTGCTATTCTGTTTCCATTATTTAAGGTGTTTTTTGAATCAGCCGCAACAAAGTTCAAAAATCCGTATCCGCTTATTCCCCAAAGCATATTTAAAGCCGCTATAAGCCATAAAACTGCCGCAATTAATACCACACATTTCTGAAAAATGTATTTTTTTCTTTTGTTATATCTACTGCTTTTTCTTCTCTTACTATTATCTTTCTGTTCTTTATCTCCCCGTTTCCTGTATATATTACCATCTTTTCTGTATATCTCATCATCTTTTGACATATCTTGCATATTCAGATTATCCATATCTTTAACAGAATTAGTATTGTCGTTATTTCTGTTAAAAATATCATATATCCTGAATCCAATATAATATAAATACTCCTTAAACATAAAAACCTCCCACCGGGTATATTGATTATGCATATTACACATATACCAATTATTACCATCTGGTGAGAGGTTTAAACATATTTATTTACCTACTGCATTAAGTCTTGCCAATGCTCTCTTAAGAGCCATCTCGGCACGCAGCATATTAATATTTGCATCACTGCTTGAAAGTCTTCTTTCAGCTCTAATCTTTGCTTCATTCGCTCTGTTGACATCTATCTCATCAGGCCACTCAGCAACTTCGGCAAGAATAGTAACTTTATCTTTAAGAATTTCAATGATACCTCCATGAATAGCAGCTTTCTTTACACTGCCATTTTCATGAATTGTCATAACACATGGCGTAACTACAGATGTAAGCGGAATATGATCGGCATATATACCAATCTCTCCCTCACTTGTTGTAAGCTCTACCATGCCTGCATCACCTTCATAAAATGTTCTGTCAGGTGTGCTTACTAATAACTTAAATGTCTTTAAATCCGCCATATTCAGCCTCCATGCAGCCTCTGATTGTCAAAAGCCGCTTATTTACACTTTGCAAGCACGTCATCTATATTACCACAGTTAATAAAGTAACTTTCTGGTATATCATCATACTTACCTTCAATAATCTCCTTGAAGCCCTGTATTGTCTCATTGACAGGTACATATCTTCCCTCAAGACCAGTAAACTGTCCTGCAACGAAGAATGGCTGTGAAAGGAATCTCTGAACCTTTCTTGCTCTTGATACAACAAGCTTATCATCTTCTGAAAGTTCATCCATACCAAGAATAGCGATAATATCCTGAAGCTCTTTATACTTCTGTAATATCTCCTGAACGCCTCTGGCTACCTTATAATGTTCTTCACCTACAATTCTTGGGTCAAGAATTCTTGATGTTGACTCAAGTGGATCAACAGCAGGATAAATACCAAGCTCAACAATTGAACGTGAGAGAACTGTTGTAGCATCAAGATGTGCAAATGTTGTAGCAGGAGCCGGGTCAGTTAAGTCATCTGCAGGAACGTATACAGCCTGAACGGATGTAATAGAACCATTCTTTGTAGATGTAATTCTCTCCTGAAGAGCACCCATTTCTGTCTGAAGAGTTGGCTGATAACCAACGGCTGATGGCATACGGCCAAGAAGCGCTGAAACCTCTGAACCGGCCTGTGTAAATCTAAAGATATTATCAATGAAAAGAAGTACATCCTTTCCACCTTTATCTCTGAAATACTCAGCCATAGTAAGTCCTGTAAGACCAACTCTCATTCTGGCTCCAGGTGGTTCGTTCATCTGACCGAATACCATGGTAGTCTTCTCAATAACTCCTGATTCTTTCATTTCGTAGTAAAGGTCATTACCTTCACGGGTACGCTCACCTACGCCTGTGAATACAGAATATCCACCATGCTCAGTAGCAATATTTCTGATTAACTCCTGAATAAGTACTGTCTTACCTACACCGGCACCTCCAAACAGACCTATCTTACCACCCTTCTGATAAGGACAAAGTAAGTCAACAACCTTGATACCTGTCTCAAGCATCTCTGTTGATGTCGCCTGTTCTTCAAATGTTGGAGCTTTTCTGTGTATAGGCATATACTCCTGTACTTTAGGAGCTGGTTTATTATCTATAGGATCACCCAGAACATTGAACATACGTCCTAATGTCTCTTCACCAACAGGTACTGATATTGGAGCACCTGTAGCAACAGCTTCCATGCCTCTTACGAGACCGTCTGTAGGACCCATGGCAATACATCTTACTGTATCGTCACCAAGATGCTGTGCAACTTCGATTACAAGCTTAGCACCTTCTTTAGTCGTTACATCGATAGCTGAATTGATTTCTGGCAAGTTACCGTCTGTGAACTTAACATCAAGAACGGCACCGACAATCTGAGTGATTTTACCAATATTCTTTTCTGCCATTTTTGCCTCCATTTTATTTTTATCTTACTCGATGGCGTTAGCACCGGCGATAATTTCTGTAAGTTCCTGAGTAATAGAACCCTGACGTGCTCTGTTATACTTAAGCGACAGGTCAGAAATCATCTCTTCTGCATTACTTGTGGCATTATCCATAGCCTGCATTCTCGCACCATTCTCACTCGCAACGGCTTCAATAAGAGCACCATATATAAGACTACACACATACTTCGGTATAATCATATCAAGTGCTTCTCCTTCTTCCGGCTCATAATTCATAGGTGTTGTATCTGCCTGCTTATCACTATCTGTCTTAACCTGCTCCTTATCGACAGGTAAAAGTCTGATAAGTGTCGGAACATGAACAACTGTATTCTTAAAAGATGTATATGCAAGATAGATTTCTCCAATCTCTCCATCTGTAAATGCCTTAAGCACTTCATCACATATTTCTCTTGCATCTGTATACAATGGATTGTCAATTACATCTGAATAATCTGCCTTGATTGTATATCCTTTTCTTTCAAATACTTCTCTGCCCTTACGTCCGATAGCATATATTAATGCATCTTCCTTACGGATATCTCCATCAGTAACCAGCTTGGTTATATTAGAATTATAACCACCTGCAAGTCCCCTGTTAGCAGTAATTACAATAACCGCCTTCTTCTCTGAATCACCTGCTGTCAGGTACTTATGATTAATGTTGCCTGACTTGGCAAGCATACTGCATACAGTCTCATACATCAGATCAAAATATGGTTTTGTACTTTCTGCCTTTCCCTTCGCTTTCTGAAGTTTAACAGTGGATACAAGCTTCATGGCTTTGGTAATCTGTCCGGTACTTTGAATACTGTCTCTACGCCTTTTTATGTCTCTCATTGAGGCCATAATCAATTACCTCCATTCCAGCCTTTCGGCTGTTTCATAATAGTTGCGAAGCAGCTTACGGCTACAAGCCGCAAGACGTTTACCCCTTATGCCATGTTTTATTTAAATGTTTTCTTAAATTCTTCAATAGCACTAACTAATGCCTTTTCTGTTTCATCATCAAGTACCTTTGTATCTCTGATTTTTTCAGGAATTGAAGGATACTTAGTATCAATGAAATCAAATAATCCCTGCTGGAAGTCTAATATTCTTTCAACTTCAATATCAATCACATACTTCTTTGTAACAGCATATATAATAATAACCTGATATTCTACAGGCATTGGCTTATACTGTGGCTGCTTAAGCATCTCTTTGATTCTTTCACCCTGTGCAAGCTTCTCCTTAGTATCGGCATCAAGTTCTGAGCCAAACTGTGCGAATGAAGCAAGCTCTCTATACTGGGCAAGCTCAGTACGGATAGGTGCAGCAATCTTCTTAATAGCCTTAATCTGTGCAGCACCACCAACTCGTGATACTGAAAGACCAGCATTAATAGCAGGTCTGAAACCAGAGTTAAACATCTCAGTTTCAAGATATATCTGACCATCTGTAATTGAAATTACATTAGTTGGAATATATGCTGAAACATCACCGGCCTGTGTTTCAATGATTGGAAGTGCTGTAAGAGAACCTCCACCGTATTCATCTGACATTCTGGCTGCTCTTTCAAGAAGTCTTGAATGAAGATAGAATACATCACCAGGGTAAGCTTCACGTCCTGGTGGTCTCTTAAGAAGTAATGACAGTGTACGGTATGCTGCAGCATGCTTACTTAAATCATCATATACTACAAGTACATCGTCTCCTCTTTCCATCCATTCCTCACCTATAGCACAGCCTGAGTAAGGTACTATATACTGTAATGGTGCCAGCTCACTTGCTGTAGCTGCTACTACTGTAGTATAGCTCATAGCACCATATTCCTCGAGAGTCTTAACGATACTTGCAACTGTTGATGCCTTCTGACCGATGGCAACGTAAATACAATGTACCCCCTGACCCTTCTGGTTAATAATTGTATCAATGGCAATGGCAGTCTTACCTGTCTGTCTGTCACCGATAATAAGTTCTCTTTGTCCTCTTCCGATAGGTACCATCGCATCAATAGCCTTAATACCTGTCTGTAATGGTGTATCAACTGACTTTCTTGTAATAACACCAGAGGCAACTCTTTCTATCTTACGGAACTTGTCTGTATTAATTGGTCCTTTACCATCTATTGGCTGACCTAAAGCATTAACAACACGTCCTGTTAAGGCATCTCCTACAGGAACCTCAACAACTCGTCCTGTTGTCTTAACAGTATCACCTTCGTTAATGTTTTTTGAGTCACCAAGTAAAACGGCACCGACGTTATCTTCTTCCAAGTTAAGTACCATTCCGTATACTTCACCAGGGAACTCAAGAAGTTCTCCCTGCATAGCCTTTTCAAGACCATGTATACGGGCAATACCATCAGCTACCTGAATAACTGTACCAACATCTGATACTTCAAGGTCCGTAGAATATCTTTTAATCTGCTCTTTAATAACTGAGCTGATTTCTTCCGGTCTTAAATTCATGGAACTAACGCACCCTCTTTCTAATAAAGTACAAGATTAAACCTCCTGCCTATGCAAGCTGAATCTTTTTAAGATTCTTGGCAATCTCGTCTATTTTTGTCTTAATGCTGCTATCGACTACTCTGTCACCTATTCTTATTACCATGCCGCCAATGAGTGATTCATCAACATTATAAGTAATCTCAAAGCTTACATAATCTGTAGTATCACGCAGTCTGCTTTCAACTCTTTCCTTCTGTTCATCAGATAAAGGTCTTGCTGTTGATACACTTACAACACCAATCTTTTTATATTCCTTTACCTTCTCTTCAAAGTACTTAAGAGTATCAACAATCTTTGCCTGTCTGTCTTTAGACACCATAATGACAAGCAGTCCGGTCATATCCTTTGAAACAAATTCACCGAAAATGTTCTTGATGACCTCTTCTTTTTCTTCTTTTTTGATTTTAGGATGATTCAAAAATTTACCAAGCTCGTCATTGTCATCAAAAGCCTTAATTACAGCTTCTGCCTCATCAAATAAGGCATCGACTCTTGATTCCTCTACGGCAAGGTCAAATAATGCATCACCGTAAGTTGTCTGAACTAGCTTAGCCATGTCTTTTCACCCATTTCATTTAATGTCTCTTCTATAAGAGCATCATTTTCTTTATCATCAATTGACTTTGCAACGAGTTTTGATGCCATAACAGAAGCAACTGCAATAATCTGCTGCTTAACTTCATCGGCAACTCTCTGTTTTTCAAGCTCAGCTTCCGTATTGGCTCTTGCAATAATTCTGGCAGCTTCTTCTTTTGCCTCATCGACAATCTTCTGCTCATTATGCATGGCAACCTTACGAGCTTCACTTAATATTGCCTCAGCTTCCTTATCAGCCTGTTTAAGCTTTTCTTCGTATTCCTGCTTAAGTTCTGCCGCCTTAGCCTTATCCGCCTTAGCACCTTCCCTGTCACTTGTTATCTTATCCTGTCTCTTCTTGAGCATATTTCTTACTGGATTGAATAAAATGTAAGAAAGCAGAATAAATAAAACAAATACGTTAAAAGCAGTAATTGCTGCATCCAGAAGAAGCTGATAATCAAGACCAAATAATCGTCCATCATCTGCCAGCGCAATAAATGTACTTCCTATTAAATTCAAGATTTTAGCCTCCTTCCTATCAGCTTAACTATCTGATTAAACCAAAATCAGCGTTCACTGACAAAATATCTTGTCAATTAGCCTTTAAATGGCTGAACAAACATTAAGATAATAGCTACGGCAAAACCATAAAGACCTGTTGTCTCGGCTACGGCCTGACCAAGTAACATTGTTGATGTGATGTCTGACTTTGCTCCCGGATTACGTCCAACAGCGGCAGCACCATGTCCTGCTGCGATACCCTGTCCTACACCAGGACCTACACCTGCGATCATTGCGATACCAGCACCAATTGCTGACATAGCCTGAATAAATTCCTGTCCACTAATATTCATGTTTCAATCCTCCATTTTATAAATTTTGTCAGCTGTAACAATGGATATTCCACTGTATACAACCCTGTGACTGGACATGTATTGGTAACAATACATAAGTGCCGGTTAATCTTCGGCAATCTTGTCGTTGACATATACCATTGTCAACATACTGAATACGTATGCCTGAATACATCCTGAGAACAAGTCAAAATAAGCATGTAATAATGCCGGATATCCTAATGTATAAGGATTAACCAGATCATATATCAAGCCCATAAGAACTGTTCCTGACATAACATTACCAAACAAACGTAATGAAAGAGACAGCGGTACAGCAAATTCACCAATTAAGTTAATCGGGAATAAGAATGGTAATGGCTGGAACAGTGCTGTAAAATGCTTAACACCATTCTTCTTGATACCATTAAACTGCACAAGTATAAATGTTATTACACCAAGTGCAACTGTAACGCCATAGTCTGCGGTAGGTGGTCTGAGTCCAAAAAGACCAGAAATATTAGATATAATTATAAATAAGAATAAAGTAGAAATATAATTAACAAATCTGCTTGCATTCCTACCCATAATGCCATCTACCATTGTTCCGAGCATCTCTACAATGAGTTCTACTACATTAAGAAATGGTCCCGGAGTGTCTGTTGCTTCTGCCTTGTTTAACTTGACTCTGGCGATTATTGCCATGACAAGTATAAAGATAGAAACAAGCAGCATAGCCACATGTGTCGTATTAAGCGTGAAATCATAATCGATTCCGGGTATCCTGAACGAATACAGCGACTTAATCATAAAGCTGCTGTCACATGCGACAACTGATGTCATCATTGTGCTTCCCACCTTTTCACCTTCCTTTTTTAATTTTGGCTGTTAACCTATGAGTAAACGGCTGTAAATAAGCCGATACTTTCATTGCAAACATTCCAATCAAAGCACATACGAGATTGCCCAGATTGAAAATATACAATGCGGCAAACAAAATAAACATAACTGCCAGTCTTATAAAATATCCAAGCAGATAAGTCTTTCTTGCGTCTGCCCTGCCATAAACGACTTTTCGTATCTTAAAACTCATCTGAAATGAACTAAAAACAGAATATAACACACCTGCAAGAAATCCCGTGGCATATAATATATCGGAAAAACATACCAATATTACAATCTCACCGATAACTAAATATAATAAATCAACCAGCAATACCTCAGGCAGTGCCTCATTTAACTCTTTAATCTTCTCTAACATAAATCTGAAACCTATACCCTTATATACTGTATAACATAGCTGTTACTCTGAACATTCAAATATATATGAAAAACATTCTCCTGTCATAAATACAATCACTGAAACATATAATTAATATATACTCATGTTATTGTTCATTATCATCTTTAGTCTTTCTGTTAAGTATCTCATTAATATGGTCTTCCTGTTCTTTCTTACGCCTGCGTTCATCTGCTCTTACCGTATTCATCGCCAGAACATATGCATTTCTGGCTCCCGCTGCTATACCAATGATAAGCAATGGCACTGTAAACCATGTTCCGAATTTCTTATCAAGCCATAAACCTAATGCAAGACATAGAAAAACTGGAACCATAATACTAATTCCTATCTGTGATATAAGCACTATATTACGATATTGTGAACTATTTTTGCCCATTCATTCATCCCTTCAATACTTTCGTCACTTTTAACTATAACATTTTATGTTCATAAAGTCCATTAATTTGTTAAAATTTTAATAATCTTTTTCAATAATTTTCTGCTGGAAATGTGTTTCTTCTTATTATAAATATATCCGCATATTTACTGGCTTTCTTTAACAATTATATCGGCAATTCTTCATTTATTATCAAATATTTAATGCGGTAAATATCTATATAATATTAAAGAACGTAACATGTCAGTAAATCAATTAAAACATCAGCGTAAGTATGTATACTGATTTTTCTATCCTGTTTACAAAAAATGCCATCAAAAGAAAATGAGTCTATATTAATTTTTCTCATATTCTGATAAAATATCAAGATACTGCCCAAACGTATCACTATATATTGCAGTAAGCAGCTCATTGAGCCTGTACAATGCTGCCTCAAGCATGTCTTTGGAAATAATATTCTTATTACAGGCATCCGCAAGCTCATCTAAATCAACCACCCTTACAAATCCTGTATTATCGATTATCACATCTGCCAGCAGGTCTGTAAATACATACCTATCCTCCTGTACATTATAATCTGTGTCAATAATGTCACAATATACATACGCAAGTGAATTATCCTCCTTATAGAACCTGCTTATTTTCCATCCCTTATCAAGGCAATAATAAGAACAGCCATGGGAAAATTCTTTCTTAGGATGAATGGTCTTCCAGCTTGTAATTATCTTTTTATCGTCCCTATGAATTATTATATCATCCTTAAGATTAATACATTCATCGGGAATTAACCTTTTTCTGAACAGAGTTGCCATATGCTTCCCTCCATAAATATTAGTCTGTGCCAACATCTGTTACACGCTTAGCAGGCACTAATTTATAATAGAAAATTATACCAATTTATTGCCTAAAAAGCAATTTATAAATGTCCTTATTACTGCATTTTCCAATCTGTCTGCCAGCCATAAAACATAAACTATAATATAATTATAACAGTCCGTCATTTAAACGTTTAATCATCCACTGCATAAAAAAATGCAGGACTTTAACGCAACGGCAATATATGTAAATACAGATTTAGTTTATATAACTTTCTGTATTCTTTATATTTTCTCTGCGTATCAGTCCTGCGTTTTAGAAACTACACTATAGCTATATTTTACAAATCTATACTAATACTGCGTCCTGTAGAATCATACTTATAATATCTTACTCCTGCTGCATTCAGCATTCTTTTTGATGCTATTACAGAAGCTGTATCAGCATATTTATCACTGTCATATACAAGGGTCTTAATTCCTGCCTGTATTATAGCCTTTGCACATTCATTACATGGAAATAATGTAACATACATCTTGGCATTATCAAGACTTCCACCCCTGTAATTAAGTATTGCATTAAGCTCGCTGTGAGCCGTATACATATATTTATTATCGAGCGGATCTCCCTCCCTGTTCCATGGAAATTCATCATCTGAACAGCCTATTGGAAGTCCATTATATCCCATAGACAGTATCTTATTATCTTCACTTACAATACATGCTCCAACCTGTGTATTCGGGTCTTTTGATCTTAATGCCGAAAGCTTTGCCACTCCCATAAAATATTCATCCCATGAAATATAATCAGTTCTTTTATTACTCATATTTTACCGCTGCCAAAGGTATCCTTATTCAATGGTTGAGCCATTATAACTGTCTCCGCCATATTATCTGTGCCCTGTTATCATTTATTATTCTAAAAATGATAACGCTTCCTTTCATTCCTTTCATTATATTTTTATATTAAGCCTTAAGTTTTATAAATAATCTAATCTTCAAGCATGCTTATTCTTCTCTTATGTCTTTCATCGCCTGAAAATTCTGCATCTATAAATGTATCAGCTATTCTGAATGCAAGTTCAGGTCCTATAACTCTTGCCCCAAGGCATAATACATTAGCATCGTTATGCTGTCTTGTTGCCTCCGCACTAAAGCAGTCACTGCATAATGCTGCTCTTATTCCTTTAACCTTGTTGGCGGCAATACTCATTCCTATACCTGTACCACAAAGAAGTATTCCAAGTTCGCATTCACCGCCTGTTACAAGAGCTGTAACCTTTTTTGCATATACAGGATAATCGCAGGACTCATTAGTATAACAGCCTGTATCCTTACATTCTATTCCTCTTTTTTTCAGATGCTCTATTAACTGATTCTTTAAATCAAGTGCACCATGGTCGCAACCTATTGCTATCATTTCATCCTCATTTCTGCCTTTGCAGGCTGTTTATTAATTACTATTATATCCAATATTCGCTTACGAATCCTGCTGCAATCCACTAATCAGCTCTGCTGACTTTTCCATATCCGCGGTTCTGCAATCTTCGTACAGCTTAATCATCGTCGGAGATTAAGCCCCGACTAAGACAATATCGTTTTCCTTCCTACTAGAGGAAAGGACATCCCAGACTGAGATATATAACAATATAGATACATACTTAATCAATTCTCTGTATCCATACTTTCTTTACCCATTATATTACGGGCAGCCTTTTCAATCAATACATATAATTGCTCAAAACAATGGTTATATTCTTCCAGCCCCTTGCCATAAGGATCAGAAACATCTGCCTCTGTAGCTCCTGCATATTCTGCAAGCGTGTATACATTAATGGCACGGTCATATTTATTATATATCTTCTGCTTCATCGAATTATCCATAACCAGCACGAGAGTATTATTATCAAAATCATCATTTTGTATCTGTATTGTACTGTCACTTCCCATAATCATGCCATGTCTTGAAGCCACAGCAACCGCTTTAGGATTATATGGTTCAGGAAAAAGCACTACCATTCCTCTTGACTGCACAAGTATATCCGTATCCTGTAAAAATGTGCCCATGATTGTAGCTGCCATAGGGCTTCGGCAGGTATTTCCATTACATACAAATATTATTTTATTAATGGTATTCATTCAAGTCTCCATTCCGTATATCTATGTATATATCTATACATCAATTATAGCATGTTATAATCTCAACCTTAAATTCTATATATTTATACATTAATTATAGTATGTCCTGCTGCCTTAATAAGCCTGTTCATTACAGCCTGTCCAACATCATTAGTAGAAAAGCTCTCTGAATATATATACTGTACGCCAAGCTTGTCAAAATCCCTTAAAGCTGCATATAGGTTATGTGCAACAGTCTTCTCATCATTTTTGCTTCCTACAACCTTTACAATTCCGCCTGTATACAGGGAACTATCCTCCATTGTCGTCATAATGCCAACCTTATATCCATCACTTTCTTTCTGTCTTGTAAGCTCGTTAATCTTTTGTATTACAGCTTCTGTTGCTCCCTCAACTATTGCAAGATCTGCATCCGGTGCATAATGTTTGTATTTCATGCCCGGAGCCTTAGGTACTACGCCCTCTTTAACACTTCCCATAATTGCAGGATCTATCCTGACCTCTCCTAACACCTCTTCAAGCATGCTCTTAGTTATATAACCCGGACGAAGTATTGTAGGTATCTTTTCACTAAGGTCAACTATCGTTGATTCAACACCTATATCCACCGTATCATCCTCAATAATCATATCAATACGTCCATTCATGTCACTTATTACATGCTCTGCTTTTGTAGGACTTGGTTTACCCGATGTATTTGCACTTGGAGCAGCTATATACACGCCCGAATCTTTTATAAGCTTTGCTGCCACCGGATGACTTGGCATTCTTATAGCAACCGTTCCCAGTCCTCCTGTTATTGTTTCAGGAACGATGTCCGATTTTTTCAATATCATTGTAAGAGGTCCCGGCCAGAACTTGCCAGCAAGCCTTAATGCATTATCATTGACTTCTGTTGAAAGCTTATATAATGCCTGTATATCCGCAATATGAACTATAAGTGGATTATCTGATGGTCTTCCCTTTGCCGCATATATCTTAGCAGATGCTTTTGAATCAAGTGCATCTGCACCAAGTCCGTATACAGTCTCTGTAGGAAATGCCACAAGACCTCCATCTCTTAATATCTTACCTGCCTTATCATATATTTTCTGATTATCAGCTTCTATCTGTGCTGCCTCTAAAGCTGCAGCATCATCCTTATGTTTAATCTTAGCTATTATCGTTTCCATTTTCAATCTCCATTTCCTATTGATGCCCGTACAAAATAACCAAACGGACACCATCCGCCGTCAGAAGCAATTTTAAGACTTAATTGCGAATCCTACTGCTTCATAAAATAATCTATAATCCCATTATACAATGACAATGCAACCTTTTCCTGATATTCATCCGATATCAGAAGCTGAGCTTCCTCCGGATTAGATAAAAAACCACACTCTGCAATAACAGCCGGTATCTTTGTGTGTATAAGCATATAATAGGTGGAATCTGATTTTGCCTGTCTTTTATTATTTCCATCTGCATATTTCTTAAATGTATCCTGTATACACTCTGCAAGCTTCTTTCCATCCGCAGAATATTTATAATAAAACACCTGCGCACCCTTAACCGAGCTGTTCTGAAAGCTGTTCTGATGGATACTTACCACAATATCAGCATTACTGTCCTCTATTATACTGCATCTCTTCTTCATGTCAGCTATCTTTTTATTACTGTCTGATTCCTCATACAATCCATTTTCATCGCTCCTAGTCATTGTAACACTTATTTGAGCCTCTTCAAGCTTTTTTTTAAGTTTAAATGCTATTGCCAGATTTACATCCTTTTCAAGTATTCCATCTGTACTTTTTTTACCCGGGTCTATTCCCCCATGTCCACTGTCAATAACCACTTTCTTATCAGACATATCTATTACCATATTCTGCCCATCATCATTATCTTTAGCAGGATATATTTCGTCCTCTGATAATAACCATGTTTCCCGGCTGCTTTTTCCTGGAAGGCATACATATACCGAGAGATATACGCATATTATAAGAAGTATTGACATAATAATTTTTAAAGTTGTATTATTCATAATTACCTGAATTACATAGTTTTGTTTAACTATATGACTGATAATTATTTTTTATTCATAATTACAATATATAGATTTATATTACAATTATTAACACACAAAAATCCCCTATATATCATAAGATATACAGGGGATTGAATCTGTTTATTACAGATTATGTAATGCTACATCCTACTGTGGATTAGGAGCACCAACTGGACAGACACCAGCACAAGCGCCACAATCTACACATACGTCAGCATTGATTTCCATATGAGAAGCTCCTTCTGAAATAGCTTCAACAGGACATCCTGCTGCACAAGCACCACAATTGATACATTCATCATTAATTACATATGCCATGATAAAATTCCTCCTTAAAAGATTTTGTTTACTTATTATACGATATATAAAAAAAAAATTCAACCAAATAGTAATATACAAATGTTTTTTAATATATACAAATCTGCTGACCTAAAAATAAAATATAAATTCCGGTTATGTACAACATATAAACTGCGATTATATATAACATATAAATTCCAGTCATATACAATATATATGGTTATATACATCATATAAATTCTGGTTATATACATCATATAAATTCCGGTTGACTTTTTTTATTATCAATATTATATTTATTATACTATGGTGTTATGTCGATAATGCTTACAGATTATTTTATATGTATGCACTTTCCTTACACTTTAATTTTATAATATAACAGGAGGACAATCATGAGTAGAATTACCAAGGACACAACAATTGGTGAAGCAATACAGATAGATGCAGGAATTGTTCCAATTCTTATGGGAGCTGGAATGCACTGTGTAGGATGCCCATCATCTGCCGGTGAGACAATCGAAGAAGCTGCTATGGTACATGGCATTGACTGCGATGACCTTATGGAAGAGATTACAACTTACTTACAGTCATTAGCTTAATTTATTAATTAATGAATAACAGGACTGTTACTTTAAGAATATACAGATATAATTATACTTTGCTATCTTTATGCCTGGTTCTTATCGTAACAGTCCTTTTTATTGTAATCACAAAGGGGAACTTTATGATTTATGAATACTGTGCAAGGTCTTTATATCTTCCCTGCTTTTCTTTAAAATGCCATGAAGTTATGGATTAGTGTGATATATAATTTCCCATGAACCTGCAAAAGGCACTTTTTGTTTAATATTTAATTTTATTGTTTTAGTTTTACCAGATATGTATTGTTCTGATTATCAGATATTAAGAATATCCTGATACATAGGTATATTAAATGCCTGTATACAGAATACATCTTCTTCATATGGAAATTTTTTTATCTGTATTTTATATTCCTTATATATTTTTCTTACTAATCTTTCAGAATATGTAAATGCCATAAAGCTTATATCACTTATCATATTCTTATACTTTTCAAGAAATAATTTAAGATATCCTATTCTCCACATATTAAGTCCGGCTACAGCCAGTTTTATATCACAGCTCATAAACAGATTCTCCCAGTTACCATCGCCATATTCCATATCTAATATAACTATATCATAATTCTCTGCAAGTATACGTGATATTTTTGCTTCATCAGCCCTTCCATAAAATGTTATATCACAATATTCAAACTCATTAATCCTGTTATATTGTTTTTTTGCCATCTGCCTTATTTTAATATAATCATTATGCCCGTTGCACTCAACAAGTGCAATCCTAAGCCCATACACCCCTAAAAGACAGCCGGCAAGTGCAATACAGGTACTTGTTGTTCCAACACCTCTGCCTAATCCCATACATCCTATTGTAATATTCTTATGATATATTCTATTATATATTGTTTTTTCTTTTCTGGTATTGTACCCTTTCAATCTGATTTTTTTATTTTTTAAATTTATATAACCTGACTTCATAAGACCTGACTCTTATCCTTGTTTTTCATTTTCAGACTCATTTTAAAAGTCCGTATTAATTGTATTAAGCTTATCAATTTTGTTTTTATCTGCAAACACCACATATTCTTATTATTTTTTTGTGATATTGCAAATGCCCCCGGAAAATCTTCGCTTAATATGTCCCATGCCATTTTGTCAAATAATTCGTTTTTTTCATACCATCTATATATGCATGGTATTCTTACACACCTGTTACTTATGCCCGACTCTTTTATTGTTCTGTAAAATGTATCTCCATCACTGTGATTAACTGCAATAATTATATCATCTGAAAGACCACTTATTATACATCGCTGCTGCATCCATCTGTATCCTATATCAGTAATCATAATATTAATGCCAGCTTCATTTTTCTTATTATTTATTGCAGCCGTACCACAATCATATACAACATAGTCATATTCCTTTAAACTATATTGTATATTATTACTATCTTTAAAAATTATACTTATTCCGTTTAATAAAAAAGTCCCATCCTCCTGTGGTATGCCTTTGACTATCTCACTTATAAGGTCATTTTGATATCCATTTCCAATGCATAACACCTTATATCCGTTGCGTGCAATATATGATGACAGACAAAGACTTATATGTGTTGCACCAATTCCATGACGCATTGCATGTATATATATTTTCTGAGACTTATTGTGAACTGACTGTTTATTTTCCTCTGATTGCTTAAGCAGTCCCTCCAGCTCTTTTCTTATATTCTTAACTTTCCTAAAACGCTGAAAAGGGTTATGCCTTATGCACTTATTAATTACATGGTATAAATCCTTAGACTGTATATGACACTCCTGCACCATATACAAAAGTACCATCCCGAAGCTATAGATATCAGCCGTCATATCAATGCCTGCACCAAAGAACTGTTCCGGCGCTGCAAAACCTACACTTCCATAGCATTGCTTAACATTCTGGCCATTAAAGACTGAATTATCAAAATCAATAATTCTTATATTATTATTACCATCTATCATAATATTATCCGGCTTCAGATCCATATGAATAATGCCTGTATTCTCATAGTTATGTATATATTCCAGTATATTACATATCTGTATGGCAATATCAAGAATCTGTATATATGAAGGCTTATATTCCTTACAATAAGCTGACAAAGATTTACCAGCAATATATTCTTCAATAATGCAGATACTATTACTGTCCTTTATAATATCATAAATCTGTGGTATTCCGGGATGTCTGAGTAACTTAATTATATCTGCCTCCTGCATGATACGCATATCATTACATTCAAAAATCTTGGCAATTCTTAACTGGTCAAGCAATCTGTGCCTGACAATATATACCTGAGAATGTGACGTATCTGCTATATGGCTTACTATATCATATCCGTCTGATAACAATTATTATATGCTCTTCACCTCACTTTATAATCAGTTCTCGTCTCTGAAAATATTATACTATATTATTAATATATTTGCAATATAAATAATAATTATTTTTTATATTTTTTTAATGTTTACAGACAAGATATATCCGTTATAATCTTTACATATCCATAAAAAATGGGTATTATAAATTTAGGATATTACCGATAGGAAGTGATTATATGAAGATAGAAAAATTAAGTGAAAATCAAATACGCTGTACTCTTAATAAGTCAGATCTTGCATCAAGACACCTAAAGATTAGTGAGCTTGCATATGGCAGTGAAAAGGCTAAAGAGCTGTTTCGTGACATGATGAAGCAGGCATCATATGAGCTTGGCTTTGAAGCAGATGACATTCCGCTGATGATTGAAGCAATACCTGTATCTTCAGAATGTATCGTCCTAATAGTTACGAAAGTAGATGATCCTGAAGAATTAGACACCCGTTTTTCTAAGTTTTCACCATTTGGTGATGAATATGATGACGATGAAATACCATTTGATGAATATGATTCACTGGAAACTATTGACAGCTATGGCTACGATGATATGAATATACCTTCAGCAGATGACGAGCTTGATTATTCTGATGATGCAGTTGATAATGATATATTTAATCTTTTTAATAAAGTCAATAAATATCTTAATGAATCAGATAATTCATCTGATACTATTATTAACCCGGTTTCAGAAAGTAATACAGGCTCTGATAATTTATATAACAGGGATAATATTACACCTGATAATAACGAGCGTATTGTACGAATTTTTTCCTTCAGGGATTTTGATACATTTACAGAGGCTGCCAAAGTTATACAACCGGTATTTACCGGCAGAAGCTCTATTTACAAGTCTCCAAAGGATATGCGTTATTATCTTACACTGGAAAAGGGCAGATGCTCATCCATTAATTTTAACAAGACGTGTAATATGCTTTCGGAATACGGAACCAAAGAGAATATGAACAGTGCAAGCGTAGATTTCTTTGAGGAACACTGGGAATGTTTAATCAAAGGACATGCTATTCAGGCAGGTGCAAGGCTATAACATACTAGCAATATAATATTTATATTTTTAATATTTTATTATAACCTGTCTGCATGGATAATCGGATATACACATAAAAGGGACGTATATATCAGAAAAAAATATATAATAGTGTTATCTATAGAATATTTTTTATTACTCTATAGGCAACAACATTATATATAATTTTCTTATATACGCCCCTTTATTAAAAATCATTTTATACCGGTCTGTTCTCTCTTGTAAGCAGGTCTGCAAATCTTGTCTGCTCCGGTATCCATGCCATCTTGACAGTTCCTATAGGACCGTTACGCTGTTTGGCAATAATAATCTCTGCAATACCTTTAATCTCTGTATCTTTATGATAATAATCATCTCTATATAAAAACATAACAACATCGGCATCCTGCTCAATCGCTCCCGACTCTCTAAGATCCGATAACATCGGTCTATGGTCAGGTCTTTGCTCAACTGCACGGCTTAACTGTGATAATGTTACAACCGGCACGTCAAGCTCTCTTGCAAGTGCTTTAAGAGCTCTCGATATATCTGATATCTCCTGCTGTCTTGAATCTGTGCGTCCGCTTCCGCTCATAAGCTGTAAATAATCGATAATTACAAGTCCAAGATTATTTTCCATCTTATATTTCCTGCACTTAGAACGCAGCTCTGCAATAGATATTCCTGGCGTATCATCAATTATTAATTGTGACTTCGCTATGCTGTCGGCACCTTCTACCAGCTTGCCCCAGTCGTTAGAATCAAGTCTTCCTTTTCTTAACTTGTCAGCATCTACCGTAGATTCCAGTGAGAGCATACGGTTGACAAGCTGTACATCTGACATTTCCAGACTGAATACTGCAGTTGTTATGCCCTGTTTAATAGCAACATTTTCTGCCACATTAAGTACAAATGCTGTCTTACCCATAGATGGCCTTGCCGCAACCAATATAAAATCAGACGGCTGTAATCCTGACAAATATGCATCAAGATCTTTAAATCCCGTCGGCACACCTGTTACCGCTCCTCTGTTCTTAGCTGCCGCAGATATCTTATCAAGTGCTTCCAAAACGACCTTGTCTATAGGCGTATATTCATGACCACCTTTATTTTTAACAAGATCAAATATCCTTTTTTCAGTATCAGCAAGTATATCCTCTGTCTTATCCTTGCCCTCATAACACTGTGAGGCAATTGCTTCATTTACCCGGATAATATTCCTTAATATGGCTTTATCCTTAACTATTGAGGCATAATGTCTTATATTGGCCGATGTCGGTACAGAAGATAATAATGCCCTTATAAATTCCAGGCTATAAGATTCCGGTGGAACATCTCTCTCTTTAAGACTCTCCTGAAATGTTACAATATCAACCGGTTTTCCTTCATTATTCATATCAACCATAGTCTGAAACATAATGCCAAACTGCCTATGATAAAAATCATCGTATACAAGCATCTCTCCTGCGGTAATTATAGCCTGCTTATCCATCAGCATAGAACCAACTACAGACTGCTCTGCCTCAAGACTGTTAGGCATTATCCTTGTAATTCCAGCTTCTTCCATTACTTGTCTTCTCCGACTACAACAGTAAGCTTCGCTGTTACTTCTTTGTGAAGTTTAACAGTTACAATGTGTGTTCCTAATGTCTTGATAGGCTCATCAAGCTTCATCTTTTTCTTATCTATGTCAAGACCAAGCTGTTTTTTTGCCTCTGCTGATATCTCCTTAGTTGATATAGTACCAAATGTCTTTCCGCCTTCACCAGTCTTCATTGTAAGCTTAACCGGCTTTTCTTCCACCTTTACCGCAAGCTCCTTAGCTTCCTGCAGCTCTTCTGCTGCCTGCTTTGCCTGTCTTGCCTTTTCAAGCTTAAGGTCATTAAGATTCTTTGCATTAGCTTCAAGTCCCAGCTTCTTAGGCAAAACATAGTTTCTTGCATAACCATCATTTATTTTAACAATCTGTCCCTTTTTTCCAAGTGATTTAACATCCTCTAATAAAATTACTTCCATTGCTTATCCTCCATTTTCAGATATATTATTTATATTTCGCCTTCTGCAAGCATACTATCCAAGGTTTGTTTAATCTTGTTCACTGCCTGCTCCGGTGTCATATCCTTCAGCTGTGCCCCGGCAATGCTCATATGACCGCCACCGCCAAGTTTCTCCATGACAAGCTGTACATTTACTTCATCTATAGACCTTGCACTTATATATATAGTATCGTTATATGCCGTTATTACAAAGGATGCTTTTATTCCCGATATATCAAGCAGTTGATTGGCAGCCTTAGCACCACCTATAGTCGGGCTTTCAAGACCTTCTCCGTCAAATATGGTTATGGCAAATGCATCCTTATATACCTCTGCCCTGCTGACGGCATGTGCAATCGCTTTATATTCATCCATGTCATTTCTTAACATCTTCCTTACCCGTGTCACATCAGCACCATGACGTCTTAAATATGCCGCCGCCTCGAATGTTCTAGGTCCTGACTTACTGTTAAATCCATCTGTATCAATGGAGATTCCCGCATACAGCGCATCCGCTTCAAATGCCCTTATCTTGACACCATCATCCACATATTGAATCATCTCTGTAATCATCTCCGCTGCCGACGATGCATACGGATCAACATAAGAAAGCACTGCATTATTAATTGAATCACTTGACTGCCTGTGGTGGTCAAATACTACGATAGTCTTACATACTTCCAGAAGCTGTGGACACTCTGCAAGTCCCGGCTTATTAACATCAACAACTATAACGGCAGTTTTATCATCCACATAATCAACAGCCTCCTCCCTGAGAAGAAACATATCTTCCGGATAATCATCCTTATCAATAAATCTGTTAATAAATGGCTTAACGCTCACTGTTATATCATTAATTACAATATGGGCTTTTTTACCAAGTTTACGGCATATAACATATATGCCCATTGCAGAACCAAATGAATCTATATCTGCCAGCTTGTGTCCCATTATAAGTACATTTTCATTATTCTCAAGAATCTGCCTTAAAGCATGTGCCTTTACACGTACCTTAACCCTTGTATTTTTCTCCATCTGCTGGCTCTTGCCGCCATAATAGCTTATCTTGTCATTTTCTTTAACTACAGCCTGATCTCCGCCTCGTCCAAGTGCAAGATCCATGGCTGCTTTGGCAACCTCATAATTCTTAGCATAGTCATTTGCACCTGTGCCAATACCCATACTCAGTGTTATAGTCATCTCGTTACCAATCTTTACATTCTTAATCTCTTCAAGCAGGCTGAATTTATCCGCCATAAGCTTTTCAAGAAACTTATGTCTGAATACAACAAGATACTTGTCTTTTTCCAGTTTTCTTACAATGGCTGCACCAACAGCAAAATACTTATTAACCCTTTTATCTACAAGTCCTATAAATAAAGAACGCCTAACATCATCAATACTGTCAAGAGCTTCTTCATAATTATCAATATATACCAGTCCAACAACAAAACGTTCATCCTTAATCTTCTGGATGTACATATTTATATCTGTCTCATCAAACATATACATGGCAAAAAAACTTCCACTGTTCTTGTTGTCTATAATTCCGACACTTCTTGTAAGATCGTCTATATCTATACGTTTCATTTCAATACAGTAATCACGTTCCTGATATGAGATTCTTACCTCCTTTGCCTGAGTGTTATCTGGAAATACATTAGCCGTTATCTCAGGAAAAATATCCGAAATATTTTTCTTAAAATCCCTTTTTTTATTAGTCTTTTCCATCATTGCCTTATTCATCCACATAACCCTGCCACTGTTGTCAACAAGGCAGTATGGAACACTCATATCATAGAGAAGCTGCCTTTGTACCTGCGAATAATTCGATGAAAATTCAATCATATCCCTCATTATTCCTGGCTTTAAATACAATAAAACAAATATACATATAAGTATGTATGCAGCCATAAACCCACACATTACGACAGCCGCCTTAACGCTGATAAAAAACATTGATATATTTAAAAATACCAATACAATCCCAATATATACCGGCCACATAAAAAATGTCCGTAACTGTCCTGACATTTTAATCGACCTAGTCTTATTCTTATTTTTAAACATGTTACTCTCCATTCCTTCACGCCTGCCTTATGATAACCGGTCTATGACCGATAATTTCTCACATTAGTTCTCATTTCTGATTTTCACACTAATTACCATTGACACAATTCAAGAGCCGCTCGCAAATCCTGCTGCGGGCCGCTGGCCGGCTCCGCCTGCTTTTCATATCAGTAACCTCGCAATCCTCGCATATTGTAATCCCATCCGGAGATTGAACCCCGGCTGAAACAGTATCGTTCCCCTTCTTTATAGAGGAAAGGGGCATCTCAGACTGAGATATAAGACATTCATACGCTACTTACACAGAATACGCATCTTAATAATAAATTAAACTTTATATATTATATCATCATTACAAATTAAAGTAAACATATCAGAAATCATATTTGTATGACATACCATCATTATAAGTATCTCTGCTATTCAGATACACGAATTCGCAAATGTATATCTGTATGACATCAGCGAATTTATCTTGCACTGAAACAAGCTTCCAGTTTATATCTGGGCGTGTTCGAGACTTTCACTCGTTAGAACGCGCCCATGTCGCGCAAACTAAAAAAAACTGATTCTGGTGAATAAAATCACCTGAATCAGCTTATAATTATAATTTACATTATTAAAATATACCCTGCCTCATGTCAGAATGTGCCGGCATGTACAACTGATTAATATTATCAATTAGTCAATTGAGTATGGCATTAAAGCAACGTGTCTTGCTCTCTTAACAGCTACTGTAAGAGCTCTCTGATGCTTTGCACAGTTTCCTGTAATTCTTCTAGGAAGAATCTTTCCTCTTTCAGAAACATATTTCTTTAATAAAGCAACATCTTTATAATCAAGTGCCTTGTTGGCATCTGCACAAAATACGCAAACTTTTTTTCTTCTACGCATAGGTCTTCTTCTCATCTGACCTTCTGGTCTTTCAGACTTCTTTTCTGGCATTCCAATTACCTCCTGTTTTAATTAAAAGGCAACCCTTCATCATCTACGCCATCAGGAATATTCATAAATCCATCCCCTGCTGCTGCGCTTGGCTCTGGTCTTGATGGTGTATATGCAGCCCCACCGGCTGAACCGGCTGCTGCTGAAGACTTGCTCTCAGCAAATTCCTGTTCTTCAACAACTACATCAGTAGTATAGACTCTCTGACCATCCTTATTGGTATAGCTTCCAGTCTGTATTCTTCCGGTAATAGCAATCTTAGTTCCCTGATGAAGATACTTCTCAGCAAATTCACCCGCTCTGCCAAATGCAACACAGCTAATAAAGTCTGCCGTCTGCTCACTGCTATCGCCATTAGGTCTACGTCTTCTGTCTACTGCTAATGTATATCTGGCAACTGCCATTGAACCTGTTGCTGACTGAGAATATCTCACGTCAGGGTCTCTTGTCAGTCTACCCATTAAAATAACTTTGTTCATACTTACTCTCCTCTTCTATAAAAGAGTTGTTAAGCGAAACATTATATATTATTCTCCGTCTTTAACGATTAAGAATCTGATTACGTTTTCCATGATACGAATTCTGTTCTCAACTTCTGCTGGACATGTAGCGTCAGCTTCAAACTTAATGAAGTTGTAGTATCCTTCGCTCATCTTCTGGATCTCGTATGCAAGCTTCTTCTTTTCGCATGTACCAGGATCTGTAATTGTACCACCGAAACGAGTAATAATATCTTTAACCTGTTCGATTGTAGTATTTCTTACTTCTTCCTCAACGTTTGCGCTAACAACTAATGCTAATTCATACTTATTCATTCTACGTCGCACCTCCTTCTGGTCTCTGGTCCCTTATTACTCTCAAGGAACAAGGAAATTATATATCACAGTTTATTATGATATCATATATTTATATCTTTGGCAAGTCTTTTTTTCTATTAATATACTTCTTTTTCTACCTTCTTTTTTTATTAATATACTTTTTTATCTTTTATTCCTTTTTTAATAAATGATATCCTAACATTTACTTTTTTAAAATTATTTATTAATACAACAATTATCATTGAAAATATAGCTGAATGAAACATTATATTATAGATATTATCATATGAAACCTTCATCATATTAAAGATTTTTATTACAATTACTGAAATAATATATAATGAAACAAAGAGCAATGTATATTTTATATTATTTTAATTACGTTTTTAACGTTTTTTATCAATTACAATTTTCTCCTGATACATTATTTTTTTAAAAAACTCTATTATTTACTATCATTATCTTTTCGTATATTCTTTGTATTCTTTTCAACAAGTTGCCTTTTAACCATAATCTCATGTCCACAGCCAAGACATTTTAACTTAAAATCAGCACCAACTCTTAATATTTTCCATTCCCTGCTTCCACAAGGATGGCTTTTCTTTAACTGTACTATGTCACCTACTTCATATACCAGCATTATTATTCCTCCATTAAAATAGCTGCCGCAAAAATATATCCGCTATAAAATATAAATTATTAAAGATTCATATATTTTATACCAGCTATTTTAACACGACAGCTTAATTTATCATATAAGTATTAAATCCAATTACATCGCTTATATTGTTATATTTAATTGGAACGCAGCAGGATGGTATCTTATACATTAATCACAATAAATTGCAGAGCCTATAATGCAGAAAATACTTTTCCCAGACTATCCTGTATAAGAAGATTAGCTTTCTTATCATATGGTGTACTTGATTTATTAATAAGAACCAGTTTATCACCTCTGTAATAATCAATAAGCCCGGCCGCAGGATATACCCCCAACGACGTACCACCTACTACTAATATATCAGCCTCTTTTATAAGCCTTACTGCCTCATTAATGTTATTTTCATCAAGTCCTTCTTCATATAATACTACATCCGGCTTGATTCTTCCGCCACATTTACATGTAGGAACACCTTCACTATTAATTATAGTATCAAGTCCATAAAACTCCCCGCATCGTTCACAATAATTTCTAAGAACTGATCCATGAAGTTCAATTACGTGTCTGCTTCCTGCCTTTTGATGTAATCCATCTATATTCTGCGTAATCACACCTTTTAACTTTCCACACTGTTCAAGCTCTGCTAACTTTATATGTGGCATTGATGGTTCAGCATCCGGAAACAGCATTTTATCTCTATAAAATCTAAAGAATTCTTCCGGTTTTCTAATATAAAATGTATGACTAAGAATAGTCTCCGGAGGATAATCATATGACTGGTTATATAATCCGTCAACACTCCTGAAATCCGGTATCCCACTCTCTGTTGAAACCCCTGCTCCACCAAAAAATACAACATTATCTGAGTTATCAATCCACTGCTTAAATTGCGCTATCTTTTCTTCATTCATTAATAATCACACCCAATACATCACAGCCTTTACCATCAAGAGTCTTAATCTGTCCATTTATCTTTTCTTTATTTTCAAATGTATCATCATCCGTAATTATAACTGCTGCATCACAATATTTTGCAATGTTACCGCTATCATCAGAAAGACATATTACAGTATCATATTTATCAAGACATTCGTTAATCATATTACTGATATAATTCTCTCCTGCTGAAAACACTCCTGAAACCGTCATGGCAGAGGATTCAATATTACCACTGAATATAATATCAAGCTTATTGTTATTGGTAATACATATCTTTTTTATAAGTGCCTCTTCTGTAATAGCACTCATAATACAGTCTGACAGCCCCTCAAGTTCTTTACCAAGTCTGTATTTGCCTAAAAATACCTCTGAACTTAAATCTCCATCTATAAATAGAACGTTCTTTCCTGTCTCTGTAAATTGTGCCGCCATCTTAAATACTGAAACTGCATCTCCTACAACTCCTATTGAGAACTTTTCAGAATCCGCCTCTGCTTTTCCTGCCATCTTATCTATGATTGTATTAACTGCTTTCGAGTAACATTCCTTTTCTAATTCAGTCATTTTGACTAATTTATCAATATTTACACTAAACATACTAATCCTCATTCCACATTTGCTTATTTCCGTATTCTTCCAAGAACTACTATCGGTGCATCCTCTTCATCATTCTCTTCAAGGATATCATCATCTATATCCGCAAGTATATCATCATCTTCCTCAAGAATATCATCATCTATATCCGCAAGTATGTCATCTTCCTCAATATCACCAGAATCTTCCGGTGTATTTTGTTCTGCCTTATCATTACCGGCTTCTGACTGTCTGGAATTTTCTTCTGTCACCGCATCAGTTTCCTGCTGTTCAGCATTTTCCTCTGTTACTGTATCTGCTTCCGGCTTTTCAGGAGCTTCTTCTGCCTGCTCACATGCTTCTATATATTTAAGTTCTTTGGCTGATATTTCATAATCTTCAGACTGGTCAACTTTTTCAGAGACTGCTTTATCAGTTTCTGATTGCTCTGCTTCTGCCGCCTCTTCAACAGTCTCTGATTGTACGAATTCTTTTGCAATTGTGTCAGATTCTTGTTGTTCAACTTCCTTTGACTCTTTGCAGGTTTTTGGCTGTTCATCATCTTTTGCTGCAGCTCCATCTGTATTAACCTGTTCAGATCCTTCTATATCTGCAGTCATATCATCCGGATGTTCCACTTTCACCTGTTCATGCTCTGACTGTTTTTCTTCTTCCTTAGTATTTTCCACTGTAGTCTCTGGCTTAGCATCTTCTTTCTTATCTTCTTTAACTTTAGCATTCCCAGTCTCTGAATTGTCTGATAAAATATTTTTTATTGTTTCCGTATCTATAATCCTTGTATGCTGATTCATAACAGACTTATTCTCTTCTGCCGATTCAGACTTATCATTTTCTTCTTCCTGTACCGGTTCATTGCCTGCTGCTGTATCCTTATATACATCTTTAAGCTCTTTATCATTATTAGCTGCTGCATAATCACTAAAGAAGTCCGATTTTTCCGGATCGAATCCGTCAAGAAACTTATCCGTCTTTTTCTTTTCGTTTCTTATTTTTTTCTGTTCCTTTTTGCTTAAATTAACATTATCACCTGTTAACAATAATGTATCATTATTAGCTTTTGCATACTTTCCATAATATCTTTCATATTCCCACTCATCATCCGAATTATCTTCTGGTTTTTTAAATGCATTTATAATGAGAACTGTTATTATTTCTAATATTATACATATAACTGCCGCTACACCTGTTATATAACCTGTCTTTTTGTATAAATCAGGTCTTACCGCCTCATTGGTTGCGGTTCCCTCTGACAATATCTGGATTGACTTAACAGGTATTATGCTTGTTGTCTTAATTGCTGTCTTTGCTATAGCATCAACATAACTCTTTGCAGTCTCCTGATCTGCATTGATACACTTAAGCTCAACAATATTACTGTTAGCCGGTGAAGATACTGTAAGATATTTTGAAATATCCTCTGTTGTTCCTAATGTCTTTTGTGCATCTGAAATAACTACATTACTCGTAAAAATAATCATAAAATCGTTATTAAGACCGCCATTTGATGCTCTTACTGAAGCCTCATTTTCTTCACCCGGAACTACATATAACTGTGCAGTTGATGAATATACAGGTGAAATATTATTTTTTTCATAAAAATAGCCACCAACACCGGTCAATATTGATACCATTAATAATATAAGTATACATCTTGAAAACTTTCTCATTATAAATCCTGCTCCTTATTTATATAATTTTTCAGGATATTTGCCCTCTTCAATCAATTTCTTAATAGATTCAACTACAACCGGCTTATCTTCCTTATATGTTACACCAAACCACTTATCCTGTGTTTCAAGAACAGATACATCAGCCTGACCTGACTTGATAAGTTGATCTACAATTGTTGGTAAAAGATATTCTGCCTTAATATCTCCTTCTTTAATATTGCTTAAGAATTCTTTAAAACCTGCTTCAAGTTCATCTAAGAAATCCGGTGTAAATCCCCACATATTCATAGAAACATGACTCTTTGGATCACATGCAACCTGATTACCATCCTTATCATCACATGCAGCTCCATTAGCAGTCTTTACAATTCCACCAGTCTCATTTACACCAATAAGGTGTTCATTGTCATCTACTACACATATACCTCTTGTTACAGCACCATTATCACTTAATGTATTACCAAGTATGAATCCTGCCATACAAAAATCATATTTCTTATCACTTGTATGCTCTGATACAAGATAATCATGGATAAGCTTAAATGCTGTCTTGCCATAATAATCATCCGCATTAATTACAAGGAATGGATCATTTACAGTTCCCTTACATGCAAGTATTGCCTGACCTGTTCCCCATGGCTTAGTTCTTCCAGCTGGAACTTCATATCCGTCAGGAACATCTTCTATCTCCTGAAATACATATTCAACCGGAATAACCTTCTCTATTCTATTACCTATAACTTCCTTAAATGTCTCAAGAAGATCTTTTCTTGTTACAAATACAACCTTATTAAAACCTGCTTCTATTGCATCATATATAGAATAATCCATTATAATCTCACCATTAGGTCCCATTGGCTCTAACTGCTTGATTCCTCCCCCGAATCTGCTTCCCATTCCTGCAGCCATAATTACTAAAGTTGTTGATTTCATTTGTTTCCTCCATTCTTGTACATATGCTGTACTTATCTTTTTAACTATTATATACCGGATTATAATCTATTTTATTTAATTATTTAATATAGATTATTTAAAATTTCCGGCAAAAAATATATTATTCTCAACATAAAATGTTGTGTGAATCATAAAAATAACTAATTACTGTTGCGGATAATAATACCACCTTATCCCGGTTATTATTCCCTTATTATCAATATCAACTGACATCTGTGCAAATGCATCATCTATTGTTGCATAACTTCCCATATAAGGCGGTTCAAAATATGTAAATTCAACTGAATATGAATCCGCTGTTTCTAACGAGCTATAACCATTATAATTAATAATTCCATATTCTACCTTGTTAGATGTTTTAACATTTTCAAGTGAATCAATAGTAAAATTACCATATAACATCTTACCTATGGATGTTGTCTTATCCTCTGAATAAAATTCGTTATTCATACAATTCTGGTCTCTGTAAAACAGCTCCAGAAGCCTGTCTATATTATCACCAACCTTAATCCCCCTTGCAAAAACATCCTCATTACTAACTGATGCGGCTGCCGTAAGCTTATACTCACCGTTAATCTTTGAAAAAATCAGCGATAAATCATTATAAGAATATACTTTCTCATCCATAATATCTTCAACATTCTGCTTCTCTGATGCATTATATATTGCTACCGGTTCGCCCAGGCTGTTTTTGACAGCCTCCTCTGACATCATATACTTAAGACTGTCAACCACAAGATCATCATATCCAAACTTCTGTGCATTACTTACAGATAATGTCTCATATTCTTTAACTGACTGTGTTATATCTTCATCTTCCGATGTTATCACAGCTTCTTTTTTCTGTCCACAACCTGCAAATCCTGCACATAATACAACTATTCCTGCTGTACACAGTAAACTTTTCATTTTCCCATTCATATTAAAATATCTCCATCTCACAATAAAATGTTTCCATACTTTAACATTTATAACTATTCTTAATCAATCTTTTATATTATAACATATTTATTAAATAATTAAAATAGTTTTAAAATTTAATATTACACGTTTTCATAAATTAACTGATTCTTTGTAACACATTGTATATCGGGAAGTCCGGCTCTCCTGAAAGAACACCTGCATTACAGGTCTGCATATAATCATATATCGAAATTTCATTTAATTATTTTATAATCTAGTGTTTATATACAAAAAAACAGAATACATATAATGTATCCTGTCTCTAAAATAGAGGCGACAATCAGATTCGAACTGATGATCAGGGTGTTGCAGACCCACGCCTTACCACTTGGCTATGTCGCCTTAAATATTAAATTAGTGACTCCAAGGGGATTTGAACCCCTGTTACCGCCGTGAAAGGGCGGTGTCTTAACCGCTTGACCATGGAGCCTTATTAAATTAATAAGAATGAATAGACAAGTAGTCCTTTTTTATTCTTACAACTCCCCGAGTAGGACTCGAACCTACGACAGCGCGGTTAACAGCCGCGTGCTCTACCGACTGAGCTATCGAGGAATATTTCCTTTGTTCTTAGCTGTTCCTTAAGAACAGTGCTATTATATAATATGTTTTCGCATCTGTCAACCCGTTTTTTATATTTTTTGAAAAATTTCTACACTTTATTTTCCGGTATGTTTTATCCTTATTTTATCAGTATTCTCACCCGTTCATGCCTTGCTTTGAATTTCCAGCAACTATTCAGTACCTTCATAGTTACAAGCAAAAATCCATTTCAGATCGGCTGCACCGATGGGATTTTTGTCTTCCAGATTATGTTTTCTTACGGTCTGCGCAGCAAGTGCGCAGATCTACGGAACAGTTACAATTCCCATTCTAAAAAACCGCTGTACTTTTCTCTCATAAATTGGTAGGATAAACTCATCAATCCTCTGGACTCATCAAAAAACACACCCTATAGGTCAATTTACATATCGGGAGGCAAACATTCATGGATAAACGTTTAAAACAACAGTTAGATTTTGTACTTGAGATTGATAAAGAAAAGAATATCCTGCGCCAGACACATCTCTCCGGCCATGGCCGCCGGGAAAATGACGCAGAACATGCCTGGCATATGGCCATCATGTCCTACCTTCTCCGTGAGTATTCCAATGAATCCGTAGATATCGCAAAGGTCATGCTGATGTGCCTGATCCACGATATCGTGGAGATTGATGCAGGTGACACCTTCGCCTACGACGAGGAAGGTCGCAAGACCCAAAAGGCCCGCGAAGACGCTGCTAAAGAGCGTATCTTCTCCATCCTACCGGAGGATCAGAAAAATGAGCTCATCGCTCTCTTCGACGAGTTTGAGGACTGCGAAACATCTGAATCCAAATATGCCCATGCCATGGACAATCTTCAACCGCTTCTCTTAAATCACAGCAATAACGGTGATGACTGGAAGCAGCACCAGATCACCTCCAAGCAGGTCTACGGCCGCCAGAGCAAGACGAAGCTCGGCTCCGAGCGTCTCTACGAAATTACGGATCATCTGATCCAGGATGCAATCAAGAAAGGTTTTGTGAAAGAATAATAAAAAGAGTCCTCATAATAACACTTCAAATCAATTTAAAGCTACTACTATGAGGACTCTTGCGTCAATCCAATTTAAAGCTACTACTATGAGGACTCTTGTGTCAATTTGCGCTTTGCAAAAAAAGACCAGACATCTCTGCCTGGTCTACTCACACATACCTTCAAAACCACATATTGAAATCATCTTTACCGTTTCATCAACCAACCAGACCTTCCTGGATAAGCCCTCGACCGATTAGTAACAGTCAGCTCCGTACATTACTGCACTTCCACCTCTGCCCTATCTACCTCGTCGTCTTCAAGGGGTCTTACTTCTTTCGAATGGGATATCTCATCTTGAGGGGGGCTTCACGCTTAGATGCCTTCAGCGTTTATC
>OGOA01000186.1_pt1 | contig 54866 bp, 58 predicted proteins | sample 1573621 | NCBI WGS metagenome assembly OGOA01 (sample SAMEA2581917, study PRJEB24529) | metagenome | biome: Human gut stool | place: China | collected 2011
TGACGAGTTTGCCGTAAAGAAAGGCCATGTCTACAAGACCATAGTCGTAGACCTGTGGACAGGTCGGATTCTTTATGTAGGTGACGGTAAGGGTGCTGATTCTCTGGATAGATTTTGGAAGAAAGTCAGGAAGAAGGACCTTGAAATCAAATACGTCGCCACTGATTTGTCTGCAGCTTTCATCTCATCCGTATCAGAGAACTGCCCAAAAGCGATACATATGTTCGATCATTTCCATGTGATGAAACTGATGAATGACAGGCTCTATGAAATCTGCAGGGTGTAGTATAATATGGAGAAGAACGTCAACAATCGGAATGTGTTGAAGGGCACACGTTATCTACTGTTGAAGAACGGGGCTGGCATTTGTGATAAGGAATACAGGACCATACTTGAGAATACCCTGGCAATGAACAGCCCCTTGTCGGAAGGCTACTATCTCAAGGAACAGTTCAGGGAGATATGGATGCAGCCTGATAGGAAAGAAGCAGAACTGGTTCTGCTCGACTGTGTAAACCAGGCCAGAGAAAGCAATGTTCCACAACTGATGAAGATGGCTTCCATTGTTATGTCCTATCGGACAGGAATACTTGCCTGGTATGACTGTCATATCTCTATTGGTGAAGTGGAAGGTGTCAACAACAAAATTAAGGTATTGAAGAGAACTGTGTATGGATTCTGAGATGAACGATATTTTGAACTAAGGCTATTCGCACTACATGATTGCCGTATCACTCGAAATGTAGGATGAACAGAAAATAATTCTGCCGATGGATGTAAAGTTGTAAAGGTAACTCCAAAGTAGCACTGCTCAGAATGCTTGTACTTGCATGCGGAACAGCCGGACGTAGTTGCACTGACGCTCTGCCACATCCTATTACAGAAGCGAAGGCCTACGGGTTATCCGCACAGACAGAAATCATGTCCCAAAAATAGTTTAACTGAAATATCAGCAGATAATTTTTAACCCTAAGCGTTATTAGAAATAACATGTTTTCTTTTTATCTGAGATATGCAATTTTTACTGCAAAATTAAACTATGTTCGGTACAATGTTCATATTAATAATTATTCGTTTGAAATTTGTTAGTATAAATTTCCAATAAAAACAATTTGTGATATATATGCTATTGATAACTATTTGAAAAATTAATGCACCAAATTGTGTTAAAATATAAAAAAAGCACCCGGAAATTTTGATAAATGAAAAATAAATAATATTTTTGCAAAAACTGACGCTATGAAACATTTCACTTTTGTATTCTTAGTTTTTTCGACTGTTATGTTTATTTCATGTAATAAAAATAATAACAGTTCATTGAAAAGCGAAGCTTTCCTTAAACAAGAAGAACGCCAAGCTGTTTTAGAAGTAAATCCTAAGGTTATTGATTTTGGTAACATTAAAAAGACTTCAAAAAAAACTTTAAAATTAAATGTTAAACTTAAGAATAACAGTTCAAATATTTTGGCCTTATATAAAGCGGATGTTTCTTGTGGATGTATTGAAGTGGATTTCTGTAAAAAGGCTTTGCATAAGAACGAGACAACCAATATGATAATTAACATTAAGACTGAAAATCTTTATGGCATTTTTAATAAGGCTATTTTTATACGATCAAATGCAAAAAATGACCCTGAGATAATCAGGGTAAAGGGTGAAGTAACACAATAATTAACTAAAAATTTACTGCTATGAAAACTATTTTTTTTACACTAATTTGCTTTGTAAGCACTTTTTCTTTTATGTCTTGCTCTAGCCAAGATGATAACATTTATAGCTGCGATGATGTAATTAATGCCTGGGCACAAGAAAATATCTCAGAAATTAGAAGTATGAGTAGGGCACAATGGAAAAAATTACCCGCAGAAAAGAAACACGCAGCCTATGTAGCATTTACTCAGCAGCAAAAAATTAATTTTTGGAAAGACAAGTTGACAGGCTTAATGACGCAAGATTGGTCAAAGGAAGAACTTGATCATATAAAACTCGTATATGACTTTATTATAGAACATCCCAGTTTCTTCAATAATGACGGACTTACAGAAGAACAAGAAAATATACTAGAATTATTTTTCTATAAATGGAGCGATATCGCTAAAAATAAATTAGGATGGAACATGAAGCTAATATTTGCAATGGTTGCGTCGGGAGAAGATGTCATTTTAAATAAAACAAGAACAGGTGAGGATTTTACAAGCGGCTTTGATGAAAGAATAAAATATGGTCCTAATGATTGCCATTGCAATACAAGTATCTTGTCTGACTTTTGTAATGTTACACTTCAAGGAATTTGTGAAGATACCTCATGCAATATAGTTAAAGGATGCGGTTGGCTTTTCATGCAAGATTGTAACGGCAAGTGTTCTGATTTATAATGCAAGAAATAACATTTTAAAGTCTAATAACATAACATCTTTTAAAGTCTATAATTATGAAAGAGTATTTTATTTCGTTTAGCATCGCGTTCTTTATGACGTTACTTGCTTGTTTCTTCAATTATTTTCATCAGCCGCTTATAAGCATTTTGGGAGGTTTACCTCTTGCCTATGCTGCTTATTGGCGTATTTCTAAGATTGACAAGGTCGGCTTGAGCGTCTTTGGACATTCTGTGGCTTATTCGTTAAGTGTACCGTGCCTTTATGTTCCTATATGTCAGACGTTGAGGAGCACTCCGTCTGCAGCATTAACACTCATTGCATGTTGGCTTTTGGCAGTAGTATTTGCCGTTGTTTTCTACAAGATGAGACATAGGCTTTTTATCTAATATTTCTGTCGCGACATGGTTCGTGAATGCATATTCCATGATGCATGGATTTGTAAGATATTATTTAACACTTTATCCATTTAAATTTAATACACAATGAAAGAATATTTTGTTACATTCTCCATATCGTTCTTCATGACGATAATTGCATGTTTCTTCAATTACTTTCAGTCTACGTTTATAGGCGCATTGGGAGGACTACCTCTTGCAGCAGTGGCGTATTTGCGTATTTCTGCCGTCAACAAAGCCAGCCAGAACGTTTATCGCCATGCAGCGGTTTTCTATTTGGGAACATTAGTTCTCTACTTACCCATTCTGGCGACAATGTTTAGCGATACTGTCGGCTCATTAATGACAGTTGTTAGTTGGTTGTTAGCAGTCACATTTTCTTTTCTGTGCTATAAGATGAGAAAAAAGTTATTGGCTTATGTTTCAGCCTTTATCATAGTGTGGCTTGCTTTTGTCATATTAGTCCTTCCTGCATGGGACAGATACATCTTTGGATAAGATTTTAAAATATTCTGTCCGGTAAACAATCTGATACCCCATTAAAATTAATGGGCTAGCATCCGTTGTGATGTCAGCTCTTTTGGTTATCTTTGAAGTCGCCAAACAAAAAAGATCTAATCATGGGTAAAAGTACACATTTTTTTTTGGACAGCCGATATATGGTCAGTTAATAAAATCACAGAATCGTGATAAAATAGTTGAAATGAGCTGCAGAAACGGCGGTGAAAAGTATATAAAGAGCTTTGACGGCTACACTCATCTTCTTACCATGCTCTATGCTGTAATCATGCGTTTCGACTCTCTTCACTAGATAGAAGCTACGATGACAGCCGAGGCCAGAAAACAACAGCATCTAGGTCTGAAAAAGGTCCCAGGCGCAGCACATTGTCGGATGCAAATGCCAGACGTTCAGACAGGTTCTTAGAGGAGGCCAACCTTGACCTTTATTCCAGAAACAAAGACAAACTTTCTTCGGACAGCCGCAGGAATGGCGGTTAGGAGTGGATAAGACGGCTGAGAATCATCTATTCAACAACACTAAGTCTTTTCTCCAACGCTATATTCAAGGGTGTCGGACGTCATCCTAAGACGTGCAGGAAGAAAGGCGGCATCAAGGTGCATTCCGGCATACATGCCAACGAGGGAGTGCCGTGCGACGTACAGTTCACTTCTGCCGCAACCAATGGCTCTTTCATGCTTGCACCGAATTATTACCAACATGAAGAGATTATTACCATGGGCAGGGCTTACATCAATTGCCGGAAGTTTGAGGAACTCACGGACAAAGGCGTGGTGTATGTTACAAGAATGAAGATGAATCTCACTTATGAGACACTTGTAGACTGTATGGAGATGAATACTGCCGGGAAAAAGGAATACCGGGAGCAGGTGGTTGTGTTCTGTAGGAATGAAATCAGCCATATCGCACGTATTATCACCTATGTGGACATCAAGAGAAACAGACAGCCAAAACTCATATCCTTGCTGACCAACGTTTTGACATGTCACCGGAGACTATTGTGAATATATATATATCGTCGCAGATGGCAGATAGAATCGCTTTTCAAGCAGATAAAGCAGAACTTCCCGCTACGTTACTTTTACTGGGAGAGCGCAAATGCCACCAAGATCCAAATCTGGGTTATACTGATGGCAAACCTGCTGTTATCCTTTCTTCAAAGCTCATTGGAACGCAGCAGGAACTTCTCAGGTCTGGCCATCATGGTCAGAATGGTCCTCATGTACTATCTCAACCTATATAAGTTCTTCAATCAGTCGGATGCCGACATGAAAAACATGCTTGCAGAGGTTTCTGAATCGCCTCCGCAACAGACAGAAAAAGAATAAGGGTGCTTGTACAAGATAATAAAAAACTCAACTTCTATATTTCAAGAAGTTGAGGCAGGAATGTTATGGTTTACGGGACAGTAATAATAAACATATATAGAAAAACACCAAATATAAAAACAAAAAAAGGTGTGGAATCGTATGATTTCCACACCTTTTCTTATGGATGTTTATTGTTTATTTATCGTTACTTATTTAACCTCTTCAAATATAAAGTATATTGATAATCAGTTAGTTACTGTTATCAAGATACAAATGATATGCAAATGTAAGTATAAAACCATATAGAAAAAGTACAAATGGACATTACTTTGTATGATAACATCCTTTTCTACAGATTAAGGGTTAACACAATGTTATACTACTGATATTCAGCATATTGAAGCTGTTCTTCCTTGCATTCAACAAAGAGTGTTAAATTATATTAAATCCTACAGGGCAATTATGATTCGTGCAAAGATAATATTTTGCAGTCAAAGGAAGAAAGACTTCTTGAACCACTTCTATGGTTCTATACTTCTGTTTCTGACGTAAGCTGACCCGTACGGTTTTCGGGTTTTAGACGGACATATATACAGTTTACTTTAGGTTAGCATATATATAAGAGCTAACCAAGGTAAACTAAAGTGTTTTTGTCCTGTAGATACTGCACTTTGTGGACTCTTTTCTCCTTTGACTGCAAAAACCTCTTATAGCCTTATCTCCACCTATAACGTCACTTCACACTGCTGTACCATGCAGTCTGCCATGTACCACCCCATCGGGCTTTGATAAGAATTGTGTTGCAAAGGTACCTGTCATGGCGTTCATCCTGCAAGGTCGGTGCCTGTGGTTTGTCCGTGAAATCTCCACGCTCTGATTGTGGCAGAGGTAGTATTTGACGGCAAAACCTTGCATTGATGAGCCATAACACCTTTTGGGGCAACATAATTCTTTAATCAATCCCGATGGTAGTTGGTTCTACATAAGGGAAGAAAATAAAAATTTTATCTTATGGCTAACATTTGCGACACTCAGTACAAGGTGACAGGCTCACGCAAAGCCGTGGCAGACCTTTGGAACACACTCCAAGAGTTGGAGGTGAACAGTAATAATGTGTATCTGTATCTCTTGGCAGAACACTATGGCATTGACTACGAGAAGAAAGGCATCTCGGTGAGAGGACACATCTATTGGGCAGAGTATGAGGAGAACGTGGAAGACGATTATGCCCTCTTGTCCTTTGACACCGAAAGTGCTTGGTCTTCATGCGACTTGTTCTTTGAGGAGGTGAACAAGGCACTTGGCGATGAACTTTCAATCAGTTGGCGAGAGGTTGAGCCAGGTTGCGACATCTTCTATACGCACGATGAGAACGACTTCTTCCCCGAAGAGTGCTACGTCACTGCATACGGAGAACTCTTTGAGGATTGTGAGGGTGCTTACTCCACCTTTGGTGATGCTATCAAGTTGTGGTGTGAGAAGACTGGTGTCTCACAGGACGGAAGAAGCGAACAGAAGATGATTGACTTCATCAATGAATACGAGTATGAGGCAGAGGACACGAATTTCTGCATCAATCCAATCACATTCGGCTAACAAGGAGGAACGGATATGGCAACGATAGACATGGAGCAGTTGGACGGCGTTGTAGGGTGTTTCTGCACCTTGCTTTATCCCCGAAGAGGTCAGACAGAGGGAACGATTGTCGAGGACTTGGGTTGTGAGGTCATTGTCCAGCTCATCAACGGCAAGGAAGTGACGGAGTACAAGGATGATGTTGTCATCTGTGAATAATCAGGAGAGAGTCTGTTGGCTATGTGGCTTGCAGACTCTTTCTTCCTTTGACTGCAAAAACTCTTTTAGGACAATCCTCCAATGAGGTTATGGCTGTTGTAACTGAAATACCTTGGGAGCAAGTTGTGCGGTTTGCTCACTTGCTCCAGTCCTGTTATAGAAGCGATGCTTCGACACCTGTATAGCGATACGTCGCCAAAGTCCCTTCGCCGTTTTAAGCGTCTCTGTACCTTGTTATAGGAATGGTCATTTCGCCTTTTGGTTTTACTCGTCTGTCTTTTGCGACTCTTCCTTGTCGGACACAGAACTTGGTCTTAGCATGATGACAGTGCTATCGCCAATCCTCTGATGTCTGTCCTCTTTTGGCTTGATGCCTCTATTGCTAAGCTGACCCTTAGGCTTGTCGTTCATCGTGCATCAGTGTTCATGCTCCTCACTCTTCTGATGATACAGCTGTAAGGTCGGATTTCCCGCTTCGTTTCTCCAGGCATACAGCCATAGCAGTGCCCCTGTCTGTTGCATACGGATTGCCTCCTTGCTTACAACCTTTGTTCCATTGTTTGGCCCCGTCTTTTTCTGAATTGAGCTATTTGAAAGCCACTTATTTTTACCATGCAAAGGTAGCGTGATGCTGCGAAGGACTTCCTCCTTCTTGTGTGGCCGCTATCGCTGTGACCAATAAAATAGTGCGTAATCTTCCTTTTTCTCCCTTACCGCCAACGACAAAAAGAGTATTGCGAACGATTTTCATGGTGCTTCCCACATGGTGCCACATCCCTGCTTTTGAATGCATGTAAAAATTAAGTTTCACTTTTAAATTCAATTCAAAATGAAAAAGATCGAGAACAACTTCACAGTTTCAGGTTTCGTAGGTAAGGATGCAGAAATCCGTCAGTTCGCAAACGCCAGCGTAGCACGCTTCTCATTGGCAGTAGGCCGTCAGGAGAAGAACGGCGAGGAAACCAACCGCGTATCGGCTTTCATGAATATGGAGGCATGGCGCAAGAACGAGCACACCGAATCATTCGACAAGCTCACCAAGGGCACGTTGCTCACCGTCGAGGGTTTCTTCAAGCCAGAGGAGTGGACAGACAAGGATGGCGTGAAGCACTCCAGAATCATCATGGTTGCAACCAAGTTCTACGAGTGTCCCGACAAGGAGGAGACTCCTGCGGAAGAGCCGGCCAAGCCAGCAACCAAGAAAGGCAAGAAATAGCCTTTCCTCTCCATAACAAGGCGACCTTCGGGTCGCTTTTGTTTTGCTCAGGGACATCAATCTGCTGTTATAGCGTGTGATAATCTTCTCTAATAACAACCATGTGCATTTATTAACCATAACGGCAACGCCGTCTTCCTTTATTCTAACCACTTCGTCCCTCACCATTTGCGAAACGTCACCAAGATGGTTGGCATACAGATATTCCCGGCTGATGGCGACAAAGTCGCTATTAGCCAAGAAAGACAGTATGCCAAGGTCTGAACGCGAGAGGACTGCCATCTATGCCACAAGATGCCGAAGCCGAGGCTTCTGATAATTGTGTCCTTTACTGGCTATCCACTCGCCTTGATATTCAGACCGTCAATCTTGCGACAGCTTCACTACCCACCCACACCTGCTTTACTATTCTTCTTCTCTTTGACTGCAAAATATTTTCTGTTATAAGCGGTGGTTTCGTCCAAGTGCGTTGTATCGCTTCGCCCCACACCTTCAGAACGGCATTACTGTACGGACACCGCACGAATCCCATGTGACAGGCAGCCAACAATGTCACTATCAGAAACTGACACTTCTGATAACTGCCTTTATTGCTGTCTGGCTGTCCCATTATCGGGCTTCGGCAATGTCCGTGTAATGCCATTCTGCCCACCCATACCACCTTTACCACTAATCAACTGTTTTACAATTTCTCTTCTGCTATACAAGAGGCAGTTCTTGTCCACTCAGGCATATTGAATGTGGCAGACATGTCTGCTACGTCCAATCTGCCTCAGTGTCCTGCGGCAAGGACAAGGCACATTTGTCATGCTGACAGGAGTGCCCGATTTGTCCGTTGCGCAACTGTCTCTTCTTGCCTGATATACGTTACTATCTACTTCTAAATTATACTGCTTTGCCCCACGCCTTTGCGAAGCGTTACATGGTCTGTCGTCATACAGACATCCTTGGCTGATGGCAACACGTTGCTATTAGCCAAAGCTGACAGTATGCCGAAGTACCGACGCGAGAGAATTGTCTGTCCGTGCTACAAGCTATCAAGGCTGAAGCTTTGATGACTTGCATCCCGGTCAGCCAACACACTCGCTTTATGTCGGTACAGCAGACCTGCAAACACTTCACTGCCCACCCTTACTGTTTCAATCTTTCTTCTTACCTCTTTATATATAACACATCATTCCTCTTGCAGCCAATATCAATAATCTTCTTCCAATCAGCGCAGTGGTAGGCATATTTCCTGCAAAGTTAGCCGCGTCTGAGACAATCGTCAAATTCTGCTTGAGGTCTTGTGACTGTGAACAATCTTCCTTTTCCTCGGAAAAGAGTATTCTTCACACATAATTTGTCTTTATGTCTTTTCTTGCGGCTTGTGGGAGCAGAAAATATCCCTCCACAGGCTGAAAGGTCTCGAAAGGAGGGAAGAGAAAGAAACGGTTAAGCGAACGCAGAGGGAATTTATTCACTATGCTGAGCGTAAGTTTCTTCAACGTAGTTAAACAAGTCCAGCGACATGGGCGACAAACTTATTTGTATCACTAAAAATAGAAAGGCAATGAAGATTATCATCCTGCATGATGCTGACGCACGCATCGAGTATCTTGACGTAGCCGACCACCTTCTCGGCTCAGACATCGAGGAGTTCCTCACCAGACAGGGCTTCTCAGTGAACAACATCACATGGCTTGTCACATCGGCAGACCATATCCCAGTGGTTTACCACAAGTATGACATCGACTGCAAGACCGGCGAGGCAACCCACACCAAACGAGAGGCAGAACTGCAAGACCTCACTATCCACGGACAACTCCAGGCATTGCAGCACCGGGAGCAGGACGAGCTGAAAGCGGCTCTTCGCAAGTACGGCACGGAGGTGGACGGAGGCTTTGAGGTGCATTTCGAGGGAGAGCAGCCCATCGTGGCAGGTTATCTCTTTGACGAGCCTCGTGACATCGTCATAGACGCAGCACGTTTGGATGCCGACGGAAACTTGTCGCTTCTTGGAGAGGACAAGGAAGTGAGGGATGGACAATACGACATAGAGCCAAGCGACATATTTGGCGGTCAGTTGGACTATGTCACGTCGAGTATAGGTGCATGGATGAAGTAGGAGCATGTATGACCCAGTGCATCGTATATGACGAGACGACCAAGGAGAGCGAGACCTTTTGCTCATTGACCGCAGCCAAGAAGTGGATGCGAGAGCGCATCAAACAGAAGCATGAGGTAAGCGGACAGAAGTACAGAGTCTATTCCGACGGAGAGTTTGTTAATTGCGGCTCTATCAGTCTCACAGGCAGCAACAAGTCTTTTGTCGCCAATACAAGGCAGACGAAGAAAGGATATTAATAACAAGGTAACGGCAAGCCTAACCAACTTGCCACACATATATTGATATGGAAAAGCAAATATTGAGTTTTAATGACTTGCCATCAGCATTGTCATTAGTAATAAACAAGCTGGAGATTTTAGAAGAAAAGTTTTCCACACTAATGACTCAAATTCAGCCCGATAAGGGATTGGAATGGCTTAGTGTTTCCGAATTGAGTGAGTATCTCCCTACCCATCCAGTTGAACACACAATCTATTGTTGGACAAGCAATAAACAAATACCATTCCATAAGAAGGGGAAACGTATCATGTTCCTCAAATCTGAAATTGATGAGTGGATGCAAGATAACAAGAGTAGGTCACGAGCAGAAATTATGAATGAAGCAATAGCTTATGTTCAATCAACAAGAAAAGTCATTTAAATAACAAGGTAACGGCAAGTCTAACCAACTTGCCACTATAACATTTTCACATTATGATTTACACTCACACTATCGGACGCATCGGAGCAAAGGATTGCCGCGTCATCACAGGTACACACGGAACATTCATGGCTGTTGACATCGCAGTGGACGACTACAGTAAGGGCAAGCAAATCACCACTTGGGTAAGGGTGAAGAGCAGCAAGGAGAACCATATCCGTTTGGCTGAATACCTCACCAAGGGTCGTATGGTGCTTGTGGAAGGCACACTGACTTCTTCCATTTGGACAGACCGCAACGGAGAGAACCACATACAGCATAGCATCATAGCTGACTCCATCGCCTTTGTCAATGCAGGGAAGAAGGATGCAACCGACACACCTGCAACAAAGGCACGCAAGGCAGCCAAGGCAGAGGGCGAGGCTCCCGTACCGCCAGCCGATGCACCGCAGGACAAGAGCGAAGACCTTCCCTTCTGAGGGTAGTATCAACTGAGAGTAGTACGTACTAATCGTAGTAAATCCGCTTTTACTATGGTTAGTATGTACTATCAGTAGTAGAATAGTAAAGTAGTATTCACTAATAGTAGTATCATGTTATGACACAGATAATTGCAGTATTAAATCACAAGGGTGGTGTAGGGAAAAGTACGACCGCAGTAAGCCTTGCGGCAGCTCTGCAACTGAGTAAGAAGAACGTCTTGGCTATTGACATGGATGGACAAGCCAACCTCACGGAAGCCTTGGGATTGTCCATCGAGGAAGAACAGACAGTCTATGGCGCAATGTGTGGACAGTACACCTTGCCGTTGGTCAAGTTGCACAACGGCATCACCGTCTCACCCTCATGCCTTGACCTGTCTGCGGCTGAGTTAGAGCTTATCAGCGAGCCGGGACGGGAGCTTATCTTGAAGGGACTTATCACCAAAGCCATCGCCAAAGAGCATTTCGACTACATCATCATCGACTGTCCACCGTCATTGGGCTTGCTGACCTTGAATGCCCTCACCGCAGCCGACTACATCATCATCCCTGTTCAAGCGCAATACCTTGCCATGAGAGGTATGGCAAAGTTGATGGACATCATCCGCATCGTTCAGGAGCGGCTCAACTCCAACCTTAAAGTGGGCGGCATCGTCATCACCCAGTTCGATCGCCGCAAGACGTTGAACCGAAGCGTGAGGGAAATCGTCAATGACAGTTTTCACGAGAAGGTTTTCAAGACCGTCATCCGTGATAATGTGGCTTTGGCAGAAGCACCCATCAACGGCAAGACTATCTTTGAGTATAATCCCAAATCCAATGGTGCCAGTGATTATATGTCTTTGGCAAAAGAAGTGTTAAACTTAAAATAGCATAGCCATGAGCAAGAGCAGTATGTTGAAAGAGGGAATGAAAGGCGGTCTCAACGGACTCCTTTCTTCCACAAAGAAGCCGAGTAAGGAGCAGATAGTCACAGAAACTACACCAGCACCACCTGTGTCTGTTTCTGAGACTACCGAAGTGCCGGTGCATTGCAATTTCCTTATCAACAAGAGCATCCACACGAGGATGAAGTACCTCGCCATCAAGAAAGGGATGTCCTTGCGTGATATTGTCAATGAGGCAATGACAGAATACCTAAAGCGGCATGACACATGAGTGCCGCGCGGTATCATCGCCGAACAGACGATGATACCGCTATCTCTTCTATAAACAGACTTTACTATCCGTAGTATGGTAGTAAAAACTATTCGACTATTATACTATTCGTAGTCGATACTACTTTTAGAAAATACTATCCAACTCATTTTTAGGGCAATAGTTTTCTCTGCTTGTAGGACTGTCTCCATGCTGATAAAAGGCAATGTCGTTCCCTATTACAAGATTTTCTCTTTTTCCCTCATATCAACTATCGTCCTTCCCCATATACAGCTTCGCCCCACGCCATCCCGCCCGTTTCCTCTTTTACATAACAGATTTCTTTTCGCCTGCCTTGCCGCTGCGGATATTGTTTTGCAAAGGTAATGCTGGCGATTGTTCAAACACCAAATCGTCCATTGCATTTGACCGAAAAATCTTCCTCTGCGTGCAGAGCGTATTTTTCGCTCCCGATTTGGCTTTTTGATCGCCATCACTCTTGGAAAGCAAAAAATATCCCTTGGGCAGGCAGGAAAAGCCTCCGAAATAAGGGAAGAAAAAACATAAGAGCAATGGCACACAAGAATGACTATCAAATCCAAAAGCAGTTAGACAAGCCTCAGACTTGGTTCTGCAAATACTATCCCGCACGCATCCGCAATGTGGGTGAGAAGGAGATTGCCGACAGACAATTAGTGTTTGACTTCAAGGACGGAAGAGCCTACGAGGAAGTGGCGCAGCGCACCGCAGAGAATATGCTGACACTCTACGGCAAGGGTTGCGTGAACATCGTCTTCGCCCCCGTTCCAGCATCCACAAGCGAGAGCAACGAACTCCGCTACAAGGCTTTCTGCCACAGGGTGTGTGAATTGACAGGAGCGGAAAACGGCTACGAGCACGTGAGGGTATGCGGAGAGCGTAAGACCATCCACGATAACCGCAAGAACGAGGATGAAGTCCGCAAGGCGAATGTCGTTGAGTTTGATGAGCCGTTCTTCGACAACAAAATGGTGTTGGTCTTTGACGATGTGATAACCAAGGGTCTCAGCTATGCCAAGTATGCCAACCAACTCGAAAGGCTCGGGGCATGTGTTATTGGCGGTATGTTCCTCGCACGCACACATTATAAAGTAAGGTAAAGTATGACAAAGTACGACAAGGCAGTGTCCGTATGCTTCAGCGGACACCGCAGCGTACCTTTCGCCAAGCGGAGGGAGTTGAAGCAATGTCTCAAATCGGAGATAGCCAAGGCGTATGCCGACGGCTACCGGTATTTCTATTGTGGCATGGCAATGGGATTTGACCTGCTGGCGGCAGAAGCCGCCCTTTCGTTGCAATGCGAGTTGAAGGACTTGCAGGTGATAGCCGTTGTGCCGTTCCGTGGTCAGTCTGACCGGTGGAGCAAGGAAGAGCAAGCCAAGTATGATGCCATCCTGCGCATCGTGGATGACGTGGTCGTATTGAGCGAGCAATACTACAATGGCTGCCTTCTGAGGCGCAACGACTATATGGTCAACCGCAGTTCACGTCTCATAGCCTACTTCGATGGCAATCCCAAGGGCGGCACGTTCTACACCGTCAGAGAAGCCAAGAGGCAGGGATTGGACATAGTGAATCTTCATAATAGTGTATAACCCATAAAACAGAAAATGCTTATGGACGATATTGTTGCAATCATCGTTTGCTACTTCGTGTTCGGAGCTTTGGGCAATGTGCTCAGAGCTTTGTTCGGCGGAGAGAGACGAAACGACTTCCGCCGTGACCGCTAAGCGTCTTTAAACCAAGATACGCTGACAGCCATACGTCTGCACCTTACCCCAAAAAGATGCAGCGGATAATTGTGTCCGTAGGCAAGGATATTCAGATTCCTCACCTTAACATTTTGATAAAAATAAAGATACTGCTGCCTATATTTCAAGACAGCAGTATAAACCTTACTCTGCAGGTGCCCATTTGCAACGCACAGGAGAGACGATTGCACCCTCTGCTTTCAGCTGCTTCATGGCTGCATCTACCTCTTTGCGGTCGAGACCGCTGAGTTCTGCGATTTTACCTGCGTTGAGAGGCTGACCAGCCTCTTTCATTGTTGCCAATACTTTTTCTTTTGCGTCCATTGTTTTGATGATTTGATGTTTTGTTTATAATCTTGTTATTAACTCTTGTATTTTGTCTTCCCTTATAATCTTCGGTTGTGCCTTACCTGCCAGAACGAGAATTTTCTTCCCGTTTCTGTAGATGTGCAGCTGTCTGCTTCGTACCACTGCTGTCAAGGTCTCATCATCCTGCATGGCTTGCCATATAGGATAATACACACCTTCTGGTTCAAACAACTTCTTCTGAAGGTGTGAGCACATGTTGGTTGTATCTATTGTCATATCGTTACGTCATATCATTAACATGATTCTGCCAGCTTCTTTTGTGAACATTTCAGGGAAACGGCAGATTGTTGCATACACCTGCTTGCTTGTCACAGGCTGACCGTCCTTTCTCAGGTGCAGCCTATGACGATTGATGGCATCGGCAATCTGGTCGGTTGTCATGCCGCCATTTCGCTTTACCATCACATATACTATGGCTTCTTCTATCTTCATCCTTTATTCATCTGTTTTTCAATCCATGCCATCAATACGGCAACAGCATATTCCTGTTCTTCCTTGGTCAGTGCCCTGCCTGCTGAGATGTGATGCCACTTGAAGAAGCATCCCCGGCAACAACAGCCAGTGGCATGTTGAGCCAGGAAAACAGGATGCCCACGCATGGGAGTCTGCTTGCCGTCGTTCGGTATGACAGCCGGAGCAAGTCTTTTTGCCACAAAGTCCTCTGCGTGTTTTCGTATCGTCGGCAATCCCTTTTCCATTACATACTCCCTGTCTTGCTTGGACAGATGGAACCGGCTGCGAAAATCAGACTTTGCCAATCTCTCAAAGAGATTCGTCAGGTCATACTCTTTCTTATCACCAGGAACGCTTTCTTGCGGCTCTTCCTCTTGGAACAACGATGGATATATGTATTTCTGTGACATCATTATCTGTTGCTTCTGATTTCTAATGTTATATCCATATATGACCGCTTGCCGTCTATATAGTCTGCATAGAGTATTTCTTCGCTTCTGCCTTTCAGAATATGGCACTTACCGCACAGCTCACAGTTGTGCAGACATCTCCATTCATTCAGAACGTAATCCAAACGTTCCTCTCGTGTAGATGATTCAATAGAGGGTGTGCTCATAATCAGTGTCTCCCACAGCGTGGTCAATCAGTGCCTGAAACTCTTCTTCCGTATAGTCTTCTTCCCAACCATACGTTACGTCCTTTATGCCCAAAGTAAACCCTAATGCCTCAGAATAGGATATGCCAATTTCAGCTGCAAGGTCTCTTGCCGCTTGAAAAATCTGCTCTTCTTTGCTTAAGGGCAGTTGTTTCGCTTTCTTATGTTTTTTCTTTGGTTTCCCCATTTGAGTATATTCGTTTAATAATCAGCGTTGATGGGCATCTTGAAATTCCTGTATTTCTTTCGGAGTTCCTCATTTTGCGCCTTCATTTCCTCATACATATCATTCAGTGCGTCAGGAAATCCCCATCCACAAGGGCTTGCCCAACGAAGGCATTGCTTGATTCGGGAATCATACTTGTCCCAAAGGTCATAAAGCACGATGTGGCGCAATGTCTTGTCGAAATTACTCTCAACAGAATCATAGAATTGCTCCCACATGTCTCCATAGTCATAAGTGAACTGACAGGCATTCTCCATATAGAACACCATCAATTCTGCGACTGAATCTTCCGAAGGCTTCAGTTTCTTGAAGTCGGACAATGCCTTGCGGCACACTGAGAAGCGTGTCTTTGGCTCTCTGTTTCTGCTCGGATAGAACTCTTCCCGTATGATGTGCTTATACTCTTCCAGCTTCTGGCCCTCATTCGGCTCTGCATAGAAGTCAAGATATTCCTTTGCCTCTTTCCGTGCAGAATAAAGTTCCAATACCATTTTTATTATTTCACTCTTGTCCATGGACATGAGGACAGACTTTAATTTAGATTTTGACATTTCTGCTCTTTTATCTTAAAAACGGGTCAATCGTTGCCAGCAACTCTGATTTCTGCATCACACCGCTCGTCCTCCACAACACTTCGCCGCGTCTGAACAGCATCAATGTGGGCACAGACTGTATGCCATACTGACTTGCAGTCACCCCATACTTGTCCACATCTACCTTGATGATGCGGATTCTGTCACCCAACACTTCCTTCACCTGCTCAAGGATGGGGTGCATCATCTTGCATGGCTGGCACCAGGTGGCGAAGAAATCGACCAAGACAAGTTGGTCACTTGATATAACGTCTTTGAATGTTTCCATTACGATTTTCTGTAAAATTATGCTATTTTCTTTCCTGTTATCTTACAATACTGCCCTGCAAATGTTAAAATCGAGAAGAATTCAATGAAAAACCTTCGTTATTTCAAAGAATATTCGTACCTTTGCAGCGCTCATCTATAGATAGAAGGAGTTTCGAGACCCGGTTGCCTTTGATGCAATTCGGGTCTTGCGTTTTATAGTGGTGTCTGCAATCTCTTTTTCATCTTCTTTTCCAAAGCCTTTAGTCCATACTCTTTGTTAAGATGGTATGCTGTCAACAGATAGAATCCGTTGCTACGTTGTTGTTCCAAGACAATAACATACTTTTCCACTTTATCATAGATGTATGTTTTCTTGACCTTACGCTTTTTGCCGTCCCTCTCTTCTATGGTAAATACATCCAGATTGTCTGGTGTCAATTCTCTCACATGGTGATTTATCCAATGAAGCCTTTGTGAACGAGCCATCTCGAATACTCGCTTTGGATAAGTCGTACCGTCTTCGTTCTCAACCATGATTTCTTCACAGGTAAGATGCTTGAACAATCTTGCCATGTCAATCTCGCCATCTGTCTTTATAGGATAGATGCGCCACCCTCTGAATGAGAATTGACAGTTATCTTCTATATCACGCTTGAATATTGCATGAAGATCATGCTCTCTTTCTCGTTCACTGAGATATGCCAGTTCCAGCAGCTCAGGGTATTTCTTGATAATATTCAAACTGCTCATTGGCTATTTCAGTGCGATAAAAAACAAATTAAACTTCTTTCTAAATTTGGGAGTTGTGGTGTTGAGACTGATATTACTGTGTTTTTTTATCTTTTCAATCAGCTTCATTTTGGCTCTCACCCTTCCTTCAACTTCTCCCTTTTCATATCTAAGGTTGTAGTTGATGGCTCCCATTAGAACATCTGCCAATTGGATGAAGACACTTTCGTGTGAACGTATAAACTGAAACCTGCCAATGGAAGAGTTGTATTCCATTATTTTTCTGAGCCTCTCCAGCTTATCGCTACTGCATGTGTCCTTGATATCCATATATATGTTATATGTATAATCCATGTCCATCTTGTGATGCAGCAATTGGTAGTACATGCGAAAGTAGAAATCATTAAACGTATAGTCTTCTCGTTTCTCGTCAATCTGACTCTTGTCAACAACCACAGCCCTAAATTCCATGTCATTCATAAAGAACCAGTCTATAAGCTCTGCATAGACTTTATACGTGGCCTCGTGGACATTTGTCCATTTCAGCTCATCACTATAGCCGTGCTTCTTCTTAATATCTTTTATGGCATCTTTTGCCATGCGGATTTGTGTGTATGCTATACTTGTACATCCCAAAAGCATGTAGGGATGACCGTCATGCACCATGTGGGTGCTTTCATCACAGTAGATGTTGAATGTCTTATTCATTGTATCTGTTTTTTGTTTATTCTTTATTCCTTTTCTTCAGCGGTCCACTATGAGGTCCACGGTTCAGCGTCACACCATGCTTGTTGAGTATGCGGAACACGGAACTTCGGCTTGTGAAGCCGCTGATGGCAAAGATGTCATCTATGCTGTGCCCCTCGTTGTACATGTTCACGATATTCTTCTCACGCTCCAGTTTCGACAGTGCCCTTTCCGACTTCTTGGGCGGCCGGATATTCTGTTGCAGATGGATGATGTGTGCCGATGCCTTGCGCAGCACGGCACACTCCTCAGAGAGTGACCCGAACATACGGATGACCTGTGAGGGCTTGGTGTCGGGGAAAAGTTCGTCAAACGTATCGATGCGGTCTTGGATGGAGATGATGCGAACCACCTTCACACGGCAGTATTCTATGAATGTAGCCAGTTCACGGGTGCCACGCAGTGCGTTACTGAACCTCGACACCACCAGCTCGTCGCCGCGCTCCAGACTCGATATGAGCTGCTTCCACATCGGGCGCAGCCTCTCGTGTTCGGACAGTTCCTCTATCACCTGAACACAGCCGTATTGCTGCATCCAAGCCTTGTCTTCTGCATACTCTTCGCCATTGGTGGCGATAAAGATGTAACCTACTTTTGCCATACTGTTGTACGCTATTAAATGAAATCAAGTGCAAAGGTACACTATTTTTCCGAGAAACAATCATACTTGAACGAAAAATCATACTTAAACACGATAATTTGCCATTTTCTTTTCACTTGATTTCATTGAAAATCATACTCGCAAGTATGATACACAAATAAGATTAAACTTACTGTCATTCTTGCAAATATATCGCTGAAACGCATTAACTTTGCACCGTCAATTTCAAAATCAGACTCAAAATAATGACAACAATGAAATATGAAACCCAACTTTTCGGAGGACAAACCAACCTCCATTGCATGAAGCAAATATTGCATAATGCAAAATCAAACTCGCATGGCTGTATCAGACTTGCCATTTGTATTGCCACTGCGTTTGCCGTAGTCATGCTGACAGCATGTTCAGACGGAAACGGCACGAAGTCGTTCCATTCGAGCGATGAAGCCATCAGAGAGTATCATGGCTTTCTGACCACTCTTCGACAGAACGGCAAGGTCTCAATTCAGACATTAGTTAAGATTGTCAACGAATGGCGCGTGTTGGACGATTCCGTGACATCGTGCATCTCACGTGACACTGTCAGGAAAGCCCACTCATACCCGTTCACGGTATATCATGAGTTGAACGACTCCATCCACATCGAGCTGTGCCGTATGGCGATGTCTAAGCAACGCACCTTTCACGACCTGCTCTATCTCAGAGAACAGACCTCTTCCCATGTTGGTGATGAGGAACTACAGCAAGCCGTGAAGGAAGCACAGCCATTCTTCGCTTCCTTGGATAGCCTGCCTATATATAATAAAGGTGGTAAACAGGCGGTACTGAAGCGTTACCTGCTGTTCCTGCAAAAATCCGCCAAGCAAGGCATTCACGGCAAGGAAGACCTGCTCGCTTTCATCAAGGAAGAGCATTTGTATTTCAAATCCTTCCTGCAATACCTGCCGGATTTTGCTGACGATGACATCGGTGACATCAGACGAAACACCGAACACTGCTGTCGGGAGATACTCCGTGCCGCCGACCGCAAGGATTTGTCCCACAAGGATGCAATGATATACCTCTCCATGCGCACCAACCACCGTCTGCTGCGCAACGCACAAGCGGCTATCGAGGATCTGAATAGTGGCAGGGTAAAGGACGAGCACACCATGCACGCCTACCTCCTGATGATGATGCAGCCGTTCATGACGATGGATGACCTTTCCGTGAGCGTGCTCTCCGACAAGGACAAGGCAGACCTCTACAAAATAGCCGATGCGCTCCCCAAGGAGATGGACGGTCTGGCCAAGAAACTGCACCTCGACAAGCAACGCCTGTCGGATATGCCCATGCTCATGATGAAGATTTATGTCACAAGATTATAAACACCCCAAACAGAGAATACGATTATGTTAGAACAGTTTTGCGATGATTTCCTTGCCGTCGTGCCTTTGCAGTTGCCAGAACTGCTGGACAAGCGCAAGATGGAGAAGCCTGTCAAGTATGACGATTACGTGCTTCTTACTTTCCAGTTGAACACCCCTTTCACGATAGAGGAGGTGATGGATATGCTCGAAGACGAGATGGAAATGATAATCCTCTATCACCACATTCCAAGCCGTCATACGGAGTTCGGACACAGCTGCTGTGCCTATTCCAACCCTTCTTTCGGACGGATGTTCAAGGTCAACGGCTCCACAGATGAGCGTGGCATGGTCAGCCAGATAAAAGTGACCATCTATGACTCGCTGGAGCACATGTCGGCAGATGTATGCCTCGACCTCAGTCTGCATTGCAAGAACGGGTTCTTCAAATACATGAAGCCCAAGGAGGAAGTCCTGCTCGACTTCATTTGAAAGTTACATTTGCCAGATGACAGTCCTGTTCTACCGCAACAACGCTCCATTCTGTTGTCCACAACAAAGGCCAAAGTCATGCCACAAGCTCCCGACCATCTGATGAAGGAAACGCTTTACATGAAGATTATCCATCTTCTCGACCGTCACCGCACATGGCTGGAGATTGAGAGCATCGCCACTGTCCGCAACCACACGATAGTCAGGAACGGCAGAATGACCGACATCCTCAGCCGTGTGCTTGTGGTCAAGGCCATCCACCATCATTTCCCCTACACGAGAGGGCAAGTGTGGCAGATAGCCGAGTACGACTTGGAACAGGCTATCAAGAGCCTTCGGACAACCGACGGAGCTTTCCGTCAGAGAATAATCAAGGGAGAACTGACACTGGAGGATGTGGAGCGTATCATATCCACTGCCACACACGGTGTCGTCCAGCCCGACCTGAGTCCACTTCCATTATTCACATGCTATACATATTATGACAAGTAAGATACTGTTTCTCATCCTGATGTCAGCGTTCTTCTTTGTGACGATGATTCTGCACAGAAGCCGCAGACAGTTTATGACACGGTTCTATCTGCGCATGACCGCGCTTGTGACAGCAAGGAAGCTCTACCGGTTGATGCTGCTCATCCTGCTGTACGTGTTCCACTTCCTCTACCTCTGTGTACACTATAACGACATAGGCGTAGTGGCTTCCACCATAGCGTTTGCCATATTCTTTGTCTTTATGGATGTGGAGAGGTGGCTACAGCGTCTGCACGAGGAGCGGACACCCTTCTGCATCGCCGCGTTGGCGGCAGTGGTGTTTGTCTTCACTCCTCATCTGTTCACGCTTGCTGTCACCATCTCCTTTGTCCTTCTGGCATCACTGTTCTATCCCTCGCGCATAGTCATATCGCTGTGGAAGAACAAGGCTGACCGCAAGATGCTCCTCGAAGACACAGAAATGCTCATCATATACTACTATTAAGTATCACCTGTATCATGCCGTTCCTTTTGTATAATGGAGCTGGCGACAAACAACAGTATTCACCAAACAGATTATTGAAATGAAGAAACAGAAACATAGAACGAGTTCCGGCAAGATGTCTGAACGGATGTCCCTGTTGGAGTTCTTGAAAGAGAGGTCCGGGATAAGGCTGTCGAAGCTCGAAGCCTACCTTGACCTTGTAGACAAGGCTTCTGTACAGTACATCCCCAAGGATCTGTGCAAGCAGGAGTTCAGCCTGTCCAACGGGCAGTTTGTAATCACCATTACCGAACTGGCAGGATGCTGGCATTGGCACCGCGCCACTGTCCGCACCTTCATCGAGCAGTTGGAGAAGATGAACCAGATTTCCGTCACCCGTCTCACGAAGAGCCAAATCATCACCATCCCGATGTTGGCTGAGACACCTGCCGTTTCTCCGATTGACGCAGCCTTGGATGTGTTCCGCCAGAAGATGTGTACCGCATTGGACGAATGGCGAAGCGGCAAGATGTCCGCATCGGCTTGCGCCTCGGAATGTGAACAACTCTACGAAGATGCAACAGAGGAAGTAGCCATTATCTTGCAGAAAGCCGACAATGGCAATTCAATTGGCAAGGTGCCATGCGGAAGAAACATTCCCGAATCTGTAGGACACGCCTTTTGTATGACTGCACTCACAGCTGTCTGCGAAGCCACCTTCCATCAGGTGCTTTCGCAGGAAACAGATAACGCCCTCGTTACCTCCCTTCTTCCCTTCTTTTACAAAGACCTGGGAGGAGACTGGCTCTCATTCATCGAGGCGGCAAAGGCAATATCAGAATTGGCATTGGATGGCAGCTCACCAGCCTTGCATCAGGAAAGCGCAGCCATCAAGTCACAGTTTCAGTCACTCTGCCGACCGTTCCTTGCCATTGTAGCCAACCAAGAGGGCTCCTGTCCATCAAAAGGCTGTATTAACCTCTAATAATCACCGTACAACGCTTCTTCTTTTCTACTGGCACAGTGTTTACACGTCTGCCATTGCTGTAAAATAATCGGGCTTGCCCGTTGGTCGGAAATGAGGGAATTTGGGTAGCCTAATACCCCTCTTGGTCTCCGACCATCGGGAGGCTGTCCTTACAAGCAGCAAGCTGGAGACAGGAGAGTTGTACACACATAAAAGGAAATAGGTTATGGCAACACCAAAACAGGTTATGGATTTCCGACCATCTAAGGGAATCACCACAGCACAGAGCAACGAGCACCAACGCCGTTGGACGGAAAAGGGTTGGGGATCCGCTGAATCAACAGGCAACTACGACCGCAGCCGTGAGCGGCTCAACTTCGAGGTTCGGGGCGGCAAGGTTTGTCCTATAGACAAGAGCCGAAGCATCCCGGAGCGCATGGCAGACATCCTGCGGAGCCGTGGAATCAAAGACCCCAACGAGGGACTGGCAGAGCCACGCTTCCGCACAGTGGTCAATTTCATCTTCGGAGGCTCACGAGAACGTATGACAGAATTGGCATTCGGTGACCAGAAGGTGAATCTCACTCACGGAGCGGACAATTCGCATCTAACCCGATGCAAGGACATTGAGGAATGGGCAAAGGATGTTTACCGCTTTGTTGCGGACAAATACGGTGAGGAGAACATCGTCGCTTTCATCTTACACTTGGACGAAACCAATCCGCACGTTCACTGCACCCTCTTGCCAATCAAGGACGGCAAGTTTGCATACAAACAGATATTCGCCGGAAAGGACAAGTACGAGTTTTCTGCCAGGATGAAAGCCCTGCACAGCGAATTTGCCGATGTCAACAAGCGTTGGGGCATGGAGCGCGGAACTTCCGTCTCAGAGACGGGAGCACGCCACCGCACCACCGAAGAATACCGCCGCCAGCTGTCAGAACAGTGCACCACCATTGAGCAGTCCGTCGCCACCCATCAGCGGACACTCGCCTCGCTCCAATCGGACATCCGTCTGGCAGAGCGGAGAGTAAAAGGACTCACCTCAATGGTCAACAACCTCTTGCAGGAGAAGGTTGAGAAGGAGGCGGCACTTGCTGAATTGCATCGGCAGATTCTTGCAGGTCACGACAATCCTGATGCTCTCCGTCAGCAAGTCCAAGAGCTGGAGCAGGAACTGTCCGCTATCCAGTCGAAACTGGACGACAAGCAGGAGAAGCTCTCAGAGGCTGACCGCAAGCTCGATGCCCTGCGTGAGGAGATGACCGCCATGAAGGAGCGCACGGAGGAGTTGCGGCAGGAGGCACACAGATATTCCGATACTATCCGACAAGGTGCGGACACCGTTCTCAGAAATGCCCTTCTCGAAAACATGGTCAGCGAGTTCTCCGAACGTGTGGCACGGCTTTCCAATGAGGGCAAGGACGTGTTTGACGGTTCCCTGCTTCAGGCCTTTGCGGAGAATGGAACGGAGGTGATGTACTGTGCCACGCTTCTATTCCTCGGCTACGTCGATGATGCCACCACCTTTGCCGAAGGTCATGGCGGTGGCGGCAGTTCGTCCGACCTCAAATGGGGACGTGACGATGACGAGGATGAACGCGCTTGGGCACGCCGTTGCATGATGAAAGCTGCACGCATGATGCGCCCCTCTTCCGGCAAAAGGAAGAAACGATAAGCGGCACTGTCACGTATCACCTGTTATAGTATTCACCAGATTAAATTGAACAACATGAGAAAAATACTTATTCTATCCCTTGGCTTCGCCCTTTCATTGGGTGCGCAAGCCAAAGACTATCACCGCACGGCGGACACCACCACCGTTGTATGCAGACTTTCGGCAGACGGTATGCTTCGTCCGCTTAAACCTTCCTACATGAAAGGGGCATTGGTAGCTTCGCCATGGACGGACAACTGGTTTGTCCAAGCGGCAGGAGGAACTACGGTCTTCCTCGGCAAACCGCTCGGATGCAACGACCTATTCGGTCGCATGAAACCGGCATTCTCCGTGTCGATCGGCAAATGGTTCACACCTTCCGTCGGCGGTCGTCTGAACTATGGCGGTATGCAGTTCAACGACTGCAACAACTCCTCGCAGGACTACCAGTACCTGCGTGCTGATTTCATGTGGAATGTCCTCGGCAACCTCTACAAGGACGATGTACACACACTTGCCAGATGGAGTGTCATTCCATACGTGGGCGTGGGTATGCTGCACAACAAGGTGAATGCCCACAAGCCCTTTGCCATTTCCTACGGCATACAGGGGCAGTATCATCTCTCCCCACGCATTGCTGTTACGGCAGAGATAGGCAACATGACCACCATGCAGGATTTTGACGGCTATGGCAAGGCACACCGCCTTGGCGACCATCTGCTGTCCGCATCCCTCGGCCTCTCTGTCCGCATCGGCAAGACTGGCTGGAAGCGAGTGATAGACGCTCGCCCGTACATCGCACAGAACGAATGGCTTTCGGCATACGCCTCATCCCTTTCTGACAGCAACAGCCGCTATCACGCCCAGCACGATCGAGATTGTCAGACTCTGGAGCAGCTGCGCAAGATTCTTGCCATCGAGGGACTTCTGGACAAGTACGGCCACCTCTTTTCTGACGATGCCGCTTCTTCCGTCACAAATGGCTATCCTCGAAACGACTACAGCGGTCTCAACTCGCTGCGTGCAAGAATGAGAGACAAGTATGGTAATGGTCAAAAGACAAAGGTCATGGAGTCCGCCTCTTGTACAGAAGAATATGGCAATGCTGAAGGTGAGCCGGAAGACGATTACCTATCGCTCATCCACTCAGGAAAGGCTTGCATAGGTGCGCCCATCTATTTCTTCTTTGAACTTGGCACTGACAGGTTGCTCAACAGGTCACAGCTCGTCAATCTCGACGAAGTAGCACGCATCGCCAAGAAATATGGCTTGAAAGTTAAGGTCATCGGCGCTGCCGACAGTGCCACAGGCAGTGAAGCCATCAATGATAACCTCAGCCGTTCCCGTGCCAGATTCATTGCAGAGGAACTGATGAAACGTGGTATGGAAAATGGCACCATCTCTCAGATTTTCGATGGCGGCATTGACGATTACTCGCCCAATGAGGCGAACCGCCATACCAGAATCCTGCTGTATCTATAGCCAGACATACAGCTCCGAACAAGAGCACTAAAACTTTTTTTTCATTGATAAATTTTAGAAAGGGAGGGCTTGTCCGTGATGGATAGGCCCTCCCTTAATCATATATGTATTAACGCATATTCTATGCGCATATCTTTTTTTTATCCGTGTTTCTCAGTACTTGACCAGTCAAGCAGGAAGTCATATATACTCATTATCTGTATGCCGTTTTCGTCGCTCCACTGCTTGGTATGTTCTCCCACGATCAGCAGTTTGCGGAAAGAGTCATCTACAAGACGCAACGACCGTTTCTCCTGTTCCATCTTTTCTGCATCGGGCATACGCCACGCCGACTGGATGTAGATCCGCTCGCTCCCTTTGTTGCAGACAAAATCCACTTCCAATGTCACCCTCTGCTGCTTTCCTTCCGTATTCCTCACTCGATGATAGACGTTACCCACATCCACGAGCCATCCTCGCATACGCATCTCATTGTAGATGACGTTCTCCATGATATGTGTCGGCTCGCTCTGACGGAACGACAGAATAGCATTCCTCAGACCTACGTCCTGATAATAATACTTGGACAACGAACCTATGTATTTCCGTCCTTTGATGTCGAACCTTTCGGATTTTTCGATAAGGAAAGCATCCTGCATATATTCCAGATAAGCCGACACTGTCTTGTCGGTTATGCTCTGCACATTGCTTACGGACTTGAACGTATTGGCTATATTCAGTGCATTGACAGGTGCTCCTATACTGGATGCTACGGTCTTCGACAATTCTTCAAATTCAGGTCTCAGTTCTATGTTGTTCCGCTCGTAGATGTCACGTAGATATACCGTGCGATAAAGGCGACGCAGGAAATCAGCCTTCTTCTCATCCCCAACCTGTGTAAGTAGTTGCGGCAAACCTCCGTACAGTCTGTATTCAGCCCAACCGTCTTCTTTCGAACCATCATACACCGTCATGAACTCCTTGAAGGATAGTGGCCACACATGTATCTCGTCACCTCTGCCTCGGAATTCCGTCACCAGGTCAGAGGACAGGAAACGCGAGTTGGAGCCTGTGACATACACATCCGCCCCTTCGGTAACTGACAAGGAAGAGAGCACCTCTACAAAGTCTTCCACCTCCTGCACCTCGTCGATGATGATATAATAAGTCTCATAGTCAATCATCATCTTTTCCACCCAGTCCAACAGGTAGTCCGGGTTCTTGAACTCTCTGTTCTTCCTACTCTCCATGTCGATGACGAGAATATGGTCTTCTCTCACGCCCTCATCCAATAGATGCTGATGAAAGAGTTTCTTCAGAAGGAACGACTTGCCTGAACGTCGCAATCCTGTGATTATCTTTATGAGCCCGTTGTTCTTTGAACGGCTCAACTGTTCTATGTATCTATATCTGTTTACTATCATATTTTACGAAAAACTGTCACTTGTGACACTTTTTCGGAGGCAAAGTTATATATTTTATCCTAAATCAAAGAAAGAAATAAAGAAAAATGCACTAAAAATCAATGATTTTCCTGTTTTGTAGTGTCTATTCCACTTGCCGATGCCCATTTTTCTTTGCAAAGTTACTGCCCGGGCGAATGGTCAAGTACCGCCATGCTAACAGGCAGAGGACTGAACGACAGCTTTCCGCAAATCAAAGATTTGGGTATTTCATTAACTCCTCCGTCTGTTTTCTTGCCTTATCGCCCTCATTCCGCAGTCTTTTGATGCACGAAAAATCAGTTCCCGACAAGAGGAGCCGAAAGGCTTCAAAAGGAGGGAAGAAAGAAACGGTTAAGCGAACGCAGAGGGAATTTATTCACTATGCTGAGTGTGAGTTTCTTCAACGAAGTTAAAAACAAGTTGAACATTCAAACATTAAACGATATGAGGACAAGAAGATTGAACAAAGAACAAGGAAAGCAGTGCAATATCAGCCGTTTTCCCAACTTCCACAAGAGCGGAAGCATCAGAGGCATGAAGCGCATCTATTATGGCATGGATGCCTTATTGGTGCGTTGCGGAGATTATATCTACAACGTCAGCAGTGAGCCAAACATCTATTATCAGGCAAGTATTTAACTCTTAATTCAAAGGATATGAACAACAGATTATCAGAAAACGAGCAGGCATTTGTCGAGTGCTTCTCACGGTTCGTAAACGGTCAGATGGGGTCAGCCGCCAAGGTAGGCAATGCCCTTGCAGATGACCATCGCTATCTTATCAACGAAAAGGGCAAGGTGGTGTTTGCCTTCTTGGAACGCCTTGCCAACGACTATCAAAAAGGTCGTTATGACCAGCGTGACGAGTGGGTGTGCCGATTGGCAGCAGAGGCCATCGAACACCTTGTAGAGAACAGAATGTATTACAGAACACTTAACAACGATTGACTATGGCAAGCAGATTGATTACACCCGTATTGGAGGAGATACTGAAATCCTATCCTCTGTATTCACAGGACGGCAAAGGCAAGGATGCCGTTTGTGTGGCAATATTCTTCATCGGACACGTCCGTTGGTTCGTACTTGAAGGACAGCCGGAAGGTAACGACACCACGTTGTTCACCATCGTATGCGGTCTGCATGAAACGGAGTATGGCTATACCTCCGTCAATGAAATGGAGAGCGTAAAGGTGGATGGCTCCAAATATGGAGTGGACGAGATATTTCAAGTGGAGCAGTTGGACGGCTTCAAGCCGGTGAAACTGAAGAGCATTCCAGACGAGGATTTACAAGCATTCCTTCATAATATGGAATGACCCCAAATTAAATCAGCCGCAGGGACATTACTCCTTGCGGCTGACTATTGTTAGTACCTACTATGAGTAGTAAAGCCTACGATTAGTATATACTACGATACTACTCTCATCTTCGGAAAGCGGACTTGGCAACGTGCTCCTCTTGTACCTCTTCCTTCTGGTACTCCTCCATGTCAAGCAGTTGCTCATACGCAGAGCTGATGTTTGCGTCCATAGAATGGTTGTGGCTGAAAGGGAAGGTATGCTTCACAGAGAGTCCTGCATTGGTCACAGTCCCCACATCCAGGCTATCCTTATCCTTGTTATATTGCAGGTTCAGCAAACCACCATTCGGCATTTGGAATATCGGCATTTTTCGCTGCGCCAATTCCGAAAACTCTTCGGCGGTCATCTCCCTCGCCACAGCCTTCACGTCCTCACTGGCACGTCCTATGCCATAGCGAGTGATATGGTCACGCACTTCTTGCTCCGTATGCTTCAGGAACACCTCATACGTACCGCCGACACTCCCGTTATAGACCACTGCAAAGTCCTTGTCCTCTATTAGCAGGTCATCGCCTCTGTTCTGGCACGGCTTCCTGTAGGTCTGCTCCTCGTCCATGCCGTTCCCGTCATAGTATTCCTTGGCAAGCGTCAGCAGTCCTTGATAGTCACCTTTCTCCTTTAGCTTATCCAGTTCCGATGTGTCATCCGTTGATTGGAGATAGGCGATGGAGGCATAATAGACGTTTTCTTTCGATTGTGAAGGCTCTGTCAGGCTTTTGTACTGGGCAAAAGCCTCCTGATAATTGGTGTCAAGGTCTTTGCCGTGGTCGTAAGGAACAGAGAGTTTCACTTCCAGACCGTTACTCGTCGGCACAGCAATCTTTACAGAGTCCTCCTTCTCATGATGCTGGATATATACAGCAGAACCATTATATGCCAAGACTGCATGGTCGCCGTCATCTATGGATAGATAACTTTTCCCTTGCCCGTTTTCCTGCTCAGCCTTTTTCTCCTGGTCTATCTCCATAGCAATCTTGTCGATATGCTGCGTGAGCATTGAGGTAGCTTTTTTCACATCGAGTAGCGTGGTCTTGATGAACTGCGGCGACTCCTTCAGCGAATCCAGCCAAGACTTCAAATAGGCAGCCGAATCTCCTTTCAGATGCTTTGTCATGCCATACCGCTGAGCGGTCAGCGCAGCCGTCAGTTCTGCCACCAGTTCCTCGCGTGCATACTCTGCCGAGCCGAAGGTAGCGGGCTTGATGCGGTCTAACTGTCCCTCCGCACCCGTGGAGTGTCCCATCTCGTGGAAAAGGTTCGAGTAGAAAGACTCCCCATCCTTGAACTGCCTTTTCTCAGGCATCACAATCTCATTCTTGCTGATGGAGAAATAGGCGGAATCACCGAACATCGGTTTGATGGGACATATCCAACGGTTGTCCGCTATCATCCTATCCACGGGTTCAAAGGCAAACTGCTCGTCCTTCTCTACCTTGGGCATCGAGTATTCCTGTTCCAGTTTCTCCCAAAACTCTGGTCTGACCTCCTTCAGGTTGGTCTGCGCCACATTGAAGACATGGTAAGTCTGAAGCTTTGGATATACATTGTACTTTTCGCGCTCTTCCTGAGAGAGCAGTTTGTAGTCCTCCCACTTGATGTGTTCCTTTGTTTCCTTATTGACCACCGTAAACGTGGTGAGCATCACGGGGAAAGAATGCTCACCTTTCAGTACTGACACACGGGGCTTCTGTTCCTCGTCTTTCTTGCCAGTTTTGTTAAACTGCTGTATGCGGTCGAAGGTACAGAAGCGAGGAATCTTGTAACCCTCCTTCTCGCAATGCAGGAGCAACATCATAGCGTTCATGCCATTATATTCTCGTCCGTTCAGGTTTTTCGGCCATTGCAACGCACCTTCAGTAAACCAGGGCTTTTTCCATCCGTCTTTGCCCGACAGCGACTGAATACGCTCAATCATCATATCGGCAAACAGGTCGAGTGCCTTGTCTTCGGCACTCGGACCTTCCTTAGCATAAGGCTTTCCCATAGTCAATTAACCATTATAGGGCTGCGGAACATATTCGCTCATTTCAGACACTCGGCAGGAGAAGTCCAGTTTGTCATTGAAGACACTGACAGACAATGCCCCTTTGATGTTCGCTTTCACGCCTGGTTGCAGCCATGCCTCGCATTTGCCATCGAATAGGAAGAAACTTACCCAGATGTATTCAAATCCGTCCTGTACTTTCTCTGCGCTGAAAGCGGAGAACTGGCAGTACGGCACACCATTCTTGTCCGTCTTGTCCTCAATGCTCTTGCCCACCTTGCCGCGGAACTCCATCACGCCCTTGATGCAGTCCTCTGCCTCGTCAGGCTGGTGGCTGATGCTGCTTGCCGACAGGTTGAAATAAAGGACATCGCCCCATTTTCTTGGTACCAATACACCGGCTACCTCAATGCGTTCGCCGATGTTGCAGCTGCCCACCTCCGTCAGTGTCCCATCTTTGATGACCGACACCTCGATGGTCTTGTTAATCCCGCTCTTCGCTGGAATGACTACGTTCATGGCAAAGCTCACGAATGCCTTGCCCTCCTTGTTCGTGCGGCAGGTCGCAGCCTTGCTGACCGTTCCGCACACTGTTACATTACATTTGATCATTGCTCGATACTATTTGAATTATACATATCCATCGTCCAAGTGAAATGTCTTAGCAATGACAATAATCTCTTTTCAATCATCATATACTAGCGCACGTATCAGTTCATAGACTATCCACGCTGCTATGATAAGTTGGAAGCCGAGATAGATGATGGCCACGGTCTGACCGAAAAGCCATTGGGTAAGCATGAAGTGTCCTGCCACAGCTACCATACCCACCAGCAATGTACACAGATGACTTGCTATCCTTTTCATTTCCTTTGCAGATTTTGTTGTTGACTCTCAGCCTCCATCCCTTGCTCGAAGTTCTGCGAAGCCTGCTGTGTCGCCACGATGCCTGTCACCATTCCCGCAATCTTCGTCCGTTTGCTTTCTTCCGACAGATTGGCATTGCCCAAAATGAGCGACAGGCGGTTCATCTCCGAGGAGGTCAGTTCACGGTCAATCTTCACCGTACCGCTCTCTGCATGAAGCACAGTCTTGCCGTTCTCACCCACAGTAATGGTGCATTGCCTCATGCCTGGAACAAGCGAGGTCAAATCTACGAGCCGGTTGGCTGCCATGGCAGAGATAAGTCCTTTTTGTCGTTCCTCATCATTGCTGTCAATCTGCGCTGCCAACATCATCAGCGACATGAAGGTGGTCATCGCCATGTCGAGTATAGGGTCATTCGTTCCCGAAATGCCCACGCCGCTGTCCTCCGAGGAAAGGATTTTCTTCATCCAGTCCTCCGACGAAACCTTCTGCTCCTGTGGCGCATTGCTCTTGTATTTTGCCAACAGGTCATTGCCGTTATGCAGGGCCTGTAGCTTGATGTTGCCTTTCTGTCCGATTTCTGCCAGATAAGCGGCTGGATCCATATCCCTTTTTGAGCCGTCAGCCGATACACTCTTCACTCCGAAATGCAGATGCTCGCCAGTGGTTCTGGTGCCGGTATTTCCCGACACCCCCAACTTCTGACTGGCATTAACCACGTCACCTACCTTTACTGCTATGTCAGACAGATGCAGGTAGGAGCATTGCACCTTGCTGCCATCCTCACGGCTGTATTCCACGGTGACGGATTTCCCTCCTGCCGTGTTCGCATTATGGTTCACCGCCACCACCTTGCCGCCGTTCTCCGTGGCCAACACCGCCTCATGGTTCGTCTTGATGTCAATGCCCTTGTGCATCTGCTGCTTGGTGGCATCCATCGGATCCTGGCGATTGCCGAAAGGCGAGGTGATGAAGAGAAACTCCTCTCGCTCCACAGGAAAGGAATACCCGGCAGACTGCGGTACATGGGCAGCAGGCATTTCTCTACGAGGATTATTCTCCACCCCGAACGACCGACCTTCTGCCCGCATCTCAGCCATCACCTCACGGTCATACTTGTCCAGTCCGTTGGCTTCAATGATGCGCTGCAGACTTGCAGCATAACCGCCGCCCGTGGCATAGCCGGCACGCTCAATGCCCTTCGTCCATCCCTTGTAGTCGTCAGGCGACAGCGTGAAGCACTGCGCATAACGCTTGTTCTGCTTCAGGAACTGCGAGTGATGCTCATAACTGTCACCCACGCTTTTGTACTTACAGAATTTCTCGTTGGGCCTATCATCCGTATAGACTCCATACTCTCCGCCATTCTTCAACCACGATGCCGTAGCCTTGATGCCAAAGTGGTTGTTGCATTCGCGCGACAGTTGGCTCTGTCCGTTGCTGCTCTCCAGTATGGCTTGCGCCAAGATGACGGAGGCAGGAATCCCATACATCCGCATCTGTTCTTTGGCTTCCTCCGCATATTGTGCGGCATACGCTGCGTTCTTTCCCATAAGCCTATCTCCTTAGACTGGTGTGTTGTTCTGTTTCTTGACTTTCCTGTGCCATCTGCTTTCCTGTCTCTTTTCCAGGTGACACCATCTCCGTAATTCCACGCTTCGATGATGTTGTCTGCTTCGGCATTTCCAACTGGTCACAGATGGCCACCCGTTCACCAGCACGAATGAGCTTCGGCAGATAGGTGTCGAGGGCATGATATGGGAATCCTGCCATTGCCAACGGCTTGCCTTCATCATCCTTGCGCCCATTGCTCTTTGTCAGCGTAATACCCAATATTTTGGATGCCTTCACCGCATCATCCTTGTAGGTCTCATAGAAGTCACCGCAGCGAAACAAAAGAATGGCATCAGGATGCTTCTTCTTCAAGTCAAGATATTGTTGGACAAGGGGAGAGACAGCAGCCTTGACAGCCTTTTCATCCTTCTTTTCTTCTTTCTTTTCCTCTTGTTTCTTCTCTTCCCTTTGTTCAGAGCTTTTATCTTCCTTAAGTACCACTTCCTTCTGTTCATCATGCTTATCGACAATTGCCGTCTCCGCTTGCTTCACCTCCGTCGCTTCTTCCTGCTTCTCTTGTGTACTTTGCTCGACATTGTTGTCTTTCTGCAATACATCAGCAAACAGCGAGGCGGCAAGGTTCTGCTTGTAGGAATCCCTGTCAGGAGCCACCCACAATCGTTGCCATTGTGACGGACTGACACTTCTCGGCTGCAACTTCTTGCCGTCAATAGTGGCTGCACACAGGCATTCGCCCGATTTGGCACGGAATACTGCCACACGCTGGATGCGGTTCAAATCAACCTCCTGCTCATTACCTCCGAAGATGTCCACCTTCAGGTCGGGTTTCGCCTCTGCCATAGCATAATACTTCTGTGCCAGTTCCTCACGCACACGCTCGATGTTGTCCATCGACTGCTTCAAGGTGGTGAAGAAATGATTGAGGTCTCCTTTGTCGGGATAGACGGCAAAGCCCTCCTTACCTTCGGGCTTGATGTACAATGCCCACCGCTCCTTGTCATCCTTTACCAACTGCACATTGTCGAAACCGATGTCACGGCTGTGGGTTACGGCCTCAGAAGCATCCAACGAGGATAGGTCTTCGATAGACCAGTTGCGCAGTCTTGATACCGTGATTTTCTTGTCGGCGAAATAACTGTCGTCGGGACGGAAGCCCAAGGCTCCGTCGGGATTGTAGAAACGCACGTTGTCATAACCCTCTTTCTGCAAGGCATTGGTGAAGCGTTGCTTGTTCATGCCCTTGATCTCGTTGTTCACCTCCAACGATGCACCCTGTGGCAGCACCACATCGGCGGTCTTGCTGGCATCATCACGCACGATGACCACAGTACGCTGCTCCTCGTTGGGATGCTGCTTGATTTCGTCTGCTACGAAGTAGTGGTTGGGCAACTGCACCTGTATCTGCGCCGTCTCTCGCTGATGCTGGTCGGTGGCATACTCCACCTTTTCACCCAGTTCGGCTTTCTTCAACACCTTCAGCGCACCGTTCACCTCACTCTCGATGGCATCAATCAGACAAGGGTCTTCCTTCAGTTCCCTCGTCCAATAGTCCACCATGCTAAGGCTGTCCTTTGACAGACGGGCAGGCAGTCCCAGTTCGAGCATCTTCACGCCCGAAGCTATCTCAGTGATGAGTCGTTCCTTCTTCACGGCATCCTCCGACGGGGCTTTGCCGTTCTTCATGACCATGCCCTCACGTGCCAACCGCTGCTGATGACCGGTGGCAGACACCAACTGACGCATCATCTCCTGTACATAGTCATTGTAGTGCTCGAAGTCACGCTGCCGTGGCAGGTAGATGACATCCTTCTCGGTGTCGTAGTGCGCCACACCCGTGCCGTCCTGACGTACATTCACGAGGTTGTCCTTCATCTTCTGAAGGAATCCGTTGACGCACCCATGCAGCTGCTTGTCCTCCTTGTCGCCATAACCTCTATCCTCCACCGTGCCATCCTTCTTCAATGCCGTAGTGTAGGCTGTTTCGTTAGCCATAGGCAGTAGCGTCTGGTCGATATTGAACAGCACACGGATCTCACGGTTTTTCACTCCCTTGTACTGCTGTTTGTCCTGTTCCGACAGTTCTGCGTATGCCTCCTTGGTGATGACATCGTCGGGATTGTTGCGGTTGACGTACTTATTCCAATTGTAATACAGGAACGGCACACCTTTCTCATGCTCCCTCACGCTCTCACCCCGTGCCTTCGCTTCGGAGAACTGCGTAAACAGATTGCTCTTGCAACCCTTGGCATCGGAGTCAAGGGCAAGGACAAGGGCATTGAACGGACTGACCGAAAAGCCCTTGGGATAGAGCTTCGGATAGAGTTTGCCGCTTGCATTCAACCAATGTCCCTTGGCATCCACCGCACTCGTCAGTGCCTCAGTGAGCAGCGACACCTGCTTCTCCGCCGTCCGCTTCTCAAATTCTGATTTCTCTTTCATGCTTTTATCTTTTTGTTTATCTCAATCACATTCTATAATTGGCTTACCAAGCCACCGTTCCCGACAATTTTGTTGTCGGGCTTCACTGTATTCCCCTCGGTCGCACCACGCTCTCCCGTGCCTGCTCTTCGTACTGCATTGCTGCCATCTGTCGCATCTGGTCGTTCTTGGCAAGTATGGCGTTAGCCAATGTATTCAGCGGCAATGCCCCCGACTGATGCGCCCCAATCACACTGTCAGGCAGTTGAATGGTACAAGGCACATGGTCAATGTTGGCAACGAGACACCGCCCTTGCAGCATCGGGTTGCTGATACGAGGATTGAGTGGTTCATCAGGATATTGGCGGTACTGAATGCGAGATGCAGCAGGACTAACTGTAGGTGCAATGCCTTCCTGCTGTTTCCTGCCCAGCACCTCATGTCCCGCTTTGTTGAGCAGATTGGCACCTCCCATACCCATCAACAGCATCTTCAGTATAGGATTCTTCACGAACATTCCAGCCACGATAGAGGCCAAAGGAAGGAGGCTATTGTCCATATTCAGCGATTTTGTCTTGCCAGTGAACAGTCCCACCAGTACATCGGGCAGCATCGCCAACACATAACCAAGGTTCTTGCCGATGTCTGAAAAGCCGTTCAGTCCAAAACTCTGCAACAGCCCGTCCCATCCATTTTCGTTTGTTTGTAAGGCTGTTTCCTCCTGCTGGACTACAGATGGTGTTGCCTCTTCAGTCGATGAATCAGGAGTTTCTTTCGGTTCTGCCTTCTTCTCCTTCTCAGCCTCTGCATCCAGTCTCGCCTTAACCTCCAGATACTCGTCTTCCTGTCCAGGCGCAACTATCAAGGGCACATCCTTGTACTTGCCTGTACGTTTGGTTGCTTCGTTTCTCTGAGGGTCAAGGAACGTACCTTTGTTCCAAGGAAAAGAGGTCTGCTCGGTTTGTTTCGTCCAATCCATAAAAGTGATATTGCTCGTGGGAATCTTGTTCTTGAAATGGCTGTTGGTAGCCTTGATATAGCTGTTCTCGTGGTTCTTGATGACTTTTGCCTGTTTGCGGAATGAGGCGAAGACGTTGGTGCCCGTACCGAAAACTCCCTTGCTGATACACTCCTCGACACAGACCTCTTGGCTGCTACCTTTCTTGCTTAGGTGCTCCATGCCGACATTCATCACCATATCGATACCGACAAACTTGGCGAAGGTTGCCCATGAGCCAATCCCTCCCATGGCCACGACATCGGCACCCGCTCCGGCTGCCCATCCCGCTGCCTTCTCTGTTCGAGAGGGCTTATAGGCTGCCTCTCCTTTGGCTTCTATCTCTGCGGCAAGGGGTGACTTGTTCAGTTCGTAGGGCAGACCGAACAGACTGCTTTGTGCCGCCTTGCGGATGATATAGTCGGCAGAAGATGTTGGCATACGGTCTTTCACCATTTTTTCTATCATCAGCTGCTCCATGCGGTGATCGATATAGGCGTATGCCAAATCACAACCGAGTTGTTTAGAGAGTGCATCGTACCGCTCTCGTCCTATCTCCGTCACCACCGCCTTGCGCCATTCCTCAGCCATCACGGCAAGGTCACGCTGCATATCCTTGTTGCCGACAATAGCCTCCTTGCACATCGCCAGATAGTCTTCGGTGGTCTTGCTGTTCCACTTGCCTGTAATCTTCAGCGTGGCGTATGGGTCATCACCAGGCATATTGGCAGTGGCCAATGAGCGTAGGATGCCAGCCGTACTGTTGGAGTAGGCTCGCATCTCGTCTGCCTGTCTGTTGGACAAGTCCCGTTGCACCCTGCCCATCACGGGGGCAAGGTGACACCCGAAGTAGTCGCCCATCAGACGCTCTATCTCTGCGAATCGCTGACTGTTCTTAACTGCCATATACCTTGTTTATATATTATACTGCTGTAATATCTGTTCCTTTGTCTGCTCGATGGCATTGTGATATATCTCCATCTGCTTAGGATAGTGTTCCTCCAACCATGCGTCCTTGTCCACTTGGCAGTGGATGAACTGCACGGCCATACGTTCCTCAATCTCCACGGAGGGTTCCCCCTCTTCCTTACCATTGAACCATGCCTTTGTCCACCATCTCACGCCAGCCCGGTCGGGATAGACGCTCACTATCCTCGGAATGTCGAAGCTCTGGATATCCACGTCCAAGTCGGCAAGAGGGTCGATGATGCCGTCATGCGTCAGGGCTTGCTCTTGGAGTTTTTTTTTAACACCTCGTCCATCGTGGAGAGATATACCTGATGTCGCATGGCAAGATAGTTGAGAAAGTCGGCAATGAGCAGGTTCTGCACCTTAGTCGCCAAAGGCATACAGCGGTTGCCGATGCCCAAGGGATTAGCCATGCTCGGCATGGTCTCGTAGAAATAATGCTTGCTCGCTCCCAACGAGAAGATGTTTCTCAACGACTGCTCCGTATGTTCGGGCAGAGAGTATGCTCCTTGTTGAAGGTCCTCGAAGTAGGAGGGAAGGAAGCGGAGCATCAATGCCTCTATCTCCTGACGGTCGGTGTCGTAGGGTGAAGGGATGTTCATGTCCAGTTCATTGATGCCCATTTGGGAATTGTGCTCCAATGCCTTGATATTGCCGTAGAGCATGGTGAGGAACTCCAACGGATTGATTTCCTCTCCGTCAAACCTCACCTCCATGTGCAGCAGGTCGCCACTGATGGCGATGGTCTGACCGGCCTTGACGCTTTGGGAGAAGTTGGCGAAGACATTGGAGAGATGCCTGTAAGTCACTTCGTATTTGCCGTAGCGGATGGTCTGGTAGATGCCATGCTCCGCGTCCGACCCAATGGCAGAGACGGTTCCCGTTGCCACCGCCGACAGCAGGTAATGGTTCACTGAGAAGTCTATGCCGTGATGGAAGAATGTTTCTCCCGTCACGGGATTTTTCTGCTCTCCGTAACCCAAGGACATCTGCACGTCCTGCTTTATAGGCTCCTCAAACGGCATACAGTAGCCGCTCGATGAGCGCAGTATCATTTCTTCTGTATATCTCATATCACTGTATATTGGTTATCGTTTCATCCCTCTGCTTTGGGTCTCTGCTTCTTTCATGTTCTGCCCATGTGAAGACGTACCGCCTCTGTTAGGCAGAGTTTGCGCCACCTTAGAATTGTTCCCGATGATCATCGCTCCAAGCAGGGCACCCGCAATCTTGCTCATCCAACCAAAGCGTCCGAATACCATGAAGGCGGCAGCCACCAGTCCGACGATGCTCATACCCGACACGTTGCCCTTGCCGATATTGCCAAAGAGATTGCCTATCATGTCGCATCCTACGCCTCCGAACATATTCCTAAAGAAATCACTGATGCCGCTGAACTGGGTGTCCATCTTTCCGGCTACAGTGTTCACCGCATCAACGGCTTCACCAGCCTTACCCGTCAGACGTTGCACATCGTTGGCGGTTTGTGCCACCGCTTCCGTGGCATTCTCGCCGATGACAGCATCACCTACGATGCGTGCCACGCTCTTGTCTGTGGTCAGCTTCTCCCATGTCACATAGCCTGCGGCACTACCCACTGCGGCCGTCTGCATAGCCTTGCCGGCTCCCATAAGGGTGCGTTGCGGGTGGAGTGCCGCACTGCCTAAGGTCTTTCCAGTTACTCCGATGACATGGCCAGTACCTCGTGCCGCCTTGCCACCATATTTCAATAATGAACTCCAAAATCCCATATCTTATCGTTTTTTAATCACGGTTTGACTTCGTCTTCTTCTGTCACGACTCGGCATAGCTCGAACAAGTTCGGCTCTGCTCTCGCTGCTCCATCAGTTTACGTTCTTGCCCACCTGCTTCCACCGCCTCTTGGCAGCCGCTGCTATCTCGGCTTTGTTCGCTTTGGTGGGTCTTGCCCCTTCGTCTATCTCCATCCAAACATCGCCCATGGTGGTGTATTTCACCGCCCTCGTCAGTCGCTTCAACTGCTTGTTCATCTTCTTCAGTTTGGGTCGGATGCCGAAGACTATCTCCACACGCTCCTTCTCGGTCATCTTGTTGCCCGACAGGCATACCGTGCGTATGTCATTAACTATCTCGATGCTGTTCATAATCAGCTCGCGGTATATCTTGTTGCGCTTGGCTGACAGGGCTACGGCAAGTCCGTTGGCAGGATGGGCATCCAACTGCGCCACCAATCCACCCATATTGTCCACCAACTGACCTATCTCGTGATAGAAACCATATATCTGTGCGGCATAGCTGACGATGGAACGGAAGGAGTCCAGATAGTTGTTGAACTCCCGCTGCAGGTCGGTAGTGGCTTCCACTTCCTCCTTGGTCCAGATATGGCCGGTGGATTGTAGCAGCATCACTTTCTCCTGATTCTTCAGTTCTTTCTCCGCCTTGTTGGTGTACATCAGAATCATCCCCGCAAGAGTCGGGTCGTTCTGCGCCCGCACTCCTGCAAAAGATGATATAAACATAAAAATGGCAATTGATATGAAATACTTCATGACTGATTCCTTTATCGTTAATCACTGATGGTCATACGTCCTGCTCTGCGCCATCTGCTAAGGGCTTGGGTGGCTATCTCTCCATTGCTTCGGTCTATCATCCCTGCCGTCACGCCGTTCCACACATCGGTCATGGTGTAATATCGTATAGACAGATAAAGACGATGCAGCTTCTTGCTGAAGGCACTCAGCTTGTCGTTCAGTGCCCACAGCGTCTTGCTCCTTTCCGCACCAGTCAGCATGTTCTCTTTGCCTCCTTTGGCGACTGCATCTTTCAGCAGTGTGAAGACGGACACCAATTCCGTGGCGGTCTCCATATACAGGTTGTTCATCGAGAGGGTGGCAACGATGCCTTGCGGATTATTGTTGATGGCCTTGCGCATCTTACACAAGGTGATGAATATCTTCACTCCATCGTCGTACAGATAGGTACAGGCTTTGAGGGAAGAGGCATAACCACTGGCGGTTTTCAGATAACTGTTGTACTTCTTCTCCCATTCGTGTATCTTGGTGAACTCTGCGGCGATGGTATTCTGCAACAGGGCAGTCTTGGTCTGACCTTTGATTTCCTTCTCTATCTCACCGTTGATGGCTTCGTTGCCCTCTGCTAATGCCATCCATTCCAAAGGGTTGGCAGTCACAATCTGTGCATGGGCTGACGGCACGCTCAGTACCAATGCCACGACAATGAACCAAATCTTATCTATTCGTAATCTCATATACGCCCTTTCTTCGTTTGTTCGTTTCTACTCTTGTTCGTATCACACTCACCACGTCATAGCTGTTGCTGATGCCGGTCATTTCCAGTTTCGGTGTCGTTCTATCCATCGACAACACGGTCACGCTTTTCAGTCCGCATAACTGTTGTATCAATGTCTGATGCTCGGCAAAGTCCACCACTCGGTACAACTCCATGTAGTTCACGCTCCGCTGAAACACTCCGTGCTCACAGATGAGTTGCTCGCTCCCGATATGGTAGCGGATACTCCTCAGATAGATGAATCGGTAGAGTAAACAGAGGGAGAACAGGAGGCTGAAGACAAGCAACAGGGTACTATATGCACAACCGGGCAATCCTCCGATTAGGAGCATTGCCACGCACAACAGCAACAGAGGCAGTTCGTTGATGAAAAACTGTCCGATGCTGGGGCACAAGGTGATGATGCTATTATCTTCTTGTCTCATACGCTTCTATGATATGTGTTCTTTTCTTCTTTTTCCCTTTGTTTCTCTGCCTTGCCGGCTGCGATAAACTCGGCATAGTCGAAGGTATCTGGTTCGCCCTTGGCAATCAGTTCTGCTGATTTCTTGTTGAGCAGCGCATCGTTCCAGTCCTTGTAGCAACCCAATGGATGATAGGCTTGCACATGCTCGTGACGGAAGCCCATCTCTGCTGCCACCTTCCTGAAGTTTGCAACAAACTGCCGCCCTGCATCGTCCTTGTCAAAACCCAAATAGTGCCGTGCGTTGGGAGTAACGGACAGAAGTCCTCGCATCTGTCCCTCGGTGGGTGTGCCGCCCGTAGATACATACACCATCTTTACAGGATTTATCTGATACTCTGCCATGGCATCGTAGGCACTCTCAAACCATACAATTTCGCTTGCTTTATCCAACGGCTCGCCCGTGAGGTTGGCAATCCACAGTCCTTCACTGCTGTTGCTTCCTTCTGCCTTGCCCTTGTAACCGCCGCTACCGTCCATCTTCGGTCGTCCTCGTTCCTCAAAGCCCACAGTCTTGTCGGGTGTCTTGGGCAGTACAAGCGGAAAGGCAAGGTTGGCAAAGGTAAGTCCATCCGTCCGATGCTTAGTAGCCAGACAGAAATGCCGATGAAAAGCATACTGCGTATAGAGGTCGATGCCTCGGAACTTAAAATAGGGATAAAACCTTTTCTGCGTTTCCCTGTCCTGCGGATTGAACTTGTGGATGTCGTAGTCATTCAGGTTGAATGGCTTTCCGTCCTTTCTTGGTTCTGTAATCTTCGATGGTCTGTCCTCTATGGGTTGGTTGAGCAGTCGGTTGCAGACGAGGTTGACGAGTCGGTCAGGAGACATTCCCACCTTGTTCTCTGAAAACATTTCTGGATGCTCCTTGATGAACGAAATGACATTATACACCTTCTGCTGCGGTGGTTGGAAGCAACATTTCCCATTCTGCGTGACAATGAACTTATCACCACGCACCCGTCTGCCCTCACTGTCAGTACGCACATACGACGGATAACGCAAGCCATCTCTCTTGTTCAGATGATACCCTGCGTCCACCAGTACTTCCTGTATGCTCAACCTGTCCAGAAAGTCATCGTATGTCAGTTCACTACTCATTATAAATTATAAATTGTAAATTATACATTGTTAATATCCTCTCCTTATCTCCGTGGCAACATGATTTGCTTCTGCCTCAAAGTACCTTGCCGCAATCTCCTGTGGCGAATCCACTCCCGGTTTGAAGTAAGGACGTGGACCGCCATGATGCTCTGCATAGAACTCCGGGGCTGGATGGTGATGATGGTGGCTTATGTCATGCGCCACCTCTGCTGTAACGACTGCTCCTGCCGTCAGAGCCGCCAATATCTTCGTGCCCAGTCCGGCGTTGGTTTCGGGGCGTGTCTTCATATCCACTTCACTGAAAACCTTGGAGAAGAGTTTCATGCGATGGTAGTCATCCACCGCCAAGAACTTGTCGTAGTCCTTCTGCTTGATTTCGTGCGTGATGGCTTCTCCATTGATAATGGCGGTCATGCGATACTTATCTTCGCCTTTCTTATCTCCCTCCATCGGAGGCACTTTCTCCACCATGATGTCACCGACTTTCACTTCACGCCCATGCGCTCCCTCACGATACCAACCCTTGTTCTCATTAATCAAGGCAAGGTCTTCACCTCTCACCATGGCATCGCCTTGCAACACGTCACGTCTGACAGTCTCGTCCTCTTCCAACGGAAGCAATCGTTCCTCGTCTTGTTGCTGACGCTGCTGCAACTCCTGTTCAAGTTCGGGATGCAGATGCAGGTCGATGCGCTCCTTGCTATTCAGTGTGTCCATCAGGATTTTGTCAGCAAAGTCGTCCTTGATGATGCCATTCAGCAGTTCCAAGCGTTGAACGACGGGCACTTCCTTGATGGAGTTGGAGGTGAGTTTCTTCAGTTCCTCATCTGTCAGGTCATACACCATGTCGGCATTGACGCTGTTCGACTGAATGGTCAGCGTCTTCGCATTCTCATCAATGATGATGCCATGCGATGCCAGACACTCCTGCCACTTCTCATTGGTGAAATAGACAGGCGAGGTAATCAGTTCCTTATAAGGCTTGGCTGGCTCCGTGCTTCTCGTGCGGCTGATGGAAGGCATTATGATTCCCTCCAAATCTTTCAGCACATCCTGTTGCTGAGGGCTATAACTCTGTTGCTGTCCCTTATAATAGAACCCATAACCGCCGCTCTGCAATTCGCCAGGCTTCATTCTGCCGTCCCAACGTTCAGGCACAATCGGGGCTTCGGGGAAGAACAATCGTCCTCCAACTCTGCGAAGATGGAATCCCTCCTGACTGCGTGGTGTCCAACCTAAAAAGGGTGGTGGCATATCGATGCGCCCCATCCGTCCATACTCGCCGATACCAACACGATAGCCGTGCAGCCCCATAGCTACACGACCGTTGGCATTGCGTGCATGAACGAAGTTCTTGGGCATATAGAAGTCGTTGCCCACAATGCCCGTAAAGGTATTGTAGGCTAACTTGTTGGCATGATTCGTACCCCAGTCGGTCAGAGCCAACATCTGCTTCTCGGTGATGTTATAGGTAAGCAGCGGACTGTCATGCCCTTGCACCACAAGCTGATAGCCGCTGCCATTACTCACCACATGAGCCTGCATACCATTGCGCATGAGCAAGTCACGCATCTCTGGTTGCAGGTCCATCTGTTGGGGATTCGTATTCTTTCTTATCGCCATACTTATTCTTCACTCTTCATTCTTCACTCTTCATTTATCATGCTTCACCGTTCTCTATTGCCTTCTCCAGTTCCTCATCTTTGTGATGGACAAACTGCTCCGCACTCTCTTCACAAATGCAGAGTCCGTTGTTCAGACAATAGCTCTCATATTCTTCCTGCCATTCAGCAGAATGATGGTTGACATACTCCAACCAACCGTACTCGCCGCTCTGTATCTTCTCGACGAGCACATCCTCTGGATAATATTTATTTGATGCCATATACTTATTATATTATGTGTAGATTATTTGTGCATGGAAAAAGAGGCGCGGTTGCGCTCTCCATTCTTCTTCTGCTCATTCCAAAGTTCTTCCGTGTATTCCTCTTCAGGCACATAGTCAAGATTACCGTCATCGCCCATTACCCAACAGCCATAGCACCCGAAGGTGTATTTGTCCCACTCTCGCTTGGTGTTCTCCTTCCACTTCTGACTGTCGCCTTGATTAATCCTTATGCCGGTCTTATCGTTCAGGTCAATACCCACCGTCACCTGTTCGTCCTCCATGATGAGCGTGAGCGGCTCACCCTTCTGCATCACGGTCAGTTCTGCCGAACTCAGTTTCAGTTCATCCTTCAGCACCTCCAAGTTGCGCCCGATGACAGGCGTAGGTACCGACATCACCTGATTGGTCTCCGTGTCAATCTGCACGAAAGCCTTGCTGCTCCTGCCATCAGCATCCTTAACATCGGCAAGGATAGCCTTTCCAGCCAGCAAGTCCTCCTGCTGTTCCTGAGTAAAAGCCTCCAATGGTGATTTCTCCAACTGCGGATAGAAGACCACATCCACCTTGCCGTCCTCCATACGGACCAACGCAAATCGGGTGCGGCTCTTCAATGTCTCGCCCTCATCATTATTCACCTGAATGGGCAGCAACGGTGAACGTCGTCCCTGACCAATATCTTCCAACGCCCACATGGGCAGGTCTTCAATCTTCTCTTGTGTGAGACCAAAACGAGCCAGTGTCTGATAAGGCACCTCGCTCTCTTCAAATCGTACTTGCTTCATACTTTAACTTTGAATTTGAAATTAAACTCATGCAAAGTTATATACCTATTCAGAGACAAGCAGAATTGCATAAGATAATGCGTGTTATTTTTGACGATTATTATTATTTGAGTTTGATTTCTGCTCAAAAATCAAACTCGATTGCTATATTATGTTACAATCTTCTTGTCTTCCCTTTGTTCTTTATGCCAGTCAAAGAATTGCTTGTTACTTTTGCACCATGAAACGATTTCTACTCATCACAATAGCAGCAATATTCTGTTCATCAGCAACAGTATGCGCTCAGTTCAATACCGTCACACAGACTAAGGTACACCGCAAGGCTGTGCCAAAAACGACGCAGTCCGCAACATCCGAACAACTGCCTCCGTGCTCGCCGCATCAGCGGCGAGACTCTCTTGCCTTTGCCCCATTACAAACCCAAACGGAGCAGACCGACCGCCACACGGCACTTGTCAGTCCACTCCGTCATATCTCTGTCACCAGCCCTTTCGGCTACCGCAGAGACCCATTTACAAAAAGAAAAGCCCTACACAACGGGCTTGATTTGAAGGCAAATTACGAACCCACATACGCCATGATGCACGGCGAGGTCATCAAGGTAGGCAAGGACAAACGTTCAGGCCTCTATGTCACCCTCCGTCACGGCGACTTCACCGTCAGCTATTGCCACCTCTCCCAAACTCTCGTCACCAAAGGCACCCACGTCCGTCCCGGCATCATCATCGCGCTGACAGGCAACAGTGGTCGCAGTACTGGTCCCCACCTGCACCTCACACTCAAAGACACAAAAAAAGGACGAGCCATCGACCCGTCCATTCTTCTCAATCTTATCAAGCATCCACTCTAATAGAACGCCTTGTCTTTTGTCGTTCACATCACCCCTTCCGCATTGCAATAATGTCTTAAATATCTAATCCTCAACAATTTCTATTCTTGAAAAACAAGTGTTTTATTCACGAATATAATATGATTTCGTGAAAGATGTCATAAGATGATACTAATATCTATGCTATTTGTCAATAAAGAACCCGTTTCTATGCAGATATTCTGAAACGGTTAGTGTTCCAATCCCTATCTGCTCACACAACAAAGGAAGTTTCTTGAACAACTTACCGTCATTCTGCTGCCTTGTTTCCTCCGTCATTACTTGCATCTCTTCCAGATGGATAGCGTCCGAGTGTCGTACATTCAGTGCATAAATGATAATCTTAGCATCACCTGTTTTAAGGTATTCTTCCTTTTGCTCTATGTATTCTTCTTCAGTCAGTTCCTGCTTCTTCAGTCTTACACAGAAATTGTTGTCTATCATGTTGCTGAATCTCTCTGGGGCACATGGAAATAGATCCTTTGTCGGAATGACCAATTTCTTGTCTTTGAGGAAAGGCATCTTTTCAACTGCAATTCCTTTGGAGGTGCGTTTTGATTCATCCAGAATCACATCAAGTAGCATCAAATCCTTGCGGGAGAACGCCTCTTCCAGGAATGAGTACAACTGTCCGTCCTTATCCAAGGGAAGATAATTCTTGGCAATCATCACCAATGAGCATGTATCAACAACTATCGCCATAACTCCCTCTCAAAATTTGCTGGTTTGACATTGAGTCTCGAACAGAAAGTGGTCTCGTTGACCACTCCATTGAAATAGGCATATTGCATGGTTTTCAAGAATAGCGGAGAAATGATGGGCTTTGGTGTTCGCCCGCCTCTCTTCTCAGAGTTTTTCAACTTTTCCTGTTCCTCTCTTCTTCTGTATTCCTCTGCCAATTCACTCTTGACATTGCTGTAGCTCGAATAGCTGATTTTCCTGTCGATATACATCCTTGTATATAAGGCAAGACGGCTAATGTGCGTCCGTGCACTGATAGCCTTGAAGAGGTCAATGCAGTAGTCGTTACGGGAATCTACACATGCTATGTTAGCAAGTGTTTCTGCTTCTTGTCCCATAATGAACTGATATGCAAAATCATTGCACCATCTTTCGACATCACTGTATGAAGTCTGTGCCGAGATGTCCATCATGTCCACCGACTCCACTTCTTCAATCCCCAATAGACAATGCCCCAATTCATGCGCCAGAGTGAATATTTCTCGCTTGTAATGCTTATGATGCTTAAGCACTATCACATTGGGCTTAAGGTAAAAACCGTCAATGTTGGTTTTCTCTTTCTTGTTCCATGTCTCTATGTATTCAAAGACAAAAATGCCATGATCGGCGATTTTTTCTATCATCTTCACAAGAAACTGCCTATGATTGACAGTTTCCCCGGGATAAAAAAAATCTCTTGCACGTACGGCTACTGTCTTAGGGTCATCTTGTAGGGTGTAGTGTTCTATGTCAAACTTCACATCCAGTTGCGACAGTTTGTTGTATGCATCCAAAGCGTTTTTCAGACTCTCGAATCGGTTTACAGTACGGATCGACTCCAAGTTCAGCTCTGTTCCGAATGAGGTCTTGCGGAAGAAGATACTGCTGCTTGCATTGGTTGACAACTTAGAATAGTCTTGAAAGAAACTGACTTCTTTGTCGAATATCTCACCTATACGCTTCAACACCCCCAAATCAATAGAATCTCCACTGATGTCTGCGGCTCCTGTTATCCGTTTCCTGCCTTTGTTCAGAAGAGACAACAAGTCATCCACCGACATCTTGTATAATGCCAGCAGGTATTCTAAACGTTTCTTGTTAATCTCTACTTTCATATCAGCCTCGATTGAACTATTGTTGTTTTGATGCAAATGCTTAGGCACAATTTTGCGTTGCAAAATTACACATTTTCACTTAAATGGGCGAATTTTCATGCTGAATATCACTGGAATTTATGTTTATTTTGCTAAATCGCTACATTTTGCCACCAAAAAGACACAAAAATAGGACGAATCATCGACCCGTCCTTTTGTTTTTAGCCTTTTTCGTTCTAACCACAGCCTGCAATGTTATTCATCAACTGGTTCATCACTCGCATGTCTCATTTCGTAAACTGTCCATAAGGCTAACACACATTCAATGGCTATCACGGTAATGGCCGCAGTCATGCCCCACCAGTGGGCAATAAGCATAAAGATGCCAGCCTCAATGCACAACGCAAAGAGGATGGTAACAATAAGTGATAATATTCTATTCATTCTACGGTAACTGATTTAGCAAGGTTTCTTGGCTGGTCAACATTCCTATCCTTGTTGATGGCGATGTAATAGGCCAGCAACTGCAATGGGACGGAAACAACGAGAGGTGTAAGGCATTCGGGTACGTCGGGCACTTCAAGGCAATGGTCGGCGATGTCCTTCATTGCGTCATTGCCCTTGGTAATGATGGCGACAACCGTACCGCCACGCGCCTTCACCTGCCTTACATTACTGATTATCTTGTCATACAGCGAGTCCGTTGGAGCAATGACCACCGTGGGCATCTCGCTATCTACAAGTGCAATCGGTCCATGCTTCATTTCCGCAGCAGGATAACCCTCCGCATGGATATAGGATATTTCTTTCAGCTTCAACGCACCTTCAAGGGCGGTGGGGTAGTTGTACCCACGACCGAGATAAAGGAAGTTGCGGGCATAGGTGTATATCTTCGACAAGTTCTTGATTTTGTCAGCAAGTCCCAACACATCTTTTATATATAGGGGCATGTTCTTCAACTCCCGGACAATCCTCTCTACGGTTGCATCATCCACAGTACCACGCATCTGTCCCACGCAGAGGGCAAGCAGCATCAGCACCGTTACCTGTCCTGTAAAAGCCTTGGTAGAAGCCACACCTATCTCAGGTCCTACATGGATGTATGTCCCGGAATCCGTATTTCTTGGGATAGAGGCACCCACGACGTTGCAGATGCCATACACAAAAGCCCCCTTGCTCCGTGCCAACTGTATGGCGGCAACGGTTCCGAGCGGTCATACTTCCTTTGTAACTCCATACACTTCTCAAAGGAGAAGTCGGATGCCTCAAAAAGAGGCTGGATAAGGTGGGCGCATTCGTTCAGCAGTCCCTTGACGATGTGGATGTTCATCTCGTGGCAGTTTCGGCAAATTGCACTGTTGCAGTTGATATACCGATGACTGTTGATGAAGTCATCCACATAGCGGTCATACCGCTTGCCATTCAAAATCACATCCTGAAGATAGAGTTCTCTCGCTTCTAAGAGTAACTCAAACAATTCTTCTGCTACATCCTGTTCGGTAGCGAAGTGGGTCAGGTGTTGCTTCTCTTCAAAAAAAGAGAAGACTTTTTAATTTGTTTTTGCATACTAAATTACTTATTTATAAGTTTATGACGACTGAAATATAAAAATTACACAACATGGTTCAGTATTAGGTTATAATTCTTGTAAAGTTACATTCCTCCTCCCAACGCATGGTAAAGTTTAATTATACTTTGTATGCGTTCAAAACGAGTTTGTAACTGTTGCACTTCCGCTTCGAGAAGAGACTGTTTGGCGGTCAGCACTTCCAGATAGGTGGTATTGGAATGACGCATCAGCGATTCTGTCTTTCGCACAGCGTCGCATAATGTTTCAACCTGCCGAGCATTGATTTCAATTTGCGATTTTGCCGTCTGCCATGCGGTCAGAGCATCGTTCACTTCCTTTCCTGCGTTCAGTAATGATTGCCGGAACAACAGTTTGGCTTCTTCCTGACGGCTTTTGGCTATCTTCAAGTTGGCGATGTTTACGCCCCGGTTGAATAACGGCTGTGTCAGGGAACCGATGGCATTAAGTAACCATTGTCCGGGATTTACGATTACGCCACCGCCGTTATTAGTCCATCCAAGAATTCCCGAGAGGGTAATATTGGGATAGAAGGCGGCACGGGCCGCATTGGTGGCGTAGAATGCTTGCGCCAGTTCCATTTCAGCCTGACGCACGTCGGGACGGTTGGAAAGCAGTTGCAAAGGGACTCCGATCGAGACAGTATCGGGGAAAGCAGCCTCGGCCAGATCACTTCGTCCAATCGAGTGTGACGGCATGGCAAGTATCGCAGACAGGGCGTTTTCTGTTTCGGAAATACTCTTGCGTATGGATAACAGGGATGCTTCGAGTCGCATCACGTTCGCCTTTGCCTGCAATACGCCAGCCTCGTTTGATTTCCCCACTTTTTTCAACGCTTCAAGAGTGCGTACGGTAGTCCGCCAGTTCTCCAAAGTCCGGTTACTTATTGTCATTTGTGCGTCAAGCATGGCAAGGGTGTAGTAACTGTCTGCAATAGTGGCGACAAGCTGTGTCTGTACGGCCTGCCGGTAGGCACGGCTTCCTTGTAATGCGGCGGCTGCGCCACGCTTTGCCGCCGTAAGTTTGCCGAAGATGTCCAGTTCCCAGCTTGCCGACGCTCCCACATTATATGTCTTTGCCGTTGCTCCGTCATGTTTATTGGCATTACCTTCGGCAGTCAGTCCCAGTGATGGAAGATATGATAGTCTGGCAGTCATCAGGACGGCTTCTGCCGCTTCCACGCGTAACCGTGCCACATTGAGGTCTGCGTTCCGTTCAAGTCCGGTTTCAATCAAGGACTGGAGTTTCGGGTCGGTAAACATTTCCCGCCACGACAGGGACGCGATGGTCATTGTATCAATGTCCGCCGGCATGTCCCGATACAGATTCTCCGTTGAGAGGTCAGGGCGATGATACCGGCTGTATGTGCCACAGCCGGCAAGCATCCATCCCGACAATATGATATATATTACTGTCTTCTTCATTTAATTATGCTTAACACGTTCTTGGATATATTGGAATACAATAAACAATGACGGCACAAGGAACAACAGAGCCAAAGTACCTACAATCATTCCACCGATTACACCTGTGGCAAGCGAACGGCTGCCGTTGGCACCCACTCCGTGCGCCATCATCAGCGGGACAAGACCGAACACCATGGACAACACAGTCATCAATATGGGGCGCAGGCGGACTTTTGCCGCACTGTATGCCGCCTGTGCCAGCGTCATGCCTTCCGACCGCCGTTTACCGGCGTATTCGGTAAGCAGGATCGCTGTCTTGGCAAGCAGGCCTATAATCATGATAAGTCCGGTCTGCATGTAGATGTTGTTCTCCAGACCGAAGAGCCACGCAAACAGGAAACTGCCCATCAGTCCGCAAGGCACCGACAACAGAACCGCGAAGGGTATGAACACGCTCTCATACAAGGCGCACAGAATCAGATAGACCAGAACCATGCAGAGCAGGAATATAAGCGTGGCATTGTTGGTCGTCTTGCTTTCCTCACGCGAAATGCCGCCAAACTCGTATGTGTAATTTGACGGAAGCACTTCACGTGCCGTCTCGCCGATGGCTTCGAGCACCTGCCCCGAACTGTAGCCCTGAGCCGGAGACCCGCTAATCGAGATGGCGTTGAACAGGTTGAAACGGGTGAGGTCTGACGGGCCGTTGGTCTTGGTCAGGCGCACGAACCGGCTCAAAGGCGACATGCCGCCATCGGTGGCACGCACATACATGTGGTGCAGGGATTCCGCATTCACACGATATTCCGCCGGAGCCTGCATGGTCACATGGTAGAGCTTGGAGAACCGGTTGAAGTCGGAAACATATTGTCCGGTATAATAGCCCGACAATGTGGAAAGCACATCTGCGGGCGACACACCCGACTGTTCGCATTTGGCGGCATCGATATCCACCCAGTATTGCGGATAATCCGTGGCAAAGGAGGAATAGACTTCGCCGATTTCGGGTCGCTGCGACAAGGCTTCGACAAACTTGTCTGCCTCTTCCTTGAAGGCGGCGATGTTTCCGCCCGCCTTGTCCTGCAAATAAAGCTCGAAACCGTTTCCCATGCCGTACCCGGCAATCATCGGAGGCGACATGGCGAACACCGTGGCATCGGGAATATCCGAAGTGGCGGCATAAATCTTTCCGATGACATCATTGACCGACTGCCCCTCTCCCTTACGCTGCTCCCAGTCTTTGAGTGTCACGAAATACATCGCCTGCGAGGGACCGGAACCGCTGAAAGAGAAACCGGCGACCGCACCGCTGTATTCAATCTCGCCGATGCTGTCGAGACGGCTGTTGATACGCTCCATCACCTTACTTGTCTGAGCCATGGATGTGCCGGGCTTCGTGTTCATGCTCACCATGACCGTCCCGGTGTCCTCTTCGGGAATAAGTCCCGTCTTTGTGACATTGACCAGCAGCACCAGCAACCCGAAAGAAATGCCTATGATGCTCCACAACAGCCATCGGCGATGGATAATGAACATCACTCCACGTACATAGCGTCGGCTCAGACGGTCGAAGACGGCATTGAACGCTTTACGGAAACGGGCTGCAAAATTGTTCTTGGTGTTGCCCTGCTCATCGATATAGGGTTTCAGCAGCAGCGCGCAAAGTGCCGGTGAGAGTGTGAAGGCATTGACTGCCGAGATTCCCACGGCAACAGCCATCGTGATACCGAACTGCGTGTAGAACGCTCCCGAAGTCCCGCCCATCATGGCAACGGGGAAAAACACTGCCATAAAGATGATGGTAGAGGTCAGGATAGCCGACGAAACGCCTTTCATGGCATCATCAGCCGCGAGAACCGCAGACTGATAGCCCTCGTCGAACTTCGCCTGCACCGCTTCCACCACCACAATGGCATCATCGACCACAGTTCCGATGGCAAGCACAAGCGCGAACAGGGTGAGCAGGTTGACGGAGAAGCCGATCATGGACATCACGGCGAACGTACCGATAATGGAGACGAAAATGGATATCGTAGGAATAAGCGTGGACTTAATATCTTGCAAAAATACATATACCACCACGATAACCAGAAGTATCGCTTCAATAAGTGTCCGGATAACAGAATTGATGGAAGCATACAGGAACTTGTTGGTATCGGTAAGCACCACGAATTCCGTCCCTTCGGGCAAGTCCCGGCTGAGGTCGTCAAGCACTTCGTGAATCTCCTTGATGGTGCTTGAAGCATTGGACCCGGCTTTCTGGTTGATGAGCATCATGGCTGCCGGATGCCCGTTCACTTCGGAGGAATATTTGTAGTATTCATCGCCCAGTTCCACATCGGCAACCTCCTTCAGCCGAAGCACATTGCCGCCCGGCAGTGACTTGATGACCAACTCACCGAACTCTTCCGCGCCGGACAAGCGTCCGCGGTATTTCATCGTGTATTCATTGGCGGTAGGATGATTGGCACCGAAGGAGCCGGTGGCGGCCTCGATGTTCTGTCGTGCGAGTACGGTGGATATGTCATCGGGGATAAGCCCGTATTGCGCCATCTTGTCGGGACGCAGCCAAAGTCGCATGCTGTAGTTGGAACCGAACATCTGTGCCTTTCCCACGCCGCTGATACGTTTCAGCCTCGGCTCGACATTGATTTTCACGTAATTGTTCAGGAAGGTCTGGTCGAAGCGGTCATCGGGCGAATAGAGCGCGAAAGTCATCAGTTCGGCATTCTGCTGCTTTTCAGTGGTGACACCGGTCTTGGTGGCTTCCGCCGGAAGCTGGCTCAGCGCGCCGTTCACGCGGTTCTGCACGTTTACCGCCGCCATGTCCGCGTTGGTTCCCTGCTTGAAATAGATGTCGATGGAAGCATCGCCCGTATTCGATGCCGTGGAAGTCATATAGGTCATGTCTTCCACGCCGTTGATGGCTTCTTCCAGAGGGGTTATCACTGCCTTCTGCACAGTTTCAGCGTTTGCTCCAGGATAAGTTGCGGATACGTTGATGGTCGGAGGTGCGATGTCGGGGTATTGTTCCACCGGCAAGGAAAACATGGAAATCATGCCCAACAGTACAATCACCACCGAGATAACGCCCGAAAACACCGGGCGGTCTATAAAAAATCGCAGGTTCATTTCGTTTCGTTTTTAGGGGTTATGCTCATGCCTTCTCTCACCAGTCCCACGCCTTCGGCGACAATGGTGTCACCGACCGAAAGACCTTCTTTTACGATAAACCGGTTGCCGTCGTTCAGGCGGTCCACCGTGAGATAGGCGGCTTCCGCCTGTCCGTTTTTCAGACGGTAAGCGATAATCTTGTCCTGCAGTTCCACGGTGGCGGTCATGGGAATGGTTACGGCCTCCGTTTTCGGGTTTTGAAGGATGACATTGCCGATGCTGCCACTCAACAGTTCGCGGTCGGGATTGGGGAACAGGGCTTTGATTTGTACCGTTCCGGTAACAGGATCCACCACGCCGCTTACGGTTTCAATACGTCCTTTCGCCTTGTACAGGCTGCCGTCGTTGAGTTGCAGGCCCACTTCCGGCATCCCGGCTATCATGCTGTCAATCGAGCCATAGCGAGCCAAATATCGCCGTAGCATATTCTCCGAAATGGAGAAATAGGCATACATCTCCGCATTGTCGGACACGACCGTGAAAGGCTGTGCCATATTGGGACCGACAAGCGCACCGATGCGATAGGGCAATGTGCCTACTACTCCGTTGCTCGGGCTTTTGATTTCCGTATAGGAGAGATTGTTGCGTGCATCCGATTCTTGTGCCTTTGCCTGTTCGAGTTCAGCACACGCCACTGCCAGTTGGTTCCGGGCGAGAGAAAGCTCGTAGTCGGATATGACCTTCTCGTCAAACAATGCCTGCTTGCCCCGCAGCTCGATTCTTGCCGTTTCCACTTTTGCCTGTGCCGCGCTGACATTGGCCTGCGCCGTGCGTAATGCCGCCCGATAGGGCACTTGGTCAATTACAGCCAATACTTGACCGGTCTTCACCCGTTCACCCTCTTTCACTTTCAGACGGATAATGCGCCCGGATATTTGCGGCAGGATGTCCACATCCTGCCGTCCGCGTATGGCGGCGGAATAGGACTCGGAGATTTCCACCGGACTTGCCGCGACCTTTATGACCCGATAACTCTGCACCGCATCCTGCTTGCCGTCCGCCTGCCTGCATCCGGTCGGCAGGAACAGCATGAGAGCAAATGCGGCGAAATTCGTGATAATGAATTGCTTGTTCATATTTTCTTCTTGTTTTGTATTAATTCATAATAGGTTTGGTGTGTCACCACTGACGGATGGTATTCCACTCTTTTTCGAGAATGGCATAAACACAGGTATCTTCATATTTTGGGGAGCCGTCAGGATTGTTTACGAATGTCACAAACTCTTTGAAACATCCTTCGCGGCGCATACCAAGACGTTCGCATAAGCGTTTGGAGCGGATATTGTCATCTTCCACAAATCCATAGATACGCCGTGCGCCCGCCTCTCGGAAAAGATAATCCAACAATCCGGCTGCCGCTTCACAAGCGAATCCTTTGCCTTCAAAACGTTTGTTGAAATGCCACCCCACATTATAAGTGTCTTCATTCTCACGCAAAGCGAACACGTCACCGATAATAAAGTCATCCTTGAAACGGCAGAGCATACTGTCCATTGCCATACGCCGTGCATGGTAATGCTCGATATCTTTATCGTTCCATTCCAGTATTGTTTCACCCAATAGAGAAAATTTTATCATTTGAATATTGATATTGTTTATTTCTT
>OGOA01000268.1_pt1 | contig 44742 bp, 39 predicted proteins | sample 1573621 | NCBI WGS metagenome assembly OGOA01 (sample SAMEA2581917, study PRJEB24529) | metagenome | biome: Human gut stool | place: China | collected 2011
AACGGATTTGTACCTTGACAATTTCATCCCGTTCTCAATGAACAAGCCTTTGTTACTGCGGGGACTGGTAGCCGCCATGAGCGGTAGCAGAGAAACAATTATTGAAGAGATGGACATAACCAACTCTACGGAAGGAGCAACATCTTATGGAGAAAACAACATTAAGCGTGCAGGAATTATCCGCACAGATGGGGATCAGCCTGCCAAAAGCATATGAACTTGTAAAGACACCGGGATTTCCAACAATACGAATCGGAGCAAGAATTTTTATTCCGATTGAAGCCTTGTAAAGAATCCATTCGGATTCCAGTTCGCCGGAGTATTGGTAAATGATGCAGTCACAAGAGAAGCAATTTCCAAAGACCAGATGCGGAAGTTCTTAAAGTTTATGCATGACGATGTGGTGTACTGTAAATATTATGAAGTGGTGTACATACTCTTTCATACAGGAATGCGAATCTCTGAATTTTGTGGATTGACACTGAAGGATATTGATTTGGAGAAACGAACAGTGAATATCGACCACCAGTTGCAGAGAACATCGGATATGCGATATATCATAGAAAACACAAAGACAGATGCCGGAACAAGGCTACTGCCGATTACAGAGGATGTGGCACAAATGTTTCAGGCGATTATTGAGGACAGAAATGCACCGAAAGTGGAGAAGTCCATAAATGGATATAGCAGATTCCTATTTTGTGATGATAATGGAATGCAACTTGTGGCAATGCACTGGCAGCACCGATTCAATCATATGGTTGGCAGGTACAATGACATCTACCGGGTGCAGATGCCAAATATCACGCCTCATGTATGCCGACACACGTATTGCTCGAATATGGCAAAATCAGGAATGAATCCCAAGACACTGCAGTACCTCATGGGGCATTCGGATATATCAGTCACAATGAATGTGTATACACATATCGGATTTGATGATGCTTAGGAAGAATTGAAGCGGATGGAAGACTTCCGAAAGGCACAGGCGGAGGTTGAAAAGAAGGACGAAAAACCGATGTCACAGAAGATGTTTAAGGTGATTTAATATAATAAATGGATGACGCTCCGGCTTATTGTTGGGGCGTTTTATAAGGTTTTAGAATCTTGTAATATAGTTTGCTGTATTTTCAGAGATTAATAGATGTGATAAAATAAAATTAAAGATAAAAACAAGAAATGAGGAATGGATGTAATGGCAAGTGATATATTTAAAAAAATAATAGAACAAAAAATTGATATTTTTGCAGGTACATTTGGAAAAGATGCAAGTAATATTTTTACTCGCGACAAAAAACTATTTCATCCATTAGAGTATGGAATGTATAAAGAAAGATGCATCAAGGAACTGTTATCATTTGTATCAAGCAAAAGTGTTGGAATATCGGATGGCTTTTTGATTACTTCAAAAAATAGTGTGAGTACACAATGTGATATAGTAATGTACGACAAAGATACAATACCATTAATAGATAATGGGATTGCACATTTTTATCCGGTCGAGATTGTGAAAGGAATTGGTGAAGTAAAGTCAACACTTAATAAGGTCGAATTTACGAAATCGTTAGTTAAGCTTGCAAGAAACAAATTGTTATACCAAGAACGCAAGGGAAGATTGAAGTCAGAAGAGAGGAGATTTAGTGAAAATAGTGAAATCTTTTCGTTTTTAGTATGTAATAAATTATCGTTTGATATAACTAAAATTGATTTTGATGAGGTGTATAATGAAATATCTGATGTTAAGTGTAGGCACAATGTGGTTTTGAGTCTACAGGATGGAATTTTGACATATACCTTGAATTTTTCAGAACTTCCAACTAAACAGAAGGAACATTTTATTAATATAGGGGGAGATATTAAAGCGAATCCTGTTATATGGAATTCTCCTCATCATACAGAAGAAGATGCATTTTATAAATGCTGCAATAATTTTATAAAAATAAATTATGATGATAAATATAAGCATATAATATATTTCCTAATTATTATTAAAGCTCTCTTGGAGGAGGGGTATGAATATGATTTCGATTTTGTAGAGTATTTAACTAATGATAAAGTAAAAATATTTAGTTAAATTGAAAAATTCCTCTCTTTAATGGCAAGCCATATAAAGAATGGTGATTGAGAAATTAAATATATTGGAAAAGTAGAGTGGAGGCGATTAAATGTCATTTCAAGACATTATACCATATAGATTACCAAATTATGTAGGAAAGCGTTTGATAGATCCGCATGTGGTCATTGTAGGTGCAGGTGCATCTATTGCTGCTTGTGAGATAGATAAAAATGGAAAGAAAGTTCCATTATTAAAAAATATACATAACATTCTTGGACTTACGGATGAATTGAAAAAATATAATTTTTCAGATGAACAGATGGGGGATTTTGAAAAATTATTTTCTGATATAAATGGAAAAACTGAGTATAGAGATTTACAGAAAAAATTAGAATATGAAGTGTGCGATTATTTTAGCAAATTGCAGATTCCAAATGAACCAACATTATATGATTATTTGATTTTGTCGCTGACTGAAAAAGATGCAATAATATCATTTAACTGGGATCCATTTTTGATGCAAGCATATAAAAGAAATATATGTGTTGGGAATTTACCTGAGTTAATATTTCCGCATGGTAATGCTGGAGTCGGTTTGTGCTATGAGTGCAAAATAAAAGGGTATGCTAATTGTCTTTGTCCGAAATGTTTTAAAGAACTTGAGCAAATGCCATTGCTATATCCTATAGGAAAGAAAGACTATAATAGCAAGCCGATAATTGTTAATGAATGGAATTTGGCGAAATCTGTGTTGTCTAGGGCGGCGGGGATTACAGTATATGGTTATGGTGCTCCTGTTACGGATGTTGAAGCGGTGGAATTGATGAAATCAGCCAATCATTTAAGCCAGATAAAAGATATTGCTCCATTTACAATTATAAATTTGGCAAAAAATGAAGGTGAGCAGAGAAAAAAATGGTCTGAATTTTATGATGTAAAAATGTTTCTGTATTGTAATAAATTCGAAGAAACAATGCTGTGGAAAAATCCTAGAGTGAGTTTGGAAGCCTTGTTTGATGCGATTCTTCAGCAACAACCAAGAAGTGAAGAAACGTCATTTAGAGAATTTTCAACGCTAACAGAGTTACAAGAATTTGTTAAGACCATTACAGAGTTTGATATGTGTATTTAAAATCCTTAGTAGTAAGCCTACCTCGTTTTACTACTAATTTTACTACTAACAGCCCGCAATAACTTGCTCTATCTTGCCCTATCTTGCCAAGATGCCATCCCAAACACACATTTCACAAATCACCGGAAACCCTTGTAAAACAGGACATTCTGGGACAAAATAAGGAGAAACAAAACAATGACAAAAATATTATTCGTATGCCACGGCAACATATGCCGCAGCACAATGGCTGAAAGCGTTATGAATTATCTTATTAAACAGGCTCATCGCGAGGATGAATTTTATATTAACTCTGCTGCTACTAGCCGTGAAGAAATCGGTAACCCACCACACCGTGGAACTGTAGCCAAACTTAAAAGCGAAGGAATACCTGTAATTCCGCACAGAGCCGTACAGATGACTCTTAACGACTATGAAGAATATGATTATCTTATAGGAATGGATACAGAGAATATAAGAAATATGCAGCGTATATCAGGCGGTGATCCTGATGAGAAAATATACAAGCTGCTGACATTTGCCGGCTCAGGAATGGATGTAGCTGACCCCTGGTACACAGGGGATTTTGATGCAACCTATAAGGATGTATTGGCAGGATGTAAAGGAATCCTTGAAAATCTGTAATGTACATTTTAAATTAATTTCTAAATAATTTATAATAATAGAGCTGTAGCATTAAAAAGCATTTATATAATATGGACTACTTACAGAGAGTGTAATATAAAGTGTGTAAATTACCGGTAACAAAAACTTACACATTTTATTTGACAAACTCCACTTACAAGTTAATATTAAGTATCTATATCATGTATATCTTCTGATTGCTACAGCTCTATAAAAAATTACAAACTCTGTCCGACTATTAAAAAGAAATTTCACACGCCTTACCATATAATCATATTGATTACAAATTTTATTATTTTACTTATCTTCCCTAAGCTCAAATCTAAGATAATCTACATCCTCAAGCTTGTTTTCCTTATCATGTATTTCTTCTAATAAATCATGTCTCTTATTATTAAGCATACATAACCTCTCTGATTTTGATTTATCATTTTTCTCATATAACCTCATATACTTACCTACTTCCTCATCACTAAAGCCAATATTATATAAAGTCATAATAAGACTGATAAGTTCAATGTCTTTATCATCATAATGCCATTCATTTGGATCTGAATTATCCGCATTACGCAGATTCCATTCTTCATATTTTACTAAAATATCCGCTGGAATATTATACTTTGTGCTGACTTCACTTCTTGTCATTCCTCCTCATTTCCGGGGTAACTCATTACTCCTATAACCTGCTTTTAAACATTATTTATGTTATGTCTAATGTATAATAAAAGTATAGCAGTACAGTAGATAATATGTCTAATACTTATTACTTATCTTGTGCAATTCCTTTTATGTATATCTTCATCTTCTTTATAAATTCACTTACTGCCTCCGGTAATGTCTGATTCTTTCTCCATACCAGCACAAAACCAGTCTTAACTTCTGGATTTAACGGGATAAATTTAAGATTATCATAATCAGCCCCAACATCAAAACATAATACTGAGCCAATATTATTTTGTGCAAGTATAGCAGCATTGTTAAGCAGATTATACTCTGCTGCAATATCTAACCCATCAAAATATTCACCAAACCAGCTTCCAAGCTCATTTTTTACAAGCTCTCTTTTTACCATTATAAGAGGAATCCCTGTCAGATCCTTTGGTTCAATATATTCTTTTCCGGCAAGATCTGAATCATTTCTTGTAAGAATCCCCCACCTCTCTTTCTTATTCATTCTTATAAAATTAAACTTTGATATATCAACCGACTCTGAAAGCACACCTACATCTACTGTTCCATTTTCAATCTTTTCTTTAACATCATCAGCATTTGCCGTATATATTTCATACTGAACCAGAGGATTATCTTCTTGAAACTTTTCCATAACCTTTGCAATGTCAGCAATGCTTTTAGTCTCGGCACTTCCTATTGTAATCTTTCCTGATATACCGCCATCCTGCTTACCTGCAAATTCCCTGTCTATCTGATCTGCAAGTTCTAATATATCTTTACAACGTTTCTTTAAGCGCATACCATCCTCTGTAAGAAATATGCTATGATTCTTACGCTTAAAAAGCTTTGTTCCAAGTTCATCTTCAAGCTGCATAAGCTGTCTTGAAAGTGTAGGCTGCGTTACATGCAAAAGCTGCGCTGCTCTTGTAATATTCTCTTCTCTTGCAACCATCTGAAAATATCTTAACACCCGTAACTCCATAAAGCTGCTCCCTCCAAACGTATTATATATTTTTCTATCACGAAAATTTCTGTATATATTACATATAATTCAAATTACATATCCTATCAAAAATATTTTATTCTAAATATCTTTTTTAAACTTTAAAAATATCTTCTAGAAAATTTCTTATCTCATAAAATATCTCTATTATATAGTTGATTTATAGTAAAACGATATGTATACTATATTTAAGTTCAAGTTAATAATACAAGTTAAAGCTAACTTTAAGTCAATACTTTTAAGTGCAATTTATATTTTTTTAATCCTTTAATATACACTCTTATAAAAAACATTTATGTTAACAGATATTTACAAATTGATATACTATAAATTGGAGGTGACAAAATATGGTTTATACTGTAGGTGAAATGGCAAAAAGACTCGGTATTCCAGGTTCAACATTAAGATATTATGATAAAGAGGGACTTCTCCCATTCGTAGAACGTTCTTCTGGTGGAATCCGTATGTTTCAGGACAAGGATTATGAATGGCTTAAGATAATTGAATGTCTTAAAAAAGCTGGTATGCCTTTAAAAGATATAAAGACATATATTGAACTTTTATTACAAGGTGATGAAACAATACATCAAAGACTTGAGCTTTTTGAAAAGCAACGTGATGTACTCCTTAAACAAATGGAAGCTCTTAAACAGACACTTGATGTAATAGATTATAAATGCTGGTTCTATGAAACAGCCGAACTTGCAGGCACTACAAGCTTTGTATCCAATATGTCTATTGAAGAACTTCCTGAAAGATTTCAGGAAACAAAAAGACGATTAACAGGAACTTATGACAATAAATAATTTATCCAGATTATTTTACAAGTGTTTTTAACAAATATATCTTTAATAAACAAGCCTTTAATAAACAGATTTCCTTTATATCAGTCACCAACTATGAAAGTGCCTGATATAAAGGAAATCTGTTTTTCTATATACTAATTCCAATGTTATTTATTATTTCTGCCTGTCACAAACCATAACTGTTAAAATAAATATTTAAAAACTACTCAAAATAATATAAATATACATCCTCAAGGTCTATATTATCTTCGACTTTTACCGCTTCATCAGGAAGTGTATCTCCTACAAGCCTAAGAGCAAGTCCATTCTTTCTCTGCCTTATGTTGCCTACCTTATACTGCTCCTGAAGCTTTCCAACATCTTCAAGCGTACAGGTAAGCTCTGCTACTTTTCCCTGCATTTTTTCTATTAATTCAACCGGAGTTCCTGTTGCAACTATCTGTCCCTTTTTTACAAGTATAACCTTATCAGCAATACATTCAATATCACTTACAACATGTGTTGCAAACAAAATTATCTTATCCTTTGAAAGCTCCGCTATATAATTTCTTATACCTATTCTTTCCTTTGGATCAAGTCCTGCTGTCGGCTCGTCCAAAATAAGAACCTTAGGATTGCCTAGAAGTGCCTGTGCCAGAAGTACTCTCTGCTTCATACCTCCTGAAAAACCGCCTATCTTTTTGTATGCCACACTCGTAAGATTGACAACCTCTAAAAGCTCATCAATCTGCTGTGCTACACTCTTTCCTTCTTCATTCTTCCTTTTAAGTCCTTTTACTTCTGCCATATATTTTAAAAATGCCTTAGGTGAAAAATCCTCATAGAACCCCTGCTGCTGTGGCATATAACCTACAATCGCACGGAACTTTTTGCCAAGCTTTAATATATCCTCTCCATCATAGAGAATATTACCTCCATTATTACTGTCACGGCTGACATTGTCAGTAATAAGATTAATCATTGTACTTTTACCGGCACCATTCGCACCAAGTATTCCATATATACCAGGCTTAAATGTATATGATATCTTATTGAGTGCCTTTACCGAGCCATAACTTTTTGATAACTCCCTTAATTCTAATTCCATTATGCCGCCCCCATTTCTAACAATTTTAACTTAATTATGAAAAGATATTTAGTTTCACTTAATAGTCAAAACACTTTTATATAATTTCTAAGTTTCTAAATAAATAATCTTAATTTGACTCCTTAAAATACTTATAACTGCCATGATAACTGCATTTATCCACTCTTAAATCATTATCATTAACCTTAAAAATAATCTGTACTCTGTCATCTTGTGTCAATTTACTGTTTAAGGCCTTTGGTAACTGATAAGAATACTTTACTGCCCATCCTCCATCATAAGATATTATCTCACATTCAGGATTTCTGATATCAAATTCCAGTAATTCCTTCTCTGATATACTTTTTGCCTGTTCAAAACCATCATCCATCCACTGTTTATACACCTTAGATAATTCTGTCTTTATATCATCAGAAAATATATCCTTACCTGCTGCAGCTTTAAGATTATCATCAAGCTTTAATTTCTGCTTTAATAATTCTTTATTCTCTACTGCTTCCGTACCGGCTTCTACAGCTTCATTTATTGTATTTTCATCAGTTTCCCATACATATGTTTTTGCTCCCTGCGTATATGAATCTGCTTTTGTAACTTGATTCGTTATATCCTGATTATCCTTTGTGCTGCCACAGGCAATGCATAAGCTCATTACTGCTAACATCTGTACTAAAATCAATATATTTTTTTTCATAATAACCCTCACTCCCAAATATTGCCATTATTTTTTTATATTCCAGTCATAATATGTATAAATACTTAATACCACTGCTGATATAATAAATAAAATATATATAATGTATCCTGAAATATTATAATTAAACATTGTAAGCCATCTGTTAATATCACTCTGTACAGGTAATGATAAATATTTCATTAAGGATACCTTGAATACATTGAGTATATATGGAACTAACAGAATCATTCCGATAATAACTGAATGTAAATACCCTGCAAGGTATGATATATTCATTATCAATATTCCTATACTTATAAAAAGTAATACTCTTATAAACTGACAAAGTAATATATATCCTGATATACTTATATTTATTGGAAAACTATTAAACATCCTTATACATTGAACCGGAGCATTTAAAAATTTAATATTATATAAATCTGTTATATTATGCCAATTTATAACTGCTGATATTACTCCTACAAGCATACTTATAACAATAACCGTAAGCAGCTTGTATCCCCATACACTTCCTCTGTTTTTGCTTATCTTAAGAAGCTTAGTCATTTTAGTCTTTTTTTCTATATTAAAAATATTTGAAAACATAAAAATAATTACAAGAATACATATAAGGTTGATATTTTCCTGCACAGTATTCATCCTGTCTCCAAATATTTCATTATAGGCACCCTCGTCTAATACCATTCCATCTATATCATTATCCTGTTTTAGCTGGTTAAGATAATTAAGCTGACTCGTTATGCTGCCCTGTGCTGTCTTGATATCTGCTATCTGTTTTTTATCATATGCTGATATCTTTTCTTTTGTCTCTAATTGTTCTTTAGTCTGCTCAAGATAATTTATATAGTCGTTGGCCTCTTCAACAGACGAACTTCCCTCATACTGTGCATAGAAATTCTTGATATATGTATTCTGCCCATTATAATTTAAGCCCTTATGTATCTTACATGAGGATATAGCTATAATAAATATTACCAGTATCAAAAATACATTCTGCATAAATAACAATTTATGCATCTCAAACATTCCAATATTAAAACTGCCAATCACTCTCTGTACAAGCTGCTCTGCCTTACCTATAAGCTTATCAATTATACTTAATTTTCTTACAGGATATTTTCTTATATACAGTATAATATTGAGCGGTATTCCAATTACAATTAATATTACTGTAAAATACATAAAAGCAGTTATCGTATCAGTTATAAATAAATCCGTTCCCCAGTTGGTATTTTTAAGTGAATCCGCAAGCATTACATCTGAAAAGATATTAAAATACTTGAAAAAATTCAGACTGCTTTTTTCGTTAATTTTATAATATAACAGCCACTCTGCAAGTCCAAATAATATTATCTTTACATAAGCTGTTTTATTAGAAGCTGACCACTGTACAAATAAATATATAATAAGACTTATCGCATACATTGCCATTGTAAAGAATATACAATACAAAAGCATGAAATGTTTAATACTTATCACATATGGAAAGTTAGAAAATACCTGTGAACATTGAATTACATTATCAAGATATCCTGCCCCGCCATAAAAATATATAAAAATACAAAATACAATAAGATTTATTGCAAATGAATTAATCAATATAATTAAAAAATTAATCAGAAGTCTTTTTAAAACAAGACTGCTTCGTCCGTTATAAGAACACCTTATTAACGTATTCACTGAATTATATTCTTCTTCCTTATAACTTATTATAACAACCGTTATAATTAATATAAAAAGAAAAGGAAGCCATCTGTATTGCATAAATTTATCTATAGCGAGCGTATTAATTAACTTTACCGGAGCATCCGATATTTTTAATGCATCCTGACTGCTCTTTACTATATCCTTATAACTATATGAATCCTCCTCGTTAAACAATTCATATTGTGTAAGAGTATCTGCACTTTTTAACGCTCTTAATTTATTATCCTTATATGAACTGATATAACTATATGAAGCATTGAATCTCTGTGTAACATCTAAGACCATCTGCTCATCTGACTGTTTTAAATATTCCTGTACATCAATATTTTCATCCTCATTATACGCTTCTATTAACGATGTATACAGCTTATCTGTATCATCAATTTCATTTTGTATCTGAAATATACATACCCCGATAATAACCACATTAATTAATAAAAGCGAAATGAGGGTCTTTTTTATCACTCTTAATAATTCCATAACACCCTCATTTCCAGCTATTTTACTTAAACATATTATATGTAATGTTTCTCCAGCTCTTATTATCCTGTTCTAAATCACACATCAATATCATACATATTCTTGGCTGTTTTTTCCTGTCAGCCGTTATAAGCTCATTATATTTTGTATACCATTCATCTGTAATTTGTGCATTATCTATATCGAATCTGCTCGTTGTTATTATAAGCTTATTATTTATTACCCCTAAATAATCCATTGCAATATAATAACTTGCTATAGACTTATCATTATTTCTTGCTAATTCAATAGTATCTGTCAGATTACCATCTTTTCCCAGCATATAGATATAATTATTGCCTTTTTCTTTAACTGAAATATTAACACCCTGATATAATATTATATTTTTTCCATTAAATCCTGCCAATTCGCAATAATCAGTATCTGCTCTGTTTTTTTCTGTATTACCTTTTCCTTCAAGCACGTAAAATTCTGATACTTCCGATGATTTAATATTTAATTTATTGACTATAAACTCATCATCATATATAGATGTAAAATAAAAATTATCTTCATCATCGTAACAGATATCCCTGTTCCAGTCGCTGATATCTCCACGCACCCCATCTAAATTATTATCAAATGAAATCAATTCATCAACTTTATTATCCTGTATATTAACTGAATCAATACAATATCTTACACTGTCTGAATTTACTTCAACTTTTCTGTTTATATATACTTTTCCCTGCCTTGAACACAGGCTTACTATCTGATTATGCTCATTTTCAAAGCTATATTGTGTTATTAACACAGGCTCTTCTTTTTTATCAAGAGAACACTTATATATCCCAATCATATCCTGTCCTGCTATCGTATAAAAAAGCTTTCCGTTATTTACACAAAAACGTGGCATTACACTGCTTGAACCAACTGATAAACCATTTACAGATAACTGGTTTTCTACTTTCTTATCTCTGCCCCTCTTATCATACGATACCAGATTATCATATTCTGATGTCTGTTCTATCATATAAATCCGGTCTTTATAATACCATATCATATTATCAATACACTCATCATCAGACATATATGCATCACAGGATGTATTAGAATGGTCACACGATGTGTTAGAACATAACGGATATGATATGTTATTATTATTATCATAGTAATATAAAAGTCTTATTTTCTCCATTGACATTGGATAATTGGCAATATAATAATAGCTTCCATTTTCAGCCTCTGCTACAGAAGGCGTCTTATAAAACTGTGGCGTATCCCAATCTGTTATACTCCCCACTGTATTCTTAGATACTGCTTTGCCACAACCGGCAATATCTATACATATACAGGTTATAACAGTTAATACACTTATTTTTTTGAATAGATGCATGTATTCCACCCCCTTAATACAATTCTACAACATATTGAATAAAATACAACATTATCCCCACAAACGACATATTTTTACCACAAACGACATGTTTTATTATAAAAATCTATAAATGAGCAAATTTGAAAAAATGCACAAAATTATGCTATCAGTCTTATAAATGAATTAAAATCATTACATTTCTTTGCACATTGGGACAGATACTGATATTTTTCATGGCTGATAATGTATAGTATTTGCAAAAGACACCTTCTTTCTCGTGAATGTTGCAAATGTTTGTTTTGTCACTTTCATTATACAACATCCGGAATCAAGGTGTCTTTCTTTTATGCAAAATCATGAACTTGCTCATTTATAGCTTAATATTCTAAATAAACTTCTTTTACCAGTTTATCTTCTGATACAAGACGACACTGTGTTAGTTTACTATTATCAGAATAATTTTTATTAACGTATTTTTCAAAATCATTAAGTGATATTTTATTTTTATTGCTATCATAAAATACACACTCACTATCAAATACATAAGATTTATTGATTATATCACCATTTTCAGATAAACTGTATCTATCAATTGCCTTTAGGCTTTCTGATACATCCGCTGCATATATTATAATATTTTTAACACTAACTGCTGTTTGTGTTTCCTCGGTTTTATCAACAATATTTGATGAATCATTACTATAAGAATTGCCACAAGCTGATATTGTAATCATACATATAAAGCTAAAACATAAAAAAAGTCTTTTCATTTTATAATCAACCACCATATCATCTTCTCCATTTCAATACCCCTAATTAAAATCTTCTAAGTTTCTTTACATCTTTATTAATCTTTGGTTGATATGTAATTAATGGACAAGCAACATTTGCATAGTGCTTCGCCGCATTAATTGACAATCTTGTGATATTGTCAGCCGTCAATTCCTTGAGTTTCTTAAGCATGTATTTCCCCTCCTTACCTTTTGTAATTCAATTTTCAGAAAATTTAATATTTTTCGCCGCATTAAATACTTCTAAAAATTTATGTATTTATTGTAGCACCTTTTTAATTGTTTTTTGCTAAATGTCATATTTAACCACTTAAATGACACATTTAACACATCATTACTCCATTTCCCCAATATAAAGCATTATTGATATATTAAAAATATTATTTTTATAATCTATTTCTATATTTCCATTATATTTATTAACAATTCTTTTTATATTATCCACTCCATAACCATGCGAGCTGTCCTTAAGACTTATAAATTTTTCGCCTGATTTTTTGATTGCTCCTGTATATGTATTAATTGATGATATATATATAATACTATTAAAATATTTCATTTTTAATAGTACTTGTTTATTTTTTGCCATCATTGTATTTTCAAAAGCATTATCAAGTAAATTTCCCATTATAATATTTAAGTCATATGTTTTTATCTGCATATTCTGTGGAACGGATATATTAGTGTCAAATATAATATTTTCTGTTGCCGCCACACTCATATAATAATTAACAATTCCATCTAAAGCAGCATTACCGGTATCAATATATGACTGTGCTTCATTTATATCTCCTGCGAGCATATCAATATATTCATTTATTTCTTTAGTCATTCCTTTCTCTGATAACTCTTTAATCTCTCTGATATGATGTTTCATATCATGTCTTATCGCCCTTATCTTTTCTGCATTTTCTACATTAGCACTTATCTGCTGTTCATATATATCCATCTGTTTTCTAAGTAAAATATTATCTTGCTCATATATAAAACGGTCTGACATAGATACATAAAAACGATATAACATGATATTAACAGCTAATACAACCATTCCGGTAACTACTATAGTAATTCTTGCCATTCCTGTATCATTGGCTATCATATACAATATACATATGCTACAAATTGCAGAAATCAAAAGATAACTCCACTGTCCTGAAAATTCCTCCTGAACCTGTTTTTTATAAACATTCTTTAATACTATTACAATTATGTAAAATAACAATACTGACAAATACATACTTACAAGCTCATAGTTACCATTGTCTGATAATTTAGTAAATAAAAACACCGCTATAACATCTGAAGCGCACTGAATTGCATAACACATTACACTTAACAGTATTGTTTTTTTTAAGCTTCCACTATATGTACAGCCAATTAAAAAAATTGCCATTAAAGATATAACAAGATTAACTGCCATATTATTAAAAAATATATAACAAACCAATGTCATTATATATGAAATTATACATATGCAATTTCTGACTTTATTATTTTTAACATTATTAAATATTGTAAAATATTCAGATATAATAAGAACTCTTATTAATTCCATAAATATATCTGCTATTGTATATTCGTTCCAGCTCATATATTCTCCAGTTTTTAATTAATTCTAAATCATGCTTCAAAAGTCAAACTGTCGGTATTGCAACATTGTCCGACTGAATATATCTTTATATGACCTGCTTATATTTAATTCATCATCATTATCAAGTATAACCCTGTTTGAACTACATTCCCGTATATGTTTGATATTAATAATATACGACTGATTAATCATTACAAAGTTAAATGGCAGCTTTTCTGTTATATTTTTTAATTTTTCCCTGAATTGTCTCTCAATTCCATCATTTGCTATAATATTTATATTTTTTTTATCACTTTCAAAGTATAATATATTTCCTAATGCAACCCTGTAACTTTTTTTATGGCTCTGATATAAAAATACCCCCTTATCAAGGCCTCGCAACTTCATAAGCTCAGCAATTATTTTTTCTATCCTATCTCTATTAAAGGGCTTAACCACAAAATCAAATGGATGTATTTTAAATAAATTCATCGCATAACTTGTCTTTGAAGATATATAGATTATATTCATATCCATATCCTCTAATTCTTTACGGATGTATTCTCCAACCTGTATACCATTATAACCATCCATCTCTATATCAAGAAACAATATATCAGGTCTTATCTTATCTGATATATCTTCAATAAAATCTTTTCCATTTTTCCATACATATACTTCTATCTCCTCTGCAATATTCCCTGATATATCAATTACAATATTCTCTAACTGAGAACATGCAGAAATCTCATCATCACATATTCCTATAATACAACTCATAACTTTCCTAAGTCCTTAACTATTTTATTCTTTATGTTCCCTATTATTAATAAACCAGTACTTATAGACACAGCCTCTATAATTATCTGTGACCAATAGTAGTATTCCCATATATATAATAAAGTAAATAAAGCACTTATTATTACTACTATTCTTCTGGTTTTCAATTTATAGTACGCATATTCCATATCGTCAAGTTTGTTATTAATGCTATCAACTGGTGCATATCTAATAATATACATACTACACATAACAAAAATAAGAAATTGTACAACTCCACTAATATTCACATATTTAATAACATATAAAGCCAATACATATATAAACAAAGAAATTATTGCACATATTATTCTTTTATCTGCATGATATCCACCTGCATTTTGTCTTAGCGGCATTAAAACAGATAAAAATATTACAGCCTCAAAAAAACTCTTCATATACAATGCAATCAAAAGAGCTATACACCCAGATATTACAATTGTATATAACATCTCTAATCCAAATTTTATTACATTTTCATCAGCTTTATCAAATTTTTTATACCTGCTAATATAATTGTATAATCCCATTGAAATCCCCCTCATATTTTCTTTTTATAACCATAAATGAGATACTCTTAAAAAATGCTGTCGTTCTTCTTAGATATCCTGAAAATGCATTTGGAAAAATATCAATATTTCATATTCTTTTAAGCACTCCACAGTCCATCTCACATACCGTATCACATAACAATTCTATATCCTCAGTGCTATGATTGGCCATGATAATTGTTTTTCCATCCTGTGCAAGCTTTTTAAATAATTGCCGCATTTCACTAACACCATTTTTGTCCAATCCATTCATTGGCTCGTCTAATAATAATATATCCGGATCTTCCATTAGCGCCTGTGCAAGGCCCAGTCTTTGTTTCATTCCTAATGAATACTTTCCAACATGCTTTTTATTATCAGGATCTAGTCCCACCAGTTTTATTGTTTCCCTTATCTTATCTTTTCCAGCTTTCTTATTAATTGCAGCCAGAAATTTCAAATTATTATATGCACTGTAATTCCCCAAAAAACCAGGATTTTCTATAATTGCACCAATATTATCCAATGCTTTGCTATTCCTGTCCACTTTAATACCATTAATTAATATTTCACCGGAAGATGGTGTTACAAATCCACATATACACTTCATAAGCATTGTCTTTCCAGAACCATTTCTTCCAACCAGTCCATGTATCTTTCCCTTTTCAAATGATACTGTAACATCATTAAGGACAATATTAGTACCATACTTCTTTGTGACATTTTTAATATCTATTATATAATCATTATTGCTCATTATATACTACGACCTCCCTCCTGTTACCAGCTGCTACAGCTATAATTCCAAAAATAACAATCATTAATATATACATACACAAAACATAAGTTATTGTTGGATATTGTGTTCTTCCGCCCACATCGATACAACCGATATAATTCCATGATAGTGGTGAAAACTTACACCAGTATGGCTTTCCCTCAACAACAGCATTTAATAATATTAAAAATCCCGTTACAATAATGCTGATTCCTTTAGACTTAGTTAAAATATTAATTGCATATATTAACATTCCTATAAATATAAAACTTAACCACATAAGTATAAATGAGAAAAACATAGCCTGTGCAGGTGTAAAATATCTTATTATTGATGCTGAAATACCAACTGTTGTATACCGTATATTAAGATTAACCATAATACCTGAAGTTCCGGCATTTCCCAGTACATCACCCCATGTTGTTCCCCATTGCATATATTGAATATTAAATATAATTGTAAGTAACAGATGAAATAACGTATATAAAAAAGAACTGACAATAATATATAAAATCTGCCCCATACTCCATATATTTCTTTTTGTTCTCAACATTACATATGTCTGATTAGTGTCTACAAATGGAGCATCACAAAATATAAACACCACCGGTATCATAAATACAATTCTCATGTATCTGAATGCAAATAAAAATGGAAAAATCCATGGATTCATTTTTTGTCCCATATAATTGCATAATACACTCAGATCTTTTGTATAAGAGTATACAAGAAGTGTTGTCATAGCTATACACATAAGTATTCTCCTATTGCCACCCCACTTACGAATATTCTGCATACATATTCTGACAGCTTTCATTTACTTATATCCTCCTTTCAGCAAAATGCTTAAATACCCATGCTGCAAGCAATATATATCCAAGGCATACCATACATGACAAAAGCAGTATATATCCTGAATTCATTCCAAAGAACGCTTTATTTCCTTTCTGTATCTCAAACAGACTTATAGATGTTGGTAAAAAATCCAAAACATTTTCTACAAACATACTGATAAAAAAAGCTGATGTCACTGCTACAAATCTGTTAGGAACTGCTGCCGATAAAGCCATTCCCATAACAGCATACACTCCCGATACCATTGAAAATAAAAATATAAATATAATTACAGCAGCTATAGGATATTTTCCATAAGCTATATCATGAAATACCCTGTATTCATGAATCTGTCTTATTCCCAATCCATTTATTGCTCCACTTATTATTGAATAAACTGATAATCCTGTAAAAGATACAATAAAAGAACTAAAAAAACATGTCGTAATCTTTGATATTATATAATTTTTCTTTCCACATCTTAGCACATACGGATTAAAATAATTATTACTTATGTCGTCACAAAAACTTGTTGCCATTGGAATGGCTGCTATTATTACTGGAATTTTATTCATATTATTAAATCCGGCAATATTACTTAATCCCTCAAAAACTGTTCTGCTGATTATCTTGCTGCTTCCAGGATTATGTTCCATATACAGACAAATAATAACATATGCAACAACACATATATATATTCTATACGAATGAAAGATGCGCAATAATTCATGACGGTATGCCCCTGCTAATTTTTTCATATAAACTCCTTATTTAAACCCAATATTATTAGACTTATATGTATCCTTATTTTGTGCATTTATAAAGATCATATTTTGTTCATGATCCGTACTGCTGATCCCATCTTTTTCTGCATATAAACTCTTAGTTACAGTACATACCCAGAATGGACTTATTGTTAATGGTTTTCCTTTGTTGCTGCTTCCTGCCAGCTTTGTTGGTAAATATACCAGTTTTATATCATTTATAACCTGTTCATCCAACTGATTATTATACATCAGATATGCAGAAAGCTGTTTAACAATATCATCAATATCCGCAAGCTTTATATTATCATCCGTTTCAACTATATCGTATAAGCTGTATACTTCAAATTTTTCAAAACCATTTCTTCCATACACAACTGTCAGCTTAGTATCAAATGAGGCTTTAGAATTGTCCTTAAAAGAATATCTGGAAATAGGAATTCCTTCAAGCTCTACATCGAATTCCATATAATACACTTCATCTTCATAGTTCCATGTAATCTCATTTATAATCTGACCATCTTTGGTCTTATTGTATCTTAGATTATCTTCATAATTCATCATAACCTTTGTCGCGCTTTCAGAATCAAATGCATAACATACCGGTACATCTTCCGAAAGCTTAATTTCTAAGTTATCACATACTTTCCTGACTTCATCAATAACCTTCTCCTTTGGAAGATTCTCAAGCTCTTCCTGTGGAAATGCTTCTTTTGCATCGTTTTCTTGTTTTGTAACATTTCCAATATATATATTATAATTACGTTCTCCTACTTTTCCTGTATAAAAACTAATTAAACCGGTTCCAATTATTAATTTGCTGTCATCATTATATGTATACACCCTTCTTTCAGAATTATTATCATTATAATCTTTCACTTCTCTATTATTACAGAATATATCTGATACTGCCGTCATCTGTTGTTCTGTCCAGTCTTTATACTGTGCTTTAAATTCCTTTAATGAAATACCACTATAATCAGGTATATCTGCATCTACCGAAACCTTGCTGCTAATCGTTGTATTTATGTGCTTTATATTATTATCTTCATTAACCTGCACTTCTTTTTCTTCACTTCCTGATATAGAACCATCTGGAAATAGCGAACAACCCGTCATCATAAAACATAATACAATTACTAATAATATTTTTTTATGCATAGAAATCACACCCCTATTTTTATAAAAGTCTGTTACAATAAGCATACTATACATTAACTTATTGCAACAGACCGTAATAAATACTCAAATATCTTTTATAGTATCCAATCACCACAATGTCTTTAACTTATAAAAGCCAATAAAACAGGTCTTCCCAATTTAATAAATACTCTGCTATACCTTCACCTCCTTAATACAATTCTACAACATATTGAATAAAATACAACATTATACCCACAAACGACATATTTTTACCACAAACGACATATTTTATTATAAAATTCTATAACATTCTACTTACCAATTCAAATATACAGACAATTTAATTATATAAACTACATACATACATCTGCTACAAAGCACTCATTATCCATTCTTATATCTATTACCCCATTATATTTTTCTATTACATCCCTAATATTATTAAGTCCCAAACCATGATTAACTTTATCTGTCTTTAATGTCCCCAGCTTATTAATATCTCTTATTTCACTGATATTAATAGGATTTTTTATTGAGATGTATAACTTTCCGCTCATCATACCAATCTCTATATATATATTTCTTTTTTTAATATCCTCTATACGTTCACATGCCTCAATTGCATTTTTTATAAGATTGGACAAAACAATACATATATCAAACTCTGAAATATCTATATTACGTGGAACGTTTCCCTTTACATCAAAATGTATATTTTCACCAGCCGCCTGCATAATCTGATTAGATATTATTGCATCTATACAACGGTTTCCTGTATAACTGACTACTTCAAATATTGCTGATTCACTTATAAAATCATCAATATACTTTTTTAACCTGTCATCATTAATACTATTGCAATAATCAGACAACACTGCTATATGAGCATTAAGGTCATGCTTAAATTTTCTTAACTGATTATCCTGATTAATTAATCCATTATAATATTCTTTCTGCAATTTTATATATTTTTCATACATCCTGTTACGTTCTTCCGACTTTATCTGTCTGTTTACAATTACTCCCTGCCATATTGTTATTAAAATAAGTACAATACAGACAATAGATATTATAAATCCCATCAGATTATATAAGTTGTTATATCCCGTTACATAAATTAACCTTTGTACAGGTCCTATTAATAATAATGTGCATATAGTTACAATATAAAATAACATATACTGCTTCCAGTCCAGTTTTATCTCTATACATCTTATATTCTTTATTCTTCTAAAAATAATAATTATTATCATTAATACTACTGGTATAATTTCACATATTATTACACTTAACCAATTCTGTGTTATCTCATATTCACTTATATTTAATATCACAGACAAAATAAAAGAACAGCTTACCGCTACAACTGAAATACTCATTATGATAAATGGATATATCAAAAAATGTTTAACTCTTAACTTATCCATTAACAGAAATGGTATTAAAATCATTGATATTACACTTATAGATTCCGCAGTCTTTATACCGCAGCCATATAATATAATCAGATGAATTGTTAATATAAGCCCCACAAATATTACCCACCTGCTTTTATTTTTTGTTAATCTGCAGTTAAAAATCACTACATATCCCAACACATAATTCAATATTTCTGTAATAAGATATATTACGATATCAACAATACTAACTATCATAATCTTATTTTCATCCTATCTCTTCCATAATTAAAGCTCTTAATCCTTACCGTTTCTTTATATTTTCTTCCTATTGGTATCTTTATATCAATATCATTAAAAGTAATATTTTCTGTTATACTTTCTACATTGGCAAGATTAACCATATATGATTTATGAACGCGGATAATGTTATATTTTTCCATCTCATTCTCAATATCACCAAGCTTTTTAGAGCATAAAGCATATTTATAAAATTCTTTTCTTTTTGAATATGTATATATCTCTGTATAACTTCCATCTGCCCTTAAATATAATATATCCAAAAGACTCACTTCTATATTTCTTCCATCAATATCATTCATCTGAAATACAATGTTATCCCTTTTTTCTTTAATAACGATATTTAATATTTTCTCAACATCATTAATATTTGCCGGTTTTCTTACAAAACCTATTGTCTTAATACTATATGTTTCAAAAAACATATCTGTATGACTTGAAAAATATGAAATCCTCCATATATTATCTGATGTTAATAATCTGTCTTTTAACTCAAGTCCATTAATTCCTGTAAGTTCTATATCAAGAAATAACACATCTATCCTGTTATTTTCTTTATTATCACAATATTTTAATAAAGCTTCTCCGCTGCAAAATATTAACAGTTCATATTCAATACTATATTTTTTTAAATAATTATCACATATATTCCCTATGGTCATATGTTCCTTAACATTATCATCACATACTGCAATCAACATGTTCATATAATTTAATCCCCTCATTTTTCAATTTATCTTGTAAAAATTATTCTTCATATTTACGCAAAATTATTAATTATTTTACACTGAATAATATTAAAATACTTTCTCCAAAGTATTCACGCAACATATAAATAAATTATAACTTATAATTTGCCAAAAACAACCCACTCTGCGTGAATTGCTGAGTTTCTGCGTGAATTGTAAAAAATAGTACGCCGGCAACGGACATTCCCTAAAACATGTGCGTCAATGGCGTACATTTATATACGGCATTAACATACATATTCAGGTAATTATCCATTACCGGCGTATAAATATTTTTATTATTCTAATACTCTGATTTCCAGATATCCGAACAAAGTATTAGTCATTTGGCACATGTTCAACTTCCATATTCTTAGGAAGTACAAGGTTAAGTATTATACTTACAATAAATACAACCGCCAGATACTATATCAACAACTACTGCTCACGGAAGAATACTTCACCTGTCTGTGGGTCCATTCCATCAACTATCGCAAGTGATTCAAGCTGATAACCGAGATTTCTGATAATTCTTCCCCCCTGCTGGAAGCCTTTTTCTATTGCAATACCAATTCCTTCAACTGTACCGCCTGCCTGTGCAACAATAGATACAAGCCCCTGTAATGCACATCCATTTGCAAGGAAATCATCTATTATAAGTACATGGTCATCCGGTCCTAAGAATTTCTTAGATACTATTACCTGATTCTTACACTTATGTGTAAATGACTCAACCTCAGCCACGTATACATCACCTTCAATATTAATGCTCTTGCTCTTCTTTGCAAATACTACTGGCACGTCAAAATGATTAGCAACTATACACGCAATTCCTATTCCTGAAGCTTCTATTGTAACGATTTTGTTAATTGGCTTTCCATCAAAACGCTTCTTAAATTCCTCACCAATCTGATTTAACAGATGTATATCCATCTGATGATTCAAAAAGCTGTCAACCTTTAATACATTGCCTTCTCTTACAATACCGTCCTTTATAATTCTTTCCTCTAAGAAATTCATACTTACCTCCATTATTACGATTCGTGTCTTTGTGTGATCTGGTATATATTGTACTATATACTTAATCCTGTTTTTATTATTGGTCGATTGTACTATAAATCACAAACTATTTCAATATTTTTCTTATTGTTGTTCCAGAATTTTAAATTCATTCCATAACAATGACTCTAATTTATTTTTGTGCATTTTATACATTATATTTATTTTTTCGTTTCATTTTTAAGCATAATATGATATAATATGTACAAATATAAGAACTTTATATAATTGTAACTGGACACATACTTACAAAGGTGCATTATTTTGTAACCATATGGCTTTTATTACATATAATACTTACAGTCTATATTATAATTTACATTATTATTTATAAAACTATATGCCCATAATGTGATTCAGTAATGGTTTTATGGCAGATGCAGTAATTTTATTTATATTTATGAGCTTTTTATACCATGCGTTGATATTGATATTATACTAATATTCTATTATATTAACACATTTTAAGAAGATTACTGGTATTAATACATCTGCAGAACGGAGGTTATTATGTCTAAGATTATAACTATCGGTAGAGAATTTGGAAGTGGCGGACATGTAGCCGGACAATTAATTGCCGATAAGCTTGGTATTCCTTATTATGACAATGAACTTATCAGCATGGCAATCAAGCATGGTGGAATTACTCATGGTCGTCCGCTTGATAAGTTTGACGAGAAGAAGTTCAATCCATTTCTATTTGAGAGCAATTATTATGGCAATGAGAATGCACCTAAGGGCGAGCCTATGGAAGAGGTATTATTTAAGTTACAGCGTGATGTAATAATTGATATTGCCAATAACGGTCCTGCCATCATCATAGGCAGATGTGCTGACTGGATTCTTAAGGAAGAGAAGTTCAATGTATTGAGCGTATTTATAAGTGCACCGCTTGAACAGCGTATTGACAGAATTATGGCAAAGTACGATGTTGAAGAGAGTAAAGCTATCTCTCTTATCAAGAAGCACGATAAGAGAAGGAAAGCATATTATAAGTTCCACACGATGAAAGAATGGGGTAATCCTAAGAGCTATGATTACTATTTTAATACAGAAGATTTGTCATTAGAACAGATCGTTGACGAAGTTGTAATGTTATATAATGAATAAATATCAGCTAATATTTTATAAAACATGTAACTATCAGCTAATATTTTAAATTTGTTCATTTACAGATATAATATATGCATAAGCTAATATTTTATAAAAGAATATATATACTGCTATTACATAACATATAAGTATAAACTAATCTATACTAATAAAAAAGCCAGTCTTATGGCTGATTATTCCGTTGAAGATAATCAGCCATATGGCTGCCTTTTTTATTTTTATTATAATATTTACTCTGTTCTTAATGCTGTAACAGGGTCTTTCTTAGCTGCATTCTTTGCGGGAATTAATCCGCCAATAAATGTAAGCACCATGCTAAGTATTATAAGCACTACTGCACTTACCGGTGGAAGTGCCGCATTAACCGCTGTTGAATCCGTTACTGCATGTATAATGCTGTTACATGGAATAAGCAGTAATAATGTAATTGCTATTCCTATAATACCTGAACAGAAACCTATAATAAACGTCTCTGCATTAAACACCTGTGAAATGTTTCTCTTAGAAGCTCCTATTGCACGAAGTATACCAATCTCTTTAGTTCTTTCAAGTACAGAAATATAAGTTATAATACCAATCATAATTGATGATACTATAAGTGATACAGCCACAAATGCAATAAGCACATATGTTATAACATTAATAATTGTTGTAACACTATTCATAAGAAGTCCGACATAATCAGTATAACTGATTTTATCATCCTCTGATGCACCTTCATTATATTTCTTAATACAGTCAGATACCGCATCCTTAGCTTCAAAACTGTCTACATATATATTGATGGCTGATGGTGCGTCCTCGCTTATAACGCCAAAGCTATCCATATTATCATCATAATTTCCTGTTGAAATATATGAATTATATATAGATAACAATGTACTATCATCTGGATTCTCAAGGTATGAATCAAGCATAGCTGCCTGCTGTGCTTCTCCCATAGCCATAAGCTGTGTATACATCTGCTGATTATCTGCATATACCATCTGCATCATATTCTTAAACATAGATGCTTTATCACTTACACCAAGATTAGCAAGATATGTTCTGGCATCTGCAATCTTATCTGCATCATCTGCCGGTGAAAATGCCATACCATTAGTTATATTAATATCTTTATTCTCACGCTGTGCCTTTACAACCTCACTCTTATCTGCATAATCCATAAGGTAATCAGTGAGTGCCTTTGTATAACCTACGGCTTTATTAATAAGTGCATTATCATTGTCATCATTTTGTCTTACAATACCGCTTATCTTAAGCTTTATACCATCTGCTACCTTATCCTTTAAGCTTGCATTATCAGATACTATAGACTTATAATTGCCATTATCGTCCTTAACATACATATCGCTTGCAGGTAACAGATAATATTCCTTATTACAAATATCTTCATATGATATTTTTTCAGTATCCATTGTAACTTCTTCACCGGCATCTATTCTTTTCATTATCTCTTTATATTCAGATGTTGGAAGTATTCCAAGCTGATATAAAACTGCCGATGATATTTCATTATTCTTATTCATCACAAGAACAGCTTCATCATATGATGATGGCCAGTTACCATATAATACATCGTAAGCATCTGTTACTGCCTGACTTACTGATGCAGAATCACTTCCCGGAAGCAGTTCTGTAAAGTTATTAGTCTTTCCTGTACTTCCTGTCATCATGGTCATGCCATTATCATTTGACATATCAGCCATCATATTAGTTGCTGATGTCTGACTGCTGCTTTTTAAGGTACTTCCATCTGTATTTACAAATGTTCCTTCTGAATCATATGTAAATACATCAAACTTAGTATTATATGAATATACTATTCCATTTTCTCTTGTATGCTTTCTAATCTCACTGTCCGGATTATCAAGATACTTCTTAAATTCTGTCAGATTATTCTTTGTAAAGCTTGTTGTTATACTTGAAGCCATCTCAATATCAGTTCCATTAGAATATACACCATCAAGCTCATGTGTAACGTCTGAATCTTTCATGGATGACTGCCCTTTTTGCATGATACTCGTAAGGTCAATCGTCTGTGCTTCTATGGATATCGGATATGATGTCATAGTACTTTTCTGAATATCTGTTATATATGTGTTGACTCCATTTGAAAATGATAAAATAAGGGCTATTCCTATTATACCTATTGAACCTGCAAATGCGGTCAGAAATGTTCTCCCCTTCTTGGTTCTTAAGTTATTAAATGATAATGATAATGCCGTCAATATAGACATTGAAGCTTTACCCATATTCTTATGCTGTGGCTCTTCAAGCTTTTGTTCTATTTCATAAGGAGCTGTATCATCCACAATATGTCCATCCTTAACTCTTACAATTCTTGTAGCATATTCATTAGCAAGTTCAGGATTATGTGTAACCATTACAACAAGTCTGTCCTTTGCAACCTCCTTTAACAGCTCCATAACCTGTACGCTTGTTTCTGAATCCAATGCTCCCGTAGGCTCATCGGCAAGCAGTATATCAGGATTATTAACAAGTGCTCTTGCTATTGCAACTCTTTGCATCTGGCCACCTGACATCTGATTAGGTCTTTTATGAAGCTGATTACCAAGACCTACCTTTTCAAGCGCTTCCTTAGCTCTCCTTCTTCTTTCCGAACGGCTTATTCCTGATATGGTAAGCGCCAGCTCAACATTTGAAAGGACTGACTGGTGTGGTATAAGATTATAACTCTGGAAAACAAAACCTATCGTATGGTTTCTATAAGAATCCCAGTCCCTGTCCTTATATTTTTTAGTGGATATACCATTGATAATAAGGTCTCCACTATCATATCTGTCCAGTCCTCCAATTATATTAAGCATTGTCGTCTTACCTGAACCAGACGGACCTAATATTGCTACAAATTCATTATCTCTTAGGTTAAGTGACACATTATCAAGTGCTGTCTGCACAAGATCACCTGTGACATACTTTTTACAAATATTTCGTATCTGAAGCATTGTCTGATATTTTGCTGCATTGTAAATATTTAATACAGCATCTCCTTCCGATTATTTTATACCGGTAATATCCAATTCATTTGAATATCAAAACATAACTTGTATTATATACAAATAAACATGAAAATTCTAGCGAAAAAAGTCAAAATATTCTTTTAATATTCATTATATCTGTTTTATACTTTTCATATAATCAATACATACTATAAATACTCTTTCATATTGGTTTATTTTATGTATACACATTACTAATCTTCGTAATCCATACACATTCTTACTTCCATAAATGGTCTTACAAATGTATCAGCAACCTCAACATGCGCCGGATTCTTCTGATATGCCTTAAGTGCTTCCTCACTTTCAAGCGTTGAATCTAACATAATATCACAATTAGATGATGCTAACCCATCAATATAGACATTACATGAAAGTAGTCCTGGAACAACTCCCTTAAGTCCCTCAAGCCCCTTTTTAACGCCCTTTTTAATATCAAGCTTTTCCTGTTCAGTCTTTTCTTCTTTAATCTTCCATAAAATAATATGATGTACCATAATAATCTCCATTCCTCAAACGCAGTAACTGTCTGCTTTGTTTTTAATCAGAATTGCGAACGTACTTAGTGAGTTTCGCAATCATCTGCTTAGCTGTTATCCTGTATACATTTAATAATAAATCATATTCATTCATTTGTATATATATAATTAATAATAAAATATATTTCTACTTATATATTTTCATATTTTATAGTCTTTTATTAACTATCCAAGCACAATTTATATAAACATTTATTAAATTAAAGATAAATATTGTATTGACTTTTAAAAATTAGAAGCTATAATTAAATCAATATTTGAATAACTATACAAAATTTCAACGATGAGAACAGGATTATCTTATAACAGATGTCTTTAAGAGAGCTGCCGGCTGGTGCGAGACAGCAGATATTTTAAGATAATTATCATCTCTGAGAAGCAGGCTGAATCTTAATTAATTAGTCCGGTAATCATATATAGTTAAATTATTAATTTATTTAGCTGTTATACATTATTGAATCTTATTAATGGCAGTAAGCTGTGCCGGAATCCTCCGTTATAGGGAAAGCGTATGAAGTACGTTAAGCGCTGTTAAGTCTATTTTTACTACCAATATTCTTATATTTTTATATTGGTAATAATAATACTTTTCAGAATATGGGTGGTATCGCGGATTTATTCGTCCCTTTCAGATTTCTATCTGAAAGGGACTTTTTTTCTTAGTTTTTTTTCATTGAAGCTTTGTATAAGTTTTCAAAATTTCCAACAATTTTTTAGGAGGAAGAAAGAATGAAAGCTTTACAGAAATTAAGCAAATTTTTATCTAATTATACTTCAATAGTAGTTATTGCTATTGCAGTAGTAACATTTTTAGTCCCATCATTTATGAAATGGGTCAACTTCAAACTCTTTGTTGACTTTGTCGGCAATAAATTCACAAGCCAGTCAATAATCATCGGTATTATAATGTTTAGTATGGGACTTACTCTGTCTACTGACGATTTTAAAGAACTTAAAAAACGTCCATTTGATATCTGTATTGGTGCAATTGCACAATATGCAATTATGCCATTTCTTGCATTTGCATTAACAAAAATATTACATCTTCCTGATGCCATTGCTCTTGGACTTATCCTTGTCGGCTGTTGTCCTGGTGGTGTATCATCTAACATCATGTCATATCTTTGTGGTGGTGATGTCGCTTTTTCCGTTGGAATGACTACTGTATCCACTATAATTTCACCAATTATGACACCTGTTATGGTATCTTTACTTGCAAGCGGCGCCCATATTTCAGTAAACGGCATTTCAATGTTTGTATCAATTATTGAAACTGTAATACTTCCTATTGCTGTTGGTTTTACGTTAAATCATCTCTTAGCAAAAAATGAAACCTATAAAGAATTACAGCAGATTATGCCTGGAGTTGCCGTCCTTGGTCTTGCCTGTGTTGTCGGTGGTGTTATAGCTTCCCAGGGAAGCAAATTCTTCACATCAGGTGTATTAATCTTCGTTGCTGTATTATTACATAACGGACTTGGCTATCTGTTAGGCTATGGTGCTGGAAAGCTTACCGGAATGAATGTAGCTAAAAAGAGAACTATCTCAATTGAAGTAGGTATGCAGAATGCCGGTCTTGCAACCAACCTTGCAACAACTACTCCACAATTTGCCTCAACACCAGAATCAGCTATCATCTGTGCTGTATCATGTGTATGGCATTCAATATCAGGTACACTTCTCGCCGGCTTCTTTGCAAGTCTTGATAAGAAAAAGACTGCAAACAATGAATCCGAACAAACGGCTGCATAAAATGTTATAACTTTATAGTCGAATTTTTATAAATAAACAGTGCAATTAATAAACTATGTTATTGATAAAATAAACCGGCACATTAAGAATTAATTACATTCCAATTAAACAGCTACTTAAAAATACAATTTTTGATTATCTGTTTAACCGGAAGTTCCTGATTCCCAATGTGCCGGTCTTTTTTTATTATTCTAATGCGTTTAACATTTAAATTGTAGCTAAAACTAAACTGTAAATTTATCAGCATTTATAACTGCTGTTGCTGATATTTCTTCCATACCGTCTGTATACACAAAGAGCAAACAGCCAGTACACTTATGAACTTGTGATAAAATAAACTATCAAGCTTATTTTTCACACTATTCTGCATGTCCATTTACAATATTATATACAATCCCTTCATATTCAATCTGACCATTAAATCCAAAATCTACTGTTCCGTTAGTAACCTTCCATAAACCATATTCATTTTCTGAAAGACTATTATATTCAAAATTTACTGCTCCATTTTCTACATACCACCAGCCTACTGTCTCATCGTATACTATTCCGGTATAACCAAAATCTACGGCTCCGTCTCTTATCTTCCACCAGCCGTTTTCATTACTCTTTAAGCCATTATATCCAAAGTTTACTGCTCCATTTTCTACATACCACCAGCCTACTGCTTCATCATATACTATTCCGGTATAACCATACACGATATTGCCATCTCTATACAGATACCATACACCATTATCAGCCGGCTTTAATCCATTTATATATGAATCAGCATTATCTGTAATTATTCCCCTTTTAATCACTGTTTTAGCAGGAATCTGTGATACCGTAACTCCCATATCATCCATCCATACATATTTATCAGACTGTTCACCTAATATTGTCAGACTCTTAGATATTAAACTTTTATTTATTATCTTTGTAATATTATAAGAACCGCTAAATGCTTTATCTGACCAGCTTAAAAGTGAATCGGGAAGTTCTATTGTATCATAATATCCATCAGCAAATACATAATCACCTATCACTGTAACTCCTGAATCGATGATTACTTCCTTTATTCCATAGTTATATTCACTGCTGCTTATAGGAGATTCTCCTTTTGCATAATCATATGTCCCGCCGCTGCCTTCTACTGTAAGAATTCCATCTCCATTAAGTGTTGCATTAACTGCATCCCCTATCTTATATACGACATCATTCTTATCTTTACCATAATCATAAAGACATAATGGCTGATATAACAGCCAGTCCTCTCTTATATCATGCGCTGAATCATTATTGCTGACCTCTCTTAAAGTTTCTGTACTGATTGCAAGGTATAATGCTCTGCCATACTGATAAAAACTATCATCATATGTACAGTCTGTTATATACCAGTAACCATCAATATTAACCTCATTCCATGCATGTGTTGTACTTACCGTTATAATTGTATCAATTCCCATCCCATTACATAATATCTGAAATGACTTGGCATATCCTGTACATGCTGTAGCTCTTTTCATTGCACCGTAGTTTAATAAAGCACTTGCCGCACTCTGGTCATAATCTCCTGTCTTATATTCAATATTTTCACATATAAGATCATGTATATTTTTAACTTTTTCATATGAATCATTGGCATTTTCTGCCTTGCTTATCCATTCATTAATTACACTTTTAAACTGAGCTATGTACGCTTGTCTGACATTACCATCAACAAACTCATCATATACTGCAATAGCTGCTGCAACAACCCTTCCATCAGAAGTCTTGCTTACAGACCATTCATTTTTCAAAAAGAAATACTGTGATTCTGTCTGATAGAACAATTCTACAACAAACTGTACCCTTTCGTTAGTAAGCTCAAGATCCTTACAATCTACATTATCTGTATAATATTCATTACCGAATTTTATATTGGATACATTATCTGATGACTCTGCATATTTTAAAACAGATGCCTCAAGTCTGTCATATAATATCTTCTCATTATCTGCGAGCATATTATAATAATAATCACTTGAATACTTAGACCATTCTGATGAAGCTGAGTACAGTCTTGCAATACTCTCTCTTTCATTATCTGCTTCATATGCCGAATCTACAATCTCCGTCTTTTGTATCATTGGCTTAAGTGTGCCAGCATTATCTGCTTTAGTCTGTACTTCCCCTTCATATGACACATTTTCAGCTTCGTTTCCGTATACTGTATTTCCGAAACCTGCTGATGTAAATATCATTACAAATGCAAGAATACATGAGATACTTACTGTATACAATTTTTTTCTTCTTAGCATATTTAATTTATCCTCCTGTTCTACATCCTCTTATATAATTTTACCATTTTCTTACTACTGTCCGCAATACTCTTTTATGTCTGTTGGTAATATATAAAATATGACTTAAAAGTAAAAAAGCATACAAAATTACAAGCTATTGTACAATCACATGCATTTATATAAAAATCTATGTTAAATTCCCATATAAAACACGAATTATTACCATATGCTTATAATTTCATATGCTTCAACTTATATTTTAATACAGATACTATTACTGAATAATATTCTGCATACTCTTAAGTCCTATCAAAAGTGTGGAACTGTTATGCAATAAAGCTGATGTTGTAGGCTGTATCAAGCCTGTAACACCGGCAGCTATAAGTCCTGTATTAAATCCGACTATAGTTCTGTAATTCTTTTTAATTCTCTTCATCAGTCCATCACTGATAAGCTTTAATGTAACAAGCTGATACAAATCATCTGCTGAAATAGTAATATCTGCTATTTCCCTCGCTATCTCTGCACCATCACTTATTGCTATACCTACATCTGCTGCTGATAATGCAGGCGAATCGTTAATTCCATCACCAACCATGATAACCTTTCTTCCCTGCTTCTTTTCATTTTCAACAAATCTTGCCTTATCCTCAGGAAGAACTTCTGAATAATATTCATCAACACCTACACGCTTTGCAATAGCTCTCGCAGTACGCTCACTGTCACCCGTCATCATAACAACCTTACTTATTCCAGACTTCTTGAGTGAAGTAATAACCGCCTCTGCCTCTTCCCTTAACGGGTCTTCTATGCAGATAACCGCTGCCAGAACATTTTCAATTGCAAGATACAGATGTGAACAATGTGATGGAAGATGTGCAAATAAAGCCTTCTTATCCTCTGGTACAATACATTTTTCATCCTCAAATACAAAATGAGAACTTCCAATTACAGCCTTTTTGCCATTGATTGTAGTAGAGATTCCATGAGCTACTATATATTCTACTTTTGAATGCATCTCCTCATGGTCAAGATGTCTTTCCCTGGCTGCCTCAACAACTGCCTTTGCCATTGAATGAGGGAAATGCTCTTCTAAACATGCTGATATACGAAGAAGTTCTTCCGGATTAGTATCATTAAATGACACAACCTTAACAACTCTCGGTGTAGCTTTAGTAAGTGTACCAGTCTTGTCAAATACAATAGTGTCAGCCTCTGCAACCTGCTCAAGGAACCTGCCGCCTTTAACTGTTATATTATACAATCCCGCTTCTCTTATAGCTGAAAGAACCGATACAGGCATAGCCAGCTTTAATGCACATGAAAAATCAACCATAAGCACAGACAAAGCCTTTGTAACATTTCTTGTAAGAAGATATGTAAGTGCTGTACCACCTAATGTATAAGGAACAAGCTTATCTGCAATATGCTCTGCCTTGCTCTCCATCTGTGATTTAAGCTTTTCAGTTTCTTCTATCATTGTTACAATCTTTTCAAACTTAGTCTTTCCACCTGTCTCTTTGACAAGTAAAGTAAGCTCGCCTTCTTCAACCACAGTTCCTGCAAATACTGAATTACCGCTTATTCTTCTAACTGGTTCAGATTCACCTGTAAGTGAAGCCTGATTGACCATCGCCTCTCCAGCAGTTACCACACCGTCAAATGGAATAATATTACCCATATGTACAATTACCTGGTCACCTGCCTTAATCTCCTGCGACGATACAAGTACCTGCTGGTCTTCTGTCTTTAACCATACTTTGCCCACATTAAGTGACATAGTCCTTGCAAGGTCATCAACTGAACGTTTATGTGTCCATTCCTCTAACAGCTCACCTATTCCAAGTAAGAACATAACTGAACCAGCTGTATCATAATCACCTCTTATGACTGATACACCAATAGCTGTAGCATCAAGTACCGGAACTTCAATCTTACCCTTTAACAGTGTTGATATTCCTTTAGAAATATATTTAACTGACTTTACTGTTGTTATGCATGCCCTTAACGGATATGGAATAAACAGCTTACTTGCACATCTTAATACAATCTTATTAACAAGCTTTTCCTGATATATTGAATTCTGCTCTCTTCCCGAATTCTCTATAAGTCCTTTTGGAACCTCCACCTCATTATAATGAAATGTCTGTAAAAGTCTTATTATATCAGCTCTTCTGCCAACATATTTAATGGTTGCATCCGCTGTACGCTCGTATACCTTTGCAAATGTAATATTTTTATTTTCATGCAGATAATATAAAAGTATATCTGCCTGTTTAAAACTCATCCTGCTTTGGGCAAAATGAACTCTCATAGTTCCTTTATTTTCATGTAATATCATGAACTTCATATTCATCTACCCCGGCTTTCCGTATTATTCTGTTACTTCTTCCTCATCATCATCAGTTAAAGTAATATCTTCATATTCTGCCTCCTGTGCAGCACGCTCTTCATTGATATTTTTGGCATCTGAATAAATATCCTCAACATTTTCCTGAAGAACGGTAGCTGTCTTCATAACACATTCCTTAGCTCTTAATACTGCTGCTGTACCCTTTGTATATACATTCTTGGCATCCTTGCTTGATAATGCCTTGATACCAGCTGTACCAAATAATACACCTGCTCCGAATAAACCTACCTTGTCCCATTTGATATTTTTTAAATTAAACATAAAAATGCCTCCTTTGATTAACTTCAATTTCATAACATTATATCACATTATCCAAAATATACATGATAAAGTTTCTCAATAACTTCTATATTGAACACTCATATATAATAATGCCAATGATACTTACATGACTCTTTGTAAAATTATTAAATTCTGCTGCAAAAGCACAAAGCCACGATGCCGGCTGTTATTCAAATGTTATAAATTCCTTAAACACCTTAATTGCATAATTATCTGTCATTCCAGATATATAATCAATGACCGCCTGTATATACACATCCCTGTTTTCAAGTTTTCCATATATCTTATCATTTTTAAATCTTTTATACTTATCTGTCTTATCTTCAGGTATATAATCAATTTCCGTATATGTATATATCCAGTCAAGAAAGCTATCCCTTAATATCTCATATGGCAGCGACTCTATATTTTTTATCGTCTTATCGTAATCATATAATACGGCAAGATTTCTGAATATCCATGAAAGAATCATCTTGCAATAATCCTTATATGCAAGAAACTTACTACTCTGATATATATGAAGATTATTAAATTTTAAAACGTCATCAATAAGCTTTTTATTATCATCACCAAGAACTATTCCACATTCAGGTGAACTTTCACGGCTTATATCCACAATCATGCGGTGCATAAGCGTAGTAGTGTTCATAACTATATTCTCATCTGCTATATCCTTTAATTCTTCAAGATCCTGAGCCGTTATAAATTTAAGACGTATGGCATCTTCTATATCTCTTCCAAGATATGCAATCTTGTCTGCTATTTTAACTGCACACCCTTCCCATGTAGCCGGTTCAAATTGTCCGCTTCTTATAAAATCCCCGTAAAGGTCTATCTTTTTATTGTTTCTGGGTTTTAAGGCTACTGTCTTTAATTCTCCGCAATGTGATATAATTCCATCCCTGACTGCAAAGGTAAGATTAAGATTACGTTCTTTTCCTGTATCATCTGCAAGCAGATCCAGCTTATCAACCATTCTTAAGCTATTTCTTTCATGCCAGAAGTATGCCTCTCCATTAAGATTCTTAAGGTGTTCCCATGAAAAACCTTTAACAATAGTCTCATCATTTTCAACTATACCATTTACAGCAAGGTTATTCAGTATACGTTCGCCTACATGTCCAAATGGAGTATGACCAAGGTCATGTCCTATGGCTATTGCCTGCGTAAGCTCACAGTTTAATCCTAACGCCTGTGCAATGGAATGGCTTACAGATTCCACATGAAGTACATGTTCCATTCTTGTACATATATGATCATTCTCCACATTAAAGAACACCTGCGTCTTGTGCTTCATACGTCTGAAAGAATTAGAATGTAATATCCTTGTATAATCTCTTTCAAATTGTGATCTGTTATCACCGGATGTCACATACATATCTTTCTGTCTTTTTAAAAGCCAGGCGCAGTCTTTATTTTTTTCATCAACCGCTGCCTTTGAAAAACTCTTATTCATATTCCCCTCCATTAAAATCAGACTCTGTTTATATTTTTATTTTATAATAGCATATCATCTGTTTAAAAATAATAATTTTACTATATAATAAAACTGTAAAAAAACCGACCCGGTATATTCCGAATCGGTTATCATGCGGATGACAGGAATCGAACCTGCACTCTCTCGAACTAGATCCTAAGTCTAGCGCGTCTGCCAGTTCCGCCACATCCGCTTTTTAATTAGTTGCATTAAATACACAACTATTATATTATATCAACATCTTAAATAGATGTCAACTAATAATCTGCTATATAATCTGATGTATTGTTAATCATTAATAATCTGATGTATTGCTAATCATATGATATATTGTTAATCAATGTGTCATGAACATTAATATATATATATATTAATGTTCATACCCAATTATACACATCATCATAGACATTAGTGAACTACCCACCGTCTAAAGCCAGCGGGATTGCGGTAGCCCTATTTCAATCTGTCATATTTCCTGTACCGGCTGTTTTATTACCGACCCTGGTATATTTTATGCACATGCAATGTATCATAGTGCTATGTATCATAGATTTAACTCACCTGATAATTAACTATATTGGCAAATTCAGGCTTTGTGCTTGCGCCCCCCACAAGACCACCATCGATATCAGGCTGTGCAAATATCTCTGCTGCATTACTCATATTCACACTTCCACCATAAAGAATCCTTACAGCCTGTGCAGTCTCCTCATCATATATATCACTGATATCTTTCCTTATGGCTGCACACACTTCCTGTGCCTGACCTGTTGTTGCCACATGGCCTGTTCCTATAGCCCATATAGGTTCATAAGCTACTATACATCTTTTTGCATCTTCTTTTGATACCTGTGCAAATGCATTAACTATCTGTATTCTTACAAATTCAAGTGTAATTCCGGCTTCTCTTTGCTCAATAGTTTCACCGCAGCATATTATTGGAATAATATCATGCTCCAGTGCCTTTTTAATCTTCTTATTAATTATCCTGTCATCTTCGTTAAAATACTGGCGTCTTTCTGAATGTCCAAGAATTACATATGAAACTCCTGCATCTGTAAGCATATCCGCTGACTGCTCTCCTGTATATGCACCATTTTCTTCATAATACATATTCTCTGCACCAACATAAACTCCTGTATCCTCAAGCTCCTGTGCAACAGGAACTATATCAATTCCCGGAACACATAATATAACATCAACATCAGGATTATCAATCTGTGGCTTAAACTTATCCACCAATGCCCTTGCCTGACTAGGTGTAAGATTCATCTTCCAGTTACCTGCTACTACTTTCCTTCTCATCATATATCCCCTTTTCTATATATAATATTATAATGTTGGAGACAAAATCCCCAACTATGATATATACGGATTGTTTTGTGCTACACACTCCCACTTCTACGCTCCGCTCCGGTTCGTGCTAAACCTGTGCCACCGGCACATAGAACCATTCCCAATATTCGCATATTTATATGCTCATATCGAGGCAGGGCACAAGATCATTATCCCACCTATAAACAAACTCATGTGGTTCCAGACCTTTTACCTCTGATATCATATCATTAATTTTGTACCTTGTTCTAATTCAAGTACAATCTTTGTTAAAAATATAACATATCATACTGCTAATTTCAATACTATATTTTAACTTTCTTAAAACTTTCTTAAAACAAAAACAGGACTATCTACTGATAAAAATATTAATTAACAATAATTTATCAATAAGTAATCCTGTCTGCTTCATATCTAACTATTCTGATTATTATATAAATGCTATTATCTTTGCATAATTTCAAGTATTTTTTTTGCCCTGTAATGCCATGTATGATTATTTATACATTTCTCATATGCATTATCAGCTATGCTTTTGAGCCTTTGTGGTGAAGATAACAGCTCTTTTATCTTTTCAGGTACCTGTGCAATATTATTTAATGAATAAAATATCATATCCTTTCCATCATCAAATGTTTCATTCAGATAACTGCTGCCATCACTTACTGATACAGCACCATTTAACATAGAATTAAATATCCTGTCATGTGCTCCTGCCTTAAACCAGGGCATAATATTAACCGATATCTTAGACTGTGCTATTTTATCAAGACATTCCTGTGAATCCCCCATACCATACAGATAAAGATTCCAAGGACATTTACATTCAAGCTTATCCCAGCCTGCCCCCACTATATGCACTTTTATTCCACTGTCTGCAAGCTGTCTTATAACCTCTGCCCTATATAAAAATCTTACAGACAAATCAACAAATGCAAGATTAGGCATACAATCTCTTAGCTGCATATCATCGAAATCCTCATCAAGTTCTTCCCTGAGACGTTTCTCTAAAGTCTCTTCAATAAGCATATCAGGATTATTATATACCTCATCTACAAGCGAATAATAGAATTTTTTGTAATCTTCATCCATTTCTGCCAGATATTTATCAAAAGTCTCCGGTCTTGTATAATTTCCGGTAAATATCACATCTATCTTTCTGTCTTCCAAAGAAAGCAATGGTCTGTCAACTCCAAACGTATGTCTGTCATACAGGCCTGTACCTGCAAGCGGCACAAAATATGTCTCTATTTCCGGAAAGAAACGCTCAAGATATTTTTTGTGATTCCTATCAATACTTATCTGTGTATAATTCTGCGGAATAAATTTTATATATTTATGATAATAAAACGGATGGTCAACCACCATATTATATATATGTATTCCATACCTGTTCCAAATATTATAAGCCGTTTTGGCATATGAAACTGAACCATATACTGCTTCTACGGCTGAAACAGACTCCGAAGCTGCATCTGCATACAAGCCATCCTCTCCTGCAATCCCCTCAAAATTAAATGTAAATGCACCTGTAATTGAATCTGTACCAATCCCGTCTATAAATCTTACCAGCTCATCAGCCGCTTCCTGTCCATATATAAGGTTATACCAATATATCACATAACCTTCCTCTTCAAATGTACGCGCGATTTCCATTGAAAAATATTCAAGAGTTTCTACACCACCCTTAAACATAATAATATATTTCTTATCACACATAGCAGCCTCCCATTACCATCTTATACAAAAGCCGAAATACCGGACTATATTATAACCCCAATAAGCCGCTTTTATATAAGCAGCAATCTGTGTTATAAATTTCACAATCCGGTATTTCAGCTTTTATAACTTTTAAATCCTATTTTTATACATTGCATTATTCTGCATTATTTTTAATATTTGTATTTTTGCTATTTAATTCTTAATACACGCATGGCATTTAATATTGCAATAACTGACACACCTACATCGGCAAATACAGCTTCCCACATGTTGGCCATGCCAAATGCACCAAGAAGCAATATGGCAAGCTTGACAGCAAGAGCAAATATGATATTCTGTCTTACAATTCTCATCGTCTTTCTTGCAATTATGACAACCTTTGAAATCTTAGTTGTATCATCATCCATAAGAACAATGTCTGCTGCCTCTATTGCGGCATCTGAACCCATGCTTCCCATCGCAATACCGATATCAGCTCTTGTAAGCACCGGTGCATCGTTAATTCCATCACCGACAAATGCAACCTTACCCTTAGAACCACCGGCCACATTATTCTTTAACAGTTCTTCTACCTTACTTACCTTATCGGCAGGAAGAAGCTGTGTATATACTTCATCAAGACCAAGCTCATCGGCAACTGCCTCACCTGCTGCTTTTCTGTCACCTGTAAGCATGACTGTCTTTTTAACACCGGCTCTTTTAAGAAGTGCAATTGCCTCTTTTGCCTCTGGTTTAATAACATCGGATATTACAAGGCTTCCCATATATGTGCCATCTTTAGCAATATATATTATAGTTCCTGCTATTTTTTTATTGTTATCCATACTGCCTGCATCTTTATATAAATGTCCATCTTCTCCAGATTGTCCATTATTATCAGACATGCTTATTCCATTTTCAAGAAGAAGCTTCTCATTACCTGCAAGCACATAGCTTCCATCTACGCTGACACTAATTCCTTGACCGGATATTTCCTTGCTGTCTGTAACCCGGTCTGTATTAATCTGACCATATTTATCAGAAAAGCCTTTCTTGATTGAAAATGCTATCGGATGGTCTGAATAACTCTCTGCACACGCCGCAAGCTCATATAACTGTTTTTCATTGACACCTGCCTGTGGTCTTATCTGCGTAACAACAAATTCACCTTTAGTAAGTGTTCCTGTCTTATCAAATACAACAGTATCAAGCTGTGCCACAGCTTCAAGATAATTACTTCCCTTAACAAGAATACCTGCTCTTGAAGATGCACCTATACCACCAAAGAAGCTTAATGGAACAGATATTACAAGAGCACAGGGACATGATATTACAAGGAATATACAGGCTCTCTGTAACCAGTCAAACCATCCTCCGCCAAGAATTATAGGTGGAAGAATTGCAAGCACTACAGCCACACATACAACAATCGGTGTATAATACTTTGCAAATCTTGTAATAAAGTTTTCAACATGTGCTTTTCTGGAACTAGCATTTTCAACAAGCTCTAATATCTTAGAAACTGTTGAATCATCAAATTCCTTAGTTGTCTTAACATATAATACACCGCTGCCATTTACACAGCCGCTTATTACTTCTGAATCTTTCATTACATGACGTGGAACTGATTCACCTGTAAGTGAAGACGTATCTATCATTGAATCACCTTCAATTACAATACCGTCAAGTGGTATACGTTCTCCAGCCTTAACAACTATAATGCTTCCAACTTCCACATCGTCAGGGTCAACCTGTGTAAGCTTTCCATCAACTTCAATATTGGCATATTCAGGGCATATATCCATAAGGTCTGTTATTGACTGTCTTGACTTATTAACAGCATAGCTCTGGAATAATTCTCCCACCTGATAAAACAGCATTACAGCCACGCCTTCTGAATATTCTCCTACTATAAATGCACCAACAGTGGCAACAAACATAAGAAAGTTTTCATCAAATACCTGTCCGTGTGATATATTTCTTAAAGCCTTATATATAATATCCCATCCTATAATAAAATAAGGAATCAGAAATAAAATAAGACCATATGGAAATGTTTCCATAAAATCTAATGAAGCCACATGTTCCACAACCAGTAATGCCGCATAAACTATAGCCGTAACTATAATTCTATATAGCATCTTTTTCTGCTTCTTATTCATACCTACTCCTTTCTGCGGATATTCTATATATTATATATAACGACCGCAAATACTACACAATTCCGGCATTTTATACCTGGTTATAATACCTGTTTAACCATACTCCGGAATCTTATCAATATAATGCCACCATCAGATTAATCTTAATTCAGCGTGACAAAATGTATCCTATACTACACTTTATTACTATACTATTACATAAGAATAACGCAGTCAGGCTCTACTTTCTTACATATATCTACAACCTGCTTCATAATGTCATCAAACTTATCATCCTCAGCATCAATTGTCATCTTCTGTGTCATAAAGCTTACATTGGCATCATTGACACCGTCAATCTTCTTAATGGCATCCTCCATCTTAGCTGCACAATTAGCACAATCAAGATCCTGTAATTTGAATTTCTTTTTCATAGTCTTAAACCTCCATTTTTTACATATTGATATTCATATCTATTCCATAATATGTTCCATACCCATATTAAGAATCTCATGGACATGTGTATCATCAAGTGAATAATACACTGACTTACCTTCTCTTCTGCTCTTTATAAGCTTTGCCTGTCTTAAAACCTTTAACTGATGCGAGATAGCTGACTGGTTCATATTAAGAAGCTGCGCTATATCGCATACACATAATTCCTTAACATGCAAAACATACAGAATCCTTATTCTTGTCTTATCTCCAAATACCTTAAAAATATCTGCAAGACTCTCAAGACATTCATCATCAGGAAGGCTTTTCTTTACTTCACATACAATATTGTCATGAACTTCAAACATATCACAACATTCTGTTTCAAATTTATCCATGATAGCTCCTTTCTAATAACATATGAATACCTGTTCATATGTTCAATATATCACTTTCTATTATAATTTTCAATATAAAAATCAATAATTTTTATTATTGATAAATTTTACTGTTAATTTATGTATAAAAAGACAGCTGATGATATCTGATATTAAGGGTCTGTATCCTACAGCATAACAAATGCAATAATAATAAAATAATAGTAATAATAATATCACCAATAATATTATTTATTATAATCATGCTGATTACCAATACAAACCTTTAATGTCTTTTATATCATCCGCTGTCTGCAATTAATCTAAATCTCTTTTTACAATATTATATCAGCCTCTAATCCTGTTAAAAATATCATTTAAGGCTTCAACATCAAGCTCTTCTGCTTTACCGGCATCAACCTTTGCTGCTGTTTCAGGATCCATTGGAAGCTTTGCTATGGTATCAATACCATTATCAGCCGCTGTCTTTTCTATATCGCTCTTTCCATAGATATAGTGGATATTTCCACAGTCAGGACATTTAAAATATGACATATTCTCAACGATACCAAGTACCGGTATATTCATCATCTTAGCCATATTTACAGCCTTTTCAACTATCATTGATACAAGCTCCTGTGGAGATGTTACAACTATAATTCCATCGACGGGAAGCGACTGGAATATTGTAAGAGGAACATCACCTGTTCCCGGCGGACAGTCTATAAACATACAGTCTGTATCCTGCCACTCTACATTTTCCCAGAACTCTTTAACGGCATTGGCAATAACCGGACCTCTCCATATAACCGGGTCTGATTCATTTTCAATAAGAAGATTAACAGACATTAACTTAATGCCTTCTTTCTTAGTTACAGCAGGATATATTACTGTTCCTGCCTCATCACAGGTTGCCTTTTCCTTAATACCAAATGACTTAGGTATTGATGGTCCTGTAATATCAGCATCGAGTATAGCTGTCTTAAGACCACTCTTAGCAGCCTTAACTGCAAGCATTGAAGTCACAAGCGACTTACCAACACCACCTTTACCACTTACAACGGCAATAACCTTTTTAACATTGATATTATTTGCATTTCTTACTTTCTGTGGTTCTGTTCTTTCTCCACAATCTGAACCACAGCTTCCACAATCATGTGTACATTCTTCACTCATTTTTCTGCCTCTTTTCTTTATAACTTATAACCTTGATTATTATATCAATATTTATGGAATTTATTTAATCTTTTTCTTTGCTGCCTTTAAAGTAAAGCTTATAACCATTGTAAGGAACAGACATGCTATTATCATCCATTTGATTAATTCAGCCGTTCCCTTAGGACTAAACATATCATAATAGCCCTTGATATAAACTACAATTACGATAAGCGGAAGGATATATGACATATACCCCTTTACCCACACTGGGAAATTAAAGCCTTTTCCATTATCTACTTCTTTTACAAATTTATCAAATCCCCATCCGTTCTTTCTTGTACAGAATAATACAAATACAAGACCACCTAACGGAAGAATATTATATGATACAATAAAGTCCTCCAGATCCATTATTGTCGAACCTGCACCCATAGGTGTTATCCCTGATAATACATTATAGCCTAATACTGCCGGCATTGAAAGAATTATTACACCAAATATATTAATAAGCACTGCCTTTTTTCTTTCTATATTCCATATCTCCATTGTCATAGCAATAATATTTTCAAATACAGCTATTACTGTAGATATAGATGCAAATATCATAAATACAAAGAACATCGTTCCCCATATTCTTCCTCCTGCCATATTATTAAATACATTAGGCAGTGTAATAAATAATAATGATGGTCCTGAATCAGGACGGACTCCGAAAGCGAAACATGCAGGGATTATTATTATACCCGCTGTTATTGCAATAAATGTATCGAGTATTACAATATTTAAGGATTCATTGGTAAGCTTATGATCCTTACCAAGGTAACTTCCAAAGATACACATAGAACCCATTCCTACACTTAGTGTAAAGAATGCATGCGTAAGCGCTGCAAATACCACATTACCCCAGCCTTTGGCTGCTGCTCTTTCAATATCAGGTACAAGATAGAACTTAAGACCTTCGGAAGCATTCTGCAATGTAAGCGAATTAATGGCAAGCACTACCATAAGAATCATTAACATTATCATCATTACCTTTGTAATCTTTTCGACACCGTTCTGGACTCCAAGCGAACAGATTCCAAATGCCACAAGAATTACTACAATTGTCCAGAAAATCATCTTTCCCGGTGAGGCAAGCATATCACTGAACTGTTCTTCTATCTGTGTGGCAGAAAGTCCCGAAAGATTACCTACCGCCGAATTGTATGCATAATACATCATCCAGCCGCTTACCATCGTATAAAACATCATAAGAAGATAGTTACCACACAATCCAAACCACTTAGCTCTTCCCCAGTTGCTCTTTTCCGATTCAAGTACCGGAAATGCCTTTGCAATACTCTTTTTACTTCCCCTTCCAACTGCAAACTCACATATCAGAATAGGCCAGGCAATAATTGTCATAAATATAAGATATATTATGAGAAATACCGCTCCGCCATTCTCACCACATATGTATGGAAATTTCCATACATTACCAAGACCTATTGCACATCCTGCCGATACAAGAATAAAACCAAGTCTTGACTTAAAATTCTCTCTTTCTTTCATAAACCTCTCCATTCGTTATATTTTTTGCTATATATAATCACCAGCATATTTTATAATAATAAAAGAGACGGACAAAATACAGCATCCGCCTCTTTTTATATTATTAATTATCAATATATCGATATCAAAGACGTAAGAATATATAAACACTGACTACGTCTCATTTACTGACAGTTCATCAGACACCCGGTCAATGTAATGATTATATGTATAGTTTCTATTGAAACAGGTGTCATTAAAGTGCCTGATATTTTATCATTTATTATAGCCTTTATAACAGATAAATTATATCATAAATTTATATTATTTTCAACTGTTATTATCTTCTCATCTTTTACATCCTCTTTTGCATGATCTGCGATTTTTTTGATTTTATCATTTTTTGTATAACCTGTCCATGAAACTGATATTGCTTTTTTGTCATTTTGCTTTTTAAAACATCTGCAGCTTTAGTAGTTTTTACTTCTTATACCATGCTGCTTACTGATGTTTGTTATATCATATAATAGTACATAAACATAATTAAACAAAAAATATATCCGGCATCCTGCTTTTTATAGGATACCGGATATAATTCTATTAATTCTTTCTGACTTATTTTCGTGATGTCCATATTCATCAAATATACTTACAGTATTCATAACCAACATAAGATGCTCATGAACCATATGTGCCTTTACCGGTGCCTGTTCAAGCAGATTCCCGTGATTTATCCCCTCCTGTTCACCATTAAGGAGATAAACAGCTGCATTTCTGTTTTTTACATTATTATTAACTACATAGTCTGCAAAACCCGGATACCAGAACGAACCGCAGACTGAAAATATAGCAGAAAATGTTTCATCAA
>OGOA01000325.1_pt1 | contig 39926 bp, 31 predicted proteins | sample 1573621 | NCBI WGS metagenome assembly OGOA01 (sample SAMEA2581917, study PRJEB24529) | metagenome | biome: Human gut stool | place: China | collected 2011
AGTTCACTTATGAACTTGTGATAAAATAAGCTATCAAGCTTATTTTTCACACTATATTAATCTCCATTTTTCATACTATGCATTATTTTTTCACACTATTCCATCGGGAATCTGTTGTGTTATACAGTGGATATTTCCACCTCCCACGATAATATCTCTTGCATATATTGGAATGATTTTTCTGTCGGGAAATGCTTCTGACAAAATGTCAATTGCGGATTTATCGTTGATGTCATCAAATTGTGGCACAATTACAGATTCATTTGCAATATAAAAATTCACATAAGAAGCGGCGAGACGTTCTCCGGCAACACGAATATCCTCGCCATCTTCAAATTCAAAGCCATTAAGTTCATATTCTGTTATGCATACAGGATTAGCCGGAATTGGAAGCTTGCGGACAATTATGTTTCTTCCACAGGCATCTGTTGTATTATTTAATACTTCTAGGCAGGCATTGCTCATCTCGTATTGTGGGTCGTTTTTATCATCAGTCCATGCAAGGACCACCTCTCCCGGAGCTGTAAACGCACATACGTTGTCAACGTGTTCATTAGTTTCATCATTATAGATTCCGGCAGGAAGCCATATTATCTTAGATACGTTAAGATAAGCCTTTAACTTGTCTTCTATCTGCGATTTTGTAAGTTTTGGATTACGTCCTTCACTTAAAAGACAGCTTTCTGTAACAAGTAATGTACCCTGTCCGTCACTGTGGATTGAGCCTCCCTCCAGTACAAATGGAGCTGCATCATAACAGTCAAATCCAGTAATTTCAAGAAAATTCCCAGCTATCTGATTATCCTTTGACCAGTCTGTATACAGTCCGTCAAAGGAACCACCCCATGCGTTAAATTCCCAGTTAATTCCACGTACTATACGTTTATCATAGGGCTCATTATAATCACCGCTTACAACGAAGGTCGGGCATGTATCTCTTGCCCATGCATCATCTGAATCCATCTCAATTATATGTATGGATTCAGAAAGAAGAGATCTTGCATTATCAAGCTGCTCTTTTGATACGAGCATGTATAGCTGTTCGCTTTCATTTATTGCAGCAGCAATCTGTGCAAATACTTCACGGGCTTTCTTTGCCCCATATATCCATGAACCGGGGCGTTTGGGCCATATCATAATACAGCCATGGTGTCTTTCATATTCTGCCGGCATTCTGAAATTATCAAAAAACGGTGTAGTTGTTAAAATATTCATATCAATCCTCATTTCTTGGCAACTTTGTTGCGAAGAGGCAAAGAAAAATCCGTACAGGAGACTTTTCTTCTGCCCAATAAACTATAATCTGCTCTTAAAATCTTCATATCCAAAGTGTCTTATTACCTTACAGTTTCCATCAGGCTTCATTACGGCTATATCAGGCAGAGGTATTCCATTAAATGTATTATTCTTTACCATGGAATAGATTGCCATGTCTTCAAATATGAGCCTGTCACCGATATTTATCTCGTGGTCAAATTCATAGTCACCTATGATATCTCCGGCAAGGCAGGTATATGAAGACAGGCGGCAGCAGTGAGCAGATGATGATTCAGTATCAGCTGTCAGTGCGAATCTTTTAAGAGCCTTTGCATCCCGCAGGGGTGGCGTATATGGCATCTCAAGCACATCCGGCATATGGCAGGCGGCAGAGGTATCAAGAATCAGGGTAGTAATGCCATTGTCTACTTTATCAAGCACCGTGCTTATAAGATAACCGGCGTTGAGTGCAACAGCTTCTCCGGGTTCAAGATACACCTTGACATTATATGTATCCTGTACATGTTGTATACAATGTATGAGAGTGTCAATATCATAGTCATCTCTTGTTATATGATGACCTCCTCCGAAATTAATCCACTGCATATCCTTCATTATAAAGCCGAATTTATCTTCGACGACATTAAGCGTTGTTAACAGGTCATCAGAATTCTGCTCACAGAGTGTATGAAAATGTATACCAGACAGTCCGTCAATGACATCAGGTTCATTATCTATTGCTTCTTTGAGTTTATCAATAGTCACTCCAAAACGGCTTCCTACCGAGCAGGGGTCATATATTGCATGTTCACCCTGTGTGGATATTTCAGGATTAATTCTAAGACCTATGCTTACACCGGCATTAAGGCATATAGATTTATGAAGTTTAAGCTGGCTTATCGAGTTGAATACAATGTGGTCGCATATTTTTACAAGCTCTGTCATATCGGATTTAGTAAAAGCAGGAGCAAAGACGTGGTTTTCCTTTCCCATACATTCAAAACCAAGCTTTGCCTCAAACAGACCGCTTGCAGTGGTTCCACTTATATATTTACCGATAAGCGGATATTCTGAGTAAGCCGAAAATGCTTTCTGTGCCAGAAGAATATGACACCCTGTACGTTCTTCAACATCCTTTAAGATAGTAAGGTTGTGAATAAGCTTTTTTTCATCAATTACATATACAGGAGTTTTAAGTTTATCAAATTGCAGGTTGTTCATGTATTTTTCCATTCCGCAGGCATAATTATATTATATATGGAGCATTTTTCTACATTTTACATATAAAAGCAGTTATGCATATGCCTGCAGGCGCATAGCTGCTTTTTATGTGTTAAAAATATAACAAAATCAAAATAAACTTATATGCTTGTATAATTAAGCATTGATTTAATTTGATAAAGTATGTATTAATCCACAAGTACAGGATTTTCCTCTACTATCCAAGGAAGACCATATTTGTTGAGTGCTTCCATATATGGGTCCGGGTCAAATTCATCCGTTGTAAATACGCCCGGCTTATTCCAAAGACCTTTAACAACCATCATAGTTCCAATCATAGCAGGGACACCGGTTGTATATGAGATGGCCTGTGAGCCGACTTCGCGGTAACATTCCTGATGGTCGCAGATATTATAGATGTAGATTTTTCTTTCTTTTCCATCCTTAATTCCTGTAAATATACATCCGATATTAGTCTTTCCTACGGTGCGTGGACCTAATGAGGCAGGGTCAGGAAGCAGTGCCTTTAAAAATTGTATAGGAACAATCTGCTGACCGTTAAATTCGACAGGGTCAGTTCTTAACATGCCGACATTTTCAAGGCATTTCATATGTGTAAGATAGCTCTGGCCAAATGTCATAAAGAAACGTATTCTTTTAACATGAGGGATGTTAGCTGCAAGAGCTTCAATCTCCTCATGGTGTAAAAGGTACATATCCTTCATGCCTACACCGTCAAAGTTATATTCTCTTTTAATTGACATTGGTGGAATCTCAACCCAGTGACCATCTTCCCAGTATGAGCCGGGAGCTGATACCTCACGAAGATTAATCTCAGGATTAAAATTAGTGGCAAAAGGATAGCCGTGGTCGCCGCCATTACAGTCGAGAATGTCTATAGTGTGGATTTCATCAAAGTAGTGCTTCTGTGCATATGCTGTAAATACGCTTGTAACACCCGGATCAAAGCCTGTTCCTAACAGAGCTGTAATTCCTGCCTCTTTATATTTTTCTCTGTAAGCCCACTGCCATGAATAGTCAAAATATGCCGTAAATCCGAGACGTTTACAACGTTCTTCGTAAATCTTCTTCCATTCTGGATCGTCAGTATTTTCACATTCATAATTAGCTGTATCTATATATGGAACCTTGCAGTAAAGGCAGGCATCCATAATCGTGAGATCCTGGTAAGGGAGTGCGACATTAAGTACGGCATCAGGATTAAATTCTTTAATAAGTGCGATTACCTCATCTGTATTGTCCGCATCTACATGTGCTGTTGTGATATTGGTTGATGTCTTATCTTCAAGCTCCTTTGCAAGAGCATCACATTTACTCTTAGTTCTGCTTGCGATACATATGTCTGTAAATACCTCGCTTACCTGACATATCTTGTGAATTGCTACAGAGGCTACGCCTCCACATCCGATTACTAATACTCTGCTCATTATTGTTCCTCCTGTTCTAAAAGCTCTTCAACGTATTTTGGAAGCATAAATGCTCCGGTATGAAGATTAGTTGTGTAATATTCTGTATGTATATTTTTTTGTTTCCACTCTGCCGGTTTAAAATCGGTCAGAGGATGGTACTTTTTTGAAGCAAATCCAAACAGCCAGTAGCCGGATGGACTTGTAGGTATATGTGCCTGATAGACACGGCTTATAGGAAATGTATGAAATACTTTTTTGTGCATACTCCGGCAGGCCTGTTCATCTTCATCGTAAAATGGACTTCCATGTTGGTATACAAGTATTCCATCGTCTTTTAATGCCTTATAGCAGTTTCCATAAAATTCCTTTGTAAATAATCCTTCTGATGCACCAAAAGGGTCGGTGGCATCGTTAATTATAAGGTCGTATTTATCCTGTTGTGACCTTAGATATCTTAGTGCATCAGAATTATAAAGATGTACACGTTCATCATAAAGGCCGGCGGCAGTTTCAGGAAAATATTCTTTACAGACTTCAACAAACATGTTGTCCTGCTCAACGAGGTCGATGTGTTTAACAGAGTCATAGCAAAGCAATTCTTTTGCGACTCCGCCATCGCCTCCACCTATTATTAAGACATTTTTAACATCGGGATGTACTGACATTGGCACATGTACAACCATTTCGTTATATATAAAACAGTCCTGTTCCGAAAATATTACACTGCCGTCAAGTGTAATAAACTTACCAAATTCCGGTGACTCAAATACATCAATACGCTGATAGTCACTCATGGCTGAAAATAATTGTTTTTCAACCCTTATATCAAATTTTACATGTGGAGAGTGAAGCTCCGAAAACCAAAATTCCATATTATTTTTTACATTATCTCCATTCCGCAGGCATTTTCTAATGCCGGAGGAATCGCGAGCCAAATGTCAGGTTTGGCTCTGCGATAAAGGCTGATTTATGACGCCTGCGGCACAAATCAGCCATGTGATAAAATAAGATATTAAGCTTATTTTTCACATTATCTCCATTCTAAATTTTTAAAATATTGAGATGTTCGAGGTTGGAATCTTCCATACCCTGCATTGAACATCCCTTTTCCACTGAATATAAGATGTAATCTATAATCTCATCAGTAATTTCCTCACCCGGTGCAAGAATTGGTATTCCCGGAGGGTAAGCCATAACAAATTCACCTGATATATGTCCTGATGCCTCTCTTATAGGCACTTTTATTTTATCTGCATAGAATGCTTCCTGAGGGGAAGCGAGTACATTGGGAAGAAGCATCTGTCTGTCTATCTCAAAGCGTTTTTCTTCTTTTGAATAAATACGGCTTATCTCGGATAATGCGCCGACAAGACGTTCAATGTCCTGTATTCTGTCTCCTATGGAAATATAAGCCATAATATTTCCGATGTCACCAAATTCAATCTGTATATCATATTCATCACGGAGTATGTCATATACTTCAATTCCGTCAAGTCCGATATCTCTTGTATACACGCACAGTTTGGTAACATCGTAGTCGTAAACACTGCCGCCGTTAATAAGTTCCCTGCCATAGGCATAATATCCGCCGATGGAATTAATCTCTTCTCTTGCATACTGTGCCCATTCTGTAACCTTTGCAAATGACTGACGGCCACGCAGAGCGAGATTTCTGCGGGAAATATCAAGGCTGGTCATAAGAAGATAAGAAGCACTGGTAGTCTGTGTAATATTAATAATCGTCTGTACATAATCAGCATTTATTCCGTTATTAGTAAGCAGGATAGAACTCTGCGTAAGAGAACCACCCGACTTGTGCATGGAAATGGCGGCAATGTCGGCACCGGCTTTCATGGAGTTAATTGGGAGGTTATCTCCAAAATACAGGTGAGTTCCATGGGCTTCGTCGGCCAGCACCTTAAGACCATAGGAATGAGCCATATCGCATATTCCCTTGATATCTGAACATATTCCGTAGTATGTAGGATTATTGACAAGTACAGCCACAGCCTTAGGATGTGCTATAATTGCCTGTTCAACCTGTTTAACCGTAACACCAAGGACAATTCCAAGCTTGGAATCAGTCTCTGTATTAAGATATACAGGAGTTGCACCACATAGAATAAGTGCATTAATTACACTTTTATGGACATTACGTGGAACGATAATCTCATCACCTGCCCGGCATACAGAAAGTACCATATTCTGTACAGCCTGTGTCGTACCGCCTACCATAAAAAATGCATGTTCTGCGCCAAATGCATCGGCGGTAAGTTCTTCTGCCTCCTTGATGACAGAAACCGGATGACATAGGTTATCAAGCGGCTTCATGGAATTAACATCAATGCTTACACAACGCTCACCTAACAGGTCAAGAAGCTCAGGGTTGCCCCTGCCACGCTTGTGTCCCGGAACATCAAATGGAACTATTCTTTTTTTTCTGAAATTTTCAATTGCCTCATATAATGGGGCAGATGCCTGTCTTTTTAAATCCATAATTATCCTCATTTCTAAAGTAATTATTTGATGTTGGGGCAAAAGTCCCCAACCATGATATCATTATATAAAAGCGCACAAAAAAGCGTGATTAAAAATTAATCACGCTTAAAAATTCAAATATCTTATCTTAATTACCTTCTGTTATAAATAAAAACAAAAGTTATACCCCGTCAGAGTTTATCCAGGTAAGCCATTGGCAGCCATCGGTTCTGGTAGTGCTCTTATTGACCGTTTCACAAGATGATATGCGTTTGCATGATAATTTTTAAAATCAACTTATAAAATTTGAGCTTCTAACTCAATCAATAATGTGTGCCCAAGTCACACTCGGCAACCGACCCGCCCGTCCGCAAGGCTTAACATATATTATGTGGTCTGATTAGGAGTTATATAAATTCATATATTCCAAAAATACATAAACTCAATTCCAAATATGTCTAAACTATAATATAATTGATAATAATTGTCAATGATTTATTATATAAATTTTTGTTGTTTTATGTATATTTCACATATGTTTTACATGATGACAAAATTTTGAACTGGCTTAGTACTTGGAGCAGATGCTGCCTGGAAGATAAGTGATAGAGTGCTTAAGGCTGTGCGTATAGTGATGCTTCCTGTAGGGCGTTGTGTAAATGTAATAATATAATTAAATTTTTTTAGAATATATTATAGTTGTTTAGTCAGAATATAATATGCTATAATAAAAAAAGGTTTAAAAATAAGCCGTGTAATTTTTAACAGATACATATAGATTTATATATTAAAGTATCGGACATACTGTTATACAGAGAAGGAGTAGACATGAGATTTATAGCAATCGGAGAACTTATGTTAAGATTATCTCCACCTAACTATGAAAAGATTGTTACTACACATGATTTTATAGTTAATTATGGTGGTGCAGAGGCCAACGTAGCGGTATCATTAGCTAATCTTGGCGTAGATAGTACATTTTTTACAGTACTTCCTAACAGTGATTTAGGAAAGTCAACAATCAACTACCTTAAGTCTAACGATGTACATACTAAGCACATTATTAAGGCTGATGGAAGAATGGGTCTGTATTATCTTGAAGAAGGAATTGCAGTTCGTGCTTCTCAGGTAATATATGACAGAGAAAGCTCAGCATTTGCAGAGTATGATTATTCAGATGTTGATTTTGAAGATATACTTAAAGATTATGACTGGTTACATTTGAGTGGTATTACACCGGCATTATCATATAACTGCCGTAAGCTCATTGATAAGGCTGTCAAGGCTGCGAAAAAGCTAGGACTTACAGTAAGCTTTGATCCTAATTTCAGAAGTACATTATGGTCATTTGAGACAGCAAGAGATGTACTTAGTAAGTATCTTCCATATGTGGATGTACTTATCGGTATTGAACCAATTCATGTATATAATGAAGATGGAACAGATGTTAAGGATGGTCTTACAATGGATCCATCATTTAAGGATATGGACAGAGTATTTAAGGCAATTGACAAGCAGTATCATATGAAGGCAATTGCAAGAACAGTACGTTATGTCCATTCAGGCAGCAATAATTCACTTAAAGCATTCTTCTATACTAATGGTGAGACTTACGAGAGTAAGACAATCAACTTTGATATAGTAGACCGTGTAGGTGGTGGAGATGCATTTTCATCAGGTCTTATCTATGCTCTTATGGAGAATATGGAACCTGATGATGTTGTCAACTTCGCAGTTGCATCATCAGTAATGAAGCACTCTATCCGTGGTGATACTAATATCACAAGCGTTGACCAGATTAAGAGACTTATGAACAATGCTTCATTTGATGTTCAGAGATAATAGCCACTAATGTTTATACAGCATTTAGATACTTAGCTGTCTGGGTGCGTAAGAACATGATTTGGTAGTGGGCAGTTTTTTGAAAAGCAAGGTTTTAAATGGAACTGCGGATATATAATAAATATCATATTTATATTATGGGCTCTGTCGTTGGTGGCAGAGCCTTTATTAGAATAAGGAGCGTGTGTTAAATGAAAAAGAAGATAGTATTTCTGATGGTGGGTATTATTGCAATATTTATAATATTATTAGTTGCTAATTCTATAAATAACAAAGATAAAGTTGCAGAAAATATATCACAGACAACAAAAGGTATAAATGTATCTGAAGATGAATCTAAGAGTAAGGCTGTTGATGAGATTATTTATTCACCATTGGTAGATAAATATACAGTAAAATCGGAGTATGATAATGATGATGTATATCTTGTCAATGATGAGGGACAGAGGCTGGCAGGTCCGTATGCATATATTTATATTGATGATGTAACATATAAGGATGATTTATGCAGGATTATTTCTAAAGATAGCCACAAAATTGGTTTTATAAATATGACAGGAGAGATGGTTGCTGAGCCTGAATACATTGAAGCTGATAAGATGACAAATGGCTGTGCAGCAGTAAGAGACAACGTGGATGGAATGTATTATTATATTAATTCAAAAGGAATTCGTATAAATAACGAAGAATATATGGAGGCATATCCATTTGTTAATAATATGGCAAAGGTAAAATTTAAAGATGGCACATGGGGGATAATTAACAAATCCGGAAGTAAAGTTATAGATGGACTGGATTATATTAATAATCTTCCTTCAACCACAACGATGGTATCCGGTTTAAAAGATGGGAAAGCAATTATTTTAAAACTGGATAAATACGATAGTAAATTTTATGAAATCAGGAGTTTTGATTATACAGACATATCTGAGGTGTATTATGAAAATTTTGTAATAGTAAAGAATGAGAATCAAGAATATGGAGTGTTGGATGTCAATAGTGGAAAGTCTTTAATTGATAATAAATATAAAAAGATAGAGTTTACAGTTATGCCTGATGAACATATTATGGGAGAAAAGATAAGTTTCAGATGTCAGAACGTGGATGGAACTTATGATATAGAAGTGAAGTCATTTGGAAATGAAGTCGAGGATTATATATGGGATAGATAATGGATTAAATATTTTAAACAGGACTATTGCATCGTGAAGTTTTGAAATTATTACATAATAATTTAAGTCAAATTTATAATAAGGGGATAATAATCAATATACATTGAAGAAAAATTTGAAAACATTAATTGCAAGTTAGAAGTATGTACATATGGAGGTAAATATGGAAAATGATTATGATATATTTATAAGTTATCGCAGAGATGGTGGTGATGCACTTGCTTGTCTTATATCTGAAAAATTAAAGCAGTTGGGATATGATGTGTTTTATGATGTGGAATCTTTGAGGGCAGGACTTTTTAATACTAAATTATTTTCTGTTATAGATAATTGTAAGGATGTAATACTTGTATTACCTCCAAATGCTTTGGATAGATGTGTTCGTGATGATGATTGGGTACGTAAAGAAATAGAATATGCTATTTATCGAAAAAAAAACATTATTCCTGTTATGATAAGAGGATTTCAATGGCCTGATATCAAAGAGTTGCCTAAAATGATGCAAAATCTTCCGAACTATAATGGAATAAGTGCAAACATGGAGTATTTTGATGCGACTTATTCTAAGTTATTATCAATGTTGGAAAGTGTAGCATTAAAAACATATCTTGGAAAAGAGTATTATCTTGTTTATAATAGTTTTTCTAAATATTTAGATACTAAATTGATTATATCTAAAATCAAATTTGATAAAGCAGGAAGGATGACTTATTATAGTAATATAAAGAATTATGATGAAGCAACATATGATTATTGTTATCATGGAAGGGCTACAGAAACCGAACAGAATATATATATTTCCATGAATAATGATGATTCAAAAGAAAGGGTTTTCATAACTTTTTTTAAGGGAGCAGGTACATTTAATAGATACATTGGAATTATGAATGCTCAAAGCAGTTCATGTTTACCAGTAAGCTTTAAATGCGTTTGTGTCCCACCAGAGTGTATTAATAAGATTAATATAGAGCTATTAAACATAATTTTATCTCACAAGAATCAAGAGTGGAATAATAATTTACTTGCATTAGAATCGTATCAAATAGGGTTGTTTTATTCGGAAAACTTTATACTTACTTAGGATGGGTTTAGTAAAAATAATTTAATTGTTATTAGTTGATGATTAAAAAGATAAGGATGATTCATTTGAGTCATAGCTTATTCCTTAAAGTCCTGAGGATGCAAAGGCTCTTATATTATTTATTATTGCAGTATATACAGCAAAATACAATAAGTTCTATAATAGTATACATGGGAATTGGCTGTTTTGCGATATGACTTATGGGGTGTATTGCTCTTTTATATTACTGTGATTTACTCTATATTATTTATTGATTACGAAATATGTGGTAGAACAGTCAGAGTTGAAAATTTATATATTTTTCATTAGGAATATTATAAAGAAAATTGTTGAAGTAGTTTGATGATGAGAAAAAAGAAACTAAGCATGAGAACGTTTGTTTTTATGCTGGTTTCTTTTTTTGTTTCAAAAAAGGTTTCATAATTTATTAATTGGGGTTAATGCATGAAACGGAACATGTGTGATATTTTTCTATTATCAGGAAGGAGTAAAATATTATGAATGATATTAATCGTGATATGTTGGCTGAGAAAATAATGAATGTATACAAGATGGATAGAGAATCTGCAGGTATATTAATACGTGAGATAACAGAGAGATGTCCAAAGCAATTATATGTAAATATACATGAATGGATAAATGGAGAAGAGCTTTCTGATATATATATAGAAGCATATTCATTACCATTAATTTTGAGTTTATGGGGAAGAGAGGATTTTGTAAGGGCACTCAATGTATTGATTGAATTAAGTGAAGGAGATGTTAAGCAGGCAGAGGCAAAAATCTGGGATATGCGGAGGTAGTATGTTATGGAATATGGAGTTCATCCTACCAGATATAAAATTCTTAGTGATGATCAGCTTTATTCAATGTACAGAGTATCAAATTATGGCGAGCTAAAAGAAGATGAGAAGCTGGAACTTGTACAAGAAACAGTCAATCGTGATGCGTTGGAGCGTGGCGAAATTGGGGCACCAGAAGTACGATTTGTTGATTTGCCAGTAAATGAAAGCGGAAATTCTATTGATGGGATAATTAATATTAATAGAGATATGGCTGTTTATGGAGTTCAAAATTATGAGTATAAAGGTAAATGTTTAAATCATAATATTTCAGATTATAATATGCAGACTCTTAACACTGCAATCCATGAGAACATACATTGTTTTCAAGAACAGGTAATCGATGAAACGATTGATATTGGGAATGTAAATTTAAAACGAGAGTATCAAGCAAATGAATTTACATGTACTCCAGTTGTTATTAATGGAAAGGCTCAATTAGGATGTCAGTATCTTATGGGAGAAAGTGCACTTGGATATTATATGTATTATTTTCAAGCTACAGAAAGAGACGCATATCTTAATGCTGAAGAAAAGACAGGCAGAATAATAAACCAATTGATTCAAAAGTATGGGAGTGAGGAATCTTTTGATGAATATAAGAAATCATTAAAGATTAATGGCTATTACGCAAGAGAAAGTGAAGCAATAAAATTATTTAATAACGTTAATATTGTAAAGGATATAAATTACGTTTTGCAAAATCAGTATTATGGAACGAAGGCATCAGTTGATCAAAGAACAGAGATGATAGTAAAAACGGAAATGATTGCATCGTATAACTTTTTAACAAGTGATATTTCAACAAATAGGGAGGGGAAAAATATGTCATTTAATCCAAAACCAGTAAGTTTAGAAGAGTACAATCAAACATTAAGAGACTCTGTAAATGCTTATTATAATAGCGAAATTAAAAATCCTAATGTTTCAAACGAAGAAGCTGTTCAATCCACTAACGAGATGAGCGAGCGATATATTGAGGCGGTACAGGAGTTTCAAAATGAACAATTGCAAGGAAATGAGATTACATCGGGATACGATGTGTCTGAAATAGATGATGGTGGAATAGAGGATGACGGCTTGAGTTTTTAAGGAGGTATGTATGTCTTTTGATTATAAGAGTAAGTATTTGGGAACAATAGGAAAAAATGAGAAAAATAATGGCATATATTCAAAAACTATATTTGGACAGGACATACAAGAAAATCCAGTACCGATATGGACTTCGGATATTTCGTCAAAGCCATATGTTGTATTTAAAGATCCAAAATCAGAAAAGACAATTGGAATAAGTAAGGATAAACTGGCACTTGGAATGTTAGCACTTGGTGTGCCTGGTAGTGGGAAAACTAATTTCTTTAATATAAACATGGCAAGAATATTAGAGACAATGGGAGATGGAGATATTATTGTAATATTTGATACCAAAGGGGATTATCTTTTAGAGTTTGGAGACAAGGTTTCTGAGTCTGAAAAGGTTGTTATTGGAAATGGGGAAAAATATAGAGATATTACAAGTTATCATAATATATTTGCAGAGATTATGCCTAGAGGAGCAGATGGGAAGTTGGTATATTCTTATGATTCTGACGTTGATGCATTAGATATTTCGAAGCAATTGTTTAGCAGAATGAAAAGTGAATCCCAACCAATATTTCCTGCGATGTCGGAGCAGATATTTGCGGCAGTTCTTATTTATTATATGCGTACATACTGGAAGACAAATCCATCAAAATTAAATAACAAAGATTTGATACAATTTTTTTCCACGAGTACTAACGAAGATATAAAAAAAGTTTTTAACCTTGATTATATGCGGGATCAAAAGAGTTGTATGGATTATATCGCAGGAAAAAATAATCAGACACAAGGAGTAAATAGTTATATTGGCTCGATATTGAAGACAATGTTCATTGGTCCTTTTGCAGAAAGGAATCCTCATAGAGAGTTTTCAATGAGGGATGTTATGGATAGTAATCATAAAAAGGTTGTATTTATAGAATACGATTTACAAAAGGGATATGCACTTGCACCTATGTATGGAATCATTATTGACAGGGCACTTGCATATGCGCTTGGAGGAAGAAATAAAAAAAATAAGAATAGGTATTTTTTATTAGATGAAATGCTTCTTTTACCTAAATTAATGCATATACAGAATAGTGTTAATTTTGGTCGTTCACAGGGAGTAAAGGTAATGTGTGGTTTGCAAAATATAGCTGGTCTTGAAGATTTATATGGGGAGGATGGTGTAAAAAATATTCTGGCATCATTTCAAAATATGGTAGTTTTTAGAGTAAATGATTATGATACTAGACAATTTGTCATTCAAAGATTGGGGAAAAAATATTCAAATCATTCTCTATCTGTACAGCAGGAAAATATGAACGTTCAGAGAGAAGGAAATACTATAGAAGATTGGCAATTACTTTCTTTAAAATTGGGAGAGGCTGTTGTATTGCTTGAAGGAGAGTTACCATTCCTGTTTACAATGCCGGTTTATGAGTAAAACAAATTTAAAGAGGAGTAAGAACGATATGAATAATAAAAATATGATAATACGTGAATGTGACAACATGAATAAGACCAGAAGAGTAAAATATGGACAGGTTTCATGCAATGAGTTTTTTAATACCATTCAGGGAGATTTGCTTATTACAGGAAGATTGGCAAGAAACAGTAAATTGATGGATACACTTATATATAGTTATTTTAATAAGGGAGACTATCCGACAATTATGTTGACGAGCAACAAATTGGTAGCTAAAAAGATACAAAACAGTATATCATCTGAGTATAAGAAGATGGTCATTACATCATATTCGGAGAATTGTAACTATATGCCTTTTTATGGGATGAGTTCACAGCAAATCATTAAATTTATCAGTCATGTTGCTGAGAAAATTGGTTATAGCGGTTTGCTGGGGAAAGTAATGATTTATGCTACAGCAATTTTAGATATTGTGGAAACGCAGTACCCATTGTCGCTTCCTGCTATAACAAAGTTATTGGAAGAAGATGACGAGTTTATATCTGGTTTCGCAATTCAAGTTGGAATGTCAAATGTAGTAGTAGATAACATAAGGGCAAATCATGAAGCCGGGATTGTATTTAGACGAATTTGTGAATATCTAGAGAGTATATTTTCAGGTATTTATAAGTCTGGCTGCGATTCAAATTATAGTTTACAAATTGGAGTGAGAAGTAATATTAGTGGAATGGTTGTATATGTATGTTCTCAGAATCAAGAGCTGATGAATTTGTATATGAAAGAAGAGTTGTATTGTATTTTGAATAATGTTGCAAAAATACGGGTGATATTGGATGAAATGCCATTTGTAAATGAAAATGATGAGTTACTCAAATTTTTAATGAGTGCAAGGCTGCAAGACAGAATTGAGCTGATTTTTGTGACACAAAATGTTGAAAATGTATTAAATAGCATATCAAATCTTGATTTTCAGAATATTATAATGTTTCAACATAATACAATGGCTTCCACAGATGATGTTTCAAAAAAAATATTCGGAACATATCAGTATTATTATCCAGTGCCAGGGAGAAGTGATACACCACATATATTTTTTTCAATAAAAAATTCGATTCATTGGGAAATTCATTCAGATGAAAAAATGAGAGTGTGTTGCAAAGATTTATCTGCAAAGAAATCTATTATGGGATATACATCTGATTATTTGGCTGTAAAAACTACATTTAATGATAATATTTATCTTGTAAGCACTGAAGAGTTTATACCACAAATGCAATTATTAACAAAAGAAAGTGAGGTGAATACATAGTGCGGTATAAAAGTAATATATTTGAGCAAGAAAATTACAAAGGTGCAGGAATAAAAACTATTCCAGCCATGAGGATAATATTTATAATATTGTCATTATTATCGGGGATAGTTGCATTTTGTATAGTTAGTAACTTAGAAAAGATAACCACAGAAATTGCCATAGTTATTGCCAATATTTTGTTATCTGGAATACCACTATTGATGATTGTTATTGTTTTTATCTACTTTATAGTTAGGCATAGATTAAAGCGACACAGAAGATTTTGGAGGTGATAAAAATGGATGATTATAAGGATATTACAGTTTGGGGTGTAATAAAACGATTTCTTATTGGATGGGGATTGGTGGGATGTTTGCTGGTGCTTTATAGTTGTATTAAATACTGGAAATACATCAGTGCTGTGGTTAAAGATTCAATATTAGGATGGATTAATGTGGCTGTGCCTATACTAATTGTAGTATTTACAATAGGATATATGATTAAATCATTATTTAGATAATAAAGGAGAGCGAATATGTATAAAGTAGTCAAAAAACAAGGAAAAATTGTTGAGGCATACAGATTGGGAGAAGATAGTGTTGTATTGAGACATTTGGAGAAAAATAATAAATTATTCAATCTTCATGATGGAAGATATGAAGTGTTTTCACAGGAAGCAATTAATGCAGAAAGTGGTCATGGGCAGATAGCAAGAACAGGGGATTGGATACGAATGGATAGTTCGGGATACCCATATCCTTGTACGAATGAATGGTTTGAGAAGAATTTACGTCATATAGATGGAAATAAATATGAACAGATACCTAGGCTGCTTAATGCTTGGGACTATACACAGGATATGTGTGAGGAAATAAAATTTTTAATTAAAGAAAAAGGACTTAAAATAAATGAAAAGGACGAACATAAGTATTATTATGCCATATTATGGGGAAATCCAGAAGCAGCTGAAAAAGATGCGGTAATTGTATTTTACAATATATTGTATGATAATGATGGCTTTATTATAGATGTTGAGTATAATTTTGTTGAAAGAGGTGAATTTGACAAAACATATAATATTGTATAAAAATACTAAAATATATGGAAATGTGTCGTACAATTAGGTATAATTTATATATATTATTAAGAAAAATTCGTTAGGAGGCTTAATATGCTGGATATAAATAAGTATCGACTGAATTTGTACGAGCTGCTATATAAACAACCATTGTGTAATTATAGAATCATAAAAGATGCTCAGTATAAGATGAAGGTTTTGTTTATCGGGGATAGAGATAAAGCAATAGAAACTTATAAAACAATGTTTTGGGCATCACAATATCCTAATTGTAGACTAGAAATGACATATTCTGGTAGTTATGAAGATACGGACTATGTATCTGACTTTTTTGATGATGCAGATAGATTTCCAGCATTTAATGAATATATTGAAAAAGGTTATGCTGAAAAATTGCTTTACAGTAATACAGAGGAGAACTTATGGGATTCAGATTTTAGATACATAATTATAGCAACAGGAGATGCTTATAAAGATTGGGAATATCTTGTTAATTTAGAGAATGTATATGGAAATAATACAAACTTAAAAGAAAATGATGTCATATTGGCAGTTTACAATGATGGATTAGCGTATAAATTTACAAACATAAATTGGGATAAAGTTTCTAAAAATATAACTATATGTCAGTTTGAAAAATCTGAGGAACAAATTAATAGGTCGGAACTGAAAAGAATTGCTGCCAATATGAATCTTGCATATAGCGTGTTGTATGATCAGAGGTTGAACATAAAAAGTAACTTAGCAGAGTTCGATAAATTATGTAGAGAAGAATTTGACTTTGTTAATACAAATCAATATGATGCAGATTCCTCTTATGCAAGTGCTGCCAGTATATCTACAAAATTATCATATTGTATAGAGTATATGAAAACAAGTAATGTAGAGGGGAAAAATAGTGAAAATGATGCAATTCAGATATTATCGGATGCAATTATAAAAAATAGTCATCTATATCAATTGTTGTATTACTGGGAACATAGACGGTGGAATGCGTATATGGTAATGAGAGGATATAGACAGCCAAAAAGTGATGAATGGAATTATGTTTACTCGGATAATAAAAAGAGTTCAGACATTGATCATAAGCTTCATGTGTGTTTGTGTGAGTCAGGTAAACAACTAAATACAGATATGGATAAACCATCATTTTGGAAATCTATAAAAAAGAATTTGGAACCATTAGATTATGCATCATATCGTTGTAATCTTATAGCAGAGAATAAAACAAAGGAATTACAAAAGAGTATATATATTAAGTATAGCTTTATCAATAGTATATTGTTTAAGGATTTAAAGGATACTATTGAAAATTTATTTGTTGAAGTTGGAAATGCTAATGATGATTATAAAAGATGTTATGAATATTTTATGCAATTGCCAGAAGTACAATCGAACGAAAACATTATAGATAGCATGATGCAAATGAACAGTGAACTTAATATAGTTATTACTAGAAATAAGCATATTGATTTTTTTAAATATGATGCACAACTTGTACAGTTAATACCATTTTCATTATGGTATGGGAAAAAATATTCTGAAGTATTTGTTTTTTCAAATGGAATTGCAGCAAACGATGTTATAATTCCAACGATGTTGTATGCTAAAAAGGCATATTTCGTATTGGATAATAACTTAGAGAAATATAGAAATGTGGTTTGCAGATATTTTAAGACAAGGGGAAGCAATACAGAAGCTGAATTTATAACATATGAGGATATGCTGAAGATAGTAGATAGTAAGACAATTGATGAATATGTAATAACTGGGGAGGGAGAGAATAAGGAAGATTTCTTAACACGTAAGACAGATGTTGTAAATTTAAGATACGACGTAAAAAATAACAAAATTAACTACCAAAATATATTTGTAGGTTTGAATTCGCAAAACATATCAGTGAGAGAGTTTATCCAATTACAGGGTGGTGATATACAAGAGGAATTTAGAGATACTTTGCCAAGAAAAACATATGCTGAGTATGAAAAGTTGTTTTGGTATTATTCAAGAATTAAAAAAATTGGAAATTATCAATATGTTCCCTGGAATAAGGTAATTAAGATTTTTACTAAGGATAGTAGGTTGGCAGGAGAAAAAATACATATAGAGCAGAAAAGAATTAGTCTTGGTTTTAGTGAACATAAAACTATATATGTATGTGATAAAATTATATCACAGGAAAACTATGTCAATAATATGTTGGATAGTTTTCTGATTTCATTGAATGATTATCATTTAATAAGTAACTATAGCGTAATAGTAGAGGCAGAAAATATACATATACGTTTTTTAACATATCATAAGGAAATATGTGAAATTGTTGAATCATATGATGTACAGGATGTTGACTGTAAGGTTACAAAATTAGCAATAGGAAATAAAAATATACAAATAGATAATTTGATTGTACAGTCATCAAAAAAATTTGTAGTTACATTTGAAAACTGTAAAAACAGGTATGAATTTAAAATTCAATACTATGAGGAGCTGTTAAAGGAACTTAAGAAGCTTGGGGCAATATATGGTTACGAAGTAAAAGATGGATTGCTTCAAAGTGTTACAGTAAAAGATATGAGGATAATACTTAATCTTTTTGAAAAGGAAGGAGATATTTTTGAAAAGATTACATATCATTGCTTTAGAAATTCTGCTTATTTTTATGACGTTAGAAATGGAGTATATTTTTATTGGAACAGAGATAGTTATGATAATGCACAACAACAGAAAAAATTAAAAAAAATGGTAGAAGAATTTGCAAAAAATGATATTGCCGGATTGATTGATGCTGATAAGTTTTGTTCTCTACATAATCAAGTGTATGACACAGAGGATAATATGGATTATGAAAAAACTCAGGTAAGTAATGAAATAGATGTAATTGCAACACGTGGAATGCAGGCATATTTTGTGTCATGTAAAGCAGCCTCTGAAATAGTAATGGGATATGAACTGGAGATTTCTAATCATTCAAAGAATGCGGGTGCGATTCCGGTATTGTGTTCTGCCAAAAAGAAAGAGGATAATAGTGATGCAATAATAAGCAGAGCTAAAGAGGTAGAACAGATTATGTTATTGGGGAGAGATGAGTTGATGGAACAGAGGGATTTTAATAAGGAGATAGGTAGTATTTTACTTTAGAATTAATATTACAAATAATGATGAGGTGATAAAAGAATGAAATATAATGCATTCATTAGTTACAGAAGAGAAAATGGATTTTTTATGGCTCAAGTTATACATGATAAATTGCTAGAAAAAGGAATAAGCTCATTCTTGGACCTTGAAGAACTGCGTTCTGGCAAGTTTAATGAAAAACTATATGAGGCAATTGATAATAGTGATAATTTTATTCTTATTTTGCCGAAGGGTTCATTGGATCGCTGTACTTCATCTGAGGATTGGGTACGTAAAGAAATACTTGAGGCTATAGCTAATAAAAAAACTATAATTCCAGTATTATGCGAAGGGTTTGAGTGGCCAAGAGATAAATATTCTGATATGCCGGATGAACTTAGGTCGCTAGAAAACTATAATGCGGTTAAAGCCACTCAAGATTATTTAAATGCAATGATAGAAAGACTTATAAGTTTTATGAGTGGAGTTGATGAAGGTATTATAATAAAAGAAAAATATGAAATTGTTTCAATAGATAAGTTGTTTGGGAGTTTAGAAAATGTTAAATCAATAGATATGGCATTTCATGGAGGTGAAGATTGGTTTACAAGTATTGATAAAGCTGATTTACTTTATAAATTAATTGAAGAGGATGTGCATATAAGAATATTATTGAGTAACTCAGATGTATCTGAAAACATAGCTAAACATATGAGGCATGAAAGAAAAAAGTATATGGGATTTAATGAATGTATTAATAGATGGAAAGTATTGGAGACAAAATATCCAGATAAAATTGAAGTACGGTTGGTGGATGTTCCTCTTTTACGTTGCTATTATTCTGTACATATGGTGAATCAGAAGCAGGACTTGGTATATATTAGATATATACATATTCTAATTCAAGACCAGAAAAAAATTATCATGCTACTTTTTATGAAAATTCAGATTACTTTAAATTATATAGAGATGAATTTGAATTTTTGTGGAATAAGGATGTGGATTACTAAGGAGATGTTAGTATGAAATCAGTTCAGGATATACGTCATTTTAGTTCGGGAATAATTGAGCCGTATATTTTTATATCTTATTCTCATGATGATGAAGAGGTAATAAGGAGGCTTGTACGGAAATTAAAAACAGAAGGATTTTGTGTTTGGGTAGATTATGAAAATATTAGGGGACAGCATTTTTCTGATGACATAAAAAATGGTATTAGAGAATGTGCTGTTTTCATGCAATGCCTTTCAAAATCATATATAACAAAGCCTTATTGTGAAAAGGAATATAAACTTGCAGATGATGAAAATAGAAATTTTGTAGCCATTGCAATTGACGATGTCAGAAAAAATGATAACCCAAATGCCTTTCCGTTTGGTAGCAATATATATGGTTATGGAAAAGGCATACAAGAGGGTTTTGAGGAATATTGGGAAAGTATTCAAGAAAGTGCATTGTTAGTTCGATTAAAACAAAAGAAGACTGGTGAGGAACCAGAAAGATATATTTTTGCAGGAGAAAAAATATTAATGGTATTAAAATATCATTGTGAACATACATACCATCATAGTGGAAATTATGTCCTAAACAAAATTCATAAGGAATTGTTTACAGACATTATTGATGCGAATGAACATGCCGTTTATCGTCCAAAGGGTACATCTGAATTATCACTTATTGATTTCTTTAAAAAAAATCATAAAGATAAAATGGTATTATTAAAAGGTTCAGGAGGTACAGGAAAAACGATTTCTATGTTGCAAACTTGCAAAAATCTTCTTGAAAATGGCATCTGTGCGGTATATATTCCTTTGAATAAAATTCGATTTAAAGAAACAGAAGACCCAATTAAATATTATATTTATAAGCATATTATGGGATGTGATAAAACACTATTTAATAACTTTGAGAGTATGGTAAATGCGAATGTTCCTGATAATGTTTTTTATTTTTGGATGGTGCTAATGAAGTACCATCGTCTAATGATTTAAAAATGTTAGAGAAATTTTTAGTTAAAGCGAAAGATTCACAAGAATGGATTGGGACAAGGATAATTATATCCTCACGTACAGAATTTGAGAATATGGAAATTAAGGTTTTAGATATGTGTCCGCTTGAAGAAACGAAAGTTATAGAATTTCTTAATAAATTAGAGGTGAGTATTCCAAATAATTCAAAGGTTTTGTCTTTAATTAATAACCCGTTGATGTTAGAGTTGTACGCTGATGCTGAAAAATATGCTGAAATTTATAAAAAGCAGAGTGGAAAATATAACATTAAACTTGAGATGGATCCTGATTCAGCAACGAAGATTATTTACAATTTTATGCAGACACAGTTATTTCAAATGGCATCTGTATCCGATGAAAATAGTGATTATATTTTGTATCACATACTAATAGACTATGCATTACCAGCAGTAGCATACAAAATGGTTAAATCTGATCGCTTGCTTACTAAGAAAGATACATACTCGATCTTGAAAGAAATACTCAACGAGGATGATAAGCATTTTCAATGGTATATAGATGTGATTCTTGAAGATCTTTGGTGGGAGTTTGGTGTAGATGAGGAATATATTAGTCGAAAGGATATGTTAAAAATTCGAGAGTTTGCAATTGAAAAATACCGATTTCTTTATGTAAATAATGAATCTTACGATGAGGATAATTCAACAGTAGAATTTTTACATCAGGAATTTAGAGATTATTTTGCTGGGGTATATCTTGCAAATGAAATTCGAATGCTAGCAAAGAATGAGAAGTATGTAAATGATGAATTTAGAAATATTCTTGGTTTGAGTGATAGGGTGATGAATAAGGAAATTCTGGAGTATTGTGGAGGTGTGCTACATGAAGAAAAAGCATGCCCTAGGTTAGAAAAGAATGGGTATGTATTTCCAGGAAAGAATGGAAAAAATCCTTCAGATTATAGTGCAACAGAAATTGCACTACATAATTTAAAAAATAAAGATGAGGATAATAATCCAGGAGTAAGTATTGTTGTTGCAAATTTGATGGGGATATTACGTTTTAGCAGAAATAATAATCTTTTTGAATGCGATTATTCAAAACTAGATTTAAGGAAGTGTAGGATGAATGGTTGTCATTTTTCAGAGTTTTACAAGGAAAAGATTTACACTTCAAATTTTGATGGTGCTATTATCGATGATACTTTTTTCCTGAATTCTGGTCATGCTAGTAATGTGGTTTGCGTGGCAGAAGGAAAATCATGTTGGATATATAGTATAGATGAAGATGGCTGGCTATTTACATGGAATTATCGCATTGATAAATTAATTCGAATAAAAAAATATCATGGAATTCCTAAAGCTTTGGTTTATAATTTAGACATGGATTATCTATGTATTGTTTTAGAAAAGCAAATAAATCTGATTGATTGCAATAACTATTATAAAGAAATTTTTTCTAGATATAATGAAATGGGATCAAAAAATTTCAGATATGCAAAGTTTGATAGTGAGGGAAACACAAAGTATGCATACGATTTAGAGCCATTTCGTTGGTTTGACTTGATTACAGGTAAGGAAGAAACTGGAAATTTATGCTATTCAGTGATGACAGGATGTGCTTGTGAGTGTCCCAAAGCAAGAAAAATTATCTATACTTTGTATGGTAAAAATATTTGTATTCTTGAATATGAACAGATTGAAGCTAAAAATAATGAAGGGCGATTAAGAACAAGATGGATGGGAATTGATATTGTTAATTCAAGTAAGACCACAAAGATAAATACTATTGCAGTCAATAACGAGCAGAATCGTTTTGTTGTTGTTGTTGGGGAAAACGTTCTAGAATATTCATTGAAAGATGACGTAGATGGGATAGTTCCATTATGGACATATACTGGTATAACTAATATTCAGGATATCAAGTATTTGAGAACAGGTGGATTTGTTTTGGCAGCAGGTAAGCACGTTATTATTTTGGATGAAAGGGGAATTATGGTGAATACACTACAAGGGCAGTCTACATCTGATATTATTATGTTTATACCTAGAAGTAATGGTGTGGTAGTCGAAGATAGAAATGAGGAAACTAGTGAATTGGAAAAGTACTATTTGATTTCACAGGAAGGTGAGATAAAAGAATTAGACAGCCATTTGAATGTTTTAAGAATGAGAAAAATCATTAGTCCATCTAGGTTTGTGTGGGTGAAAGATAGGAAGACAAAAGAAATTCAGATGTTATTTGAATCCAATGCTTTATTTCCAAATGGTTATAGGTTTTCATTTGAAACTGGAAAAGTAATTCCATCTGGGTGGTGTTTTGAAATGAAAACAACTCATTACAATATATATAGAAGAGAATATATAATTAATCAAGGAAAGTCCGCAATCGTTTATGATATAAGAAGTAAATCTGAAGTGTATGAATATCAGAATCATACAGGAATATGGATTTTTGGTTGCAGCTTTAGAAATATTAGAGGGAACATGGAAGATGCCAATTCACAGATTTTTTTGAAAAAGAATGGAGGCATTGTAAATGAATTATCAGATTAACATATACGAAATTCAGGGAAATGGTAGATGTAAGGTAGATCTGGATCTCACAGAATTAAATTTGTTTATTAGTGGTTTTGTTGTGTCTCCAGAACCTAATGGTAAAGGTGTTATTGTGCATATGCCTAAAGGGATGGGAACTGATTGGAAGTACAAAGAAATTGAATGGACATATGTTCGTAGTATTATTTCTGACGAATATTTTAAAAATTCTCAAATATGTGAAATTTTAAACCCACTATTTGATAATAAAACATGGGAAGAGAGAAAGTTATTATCTACTAGGGTGTCAAATCAAGAGAACCCACACATTCAAGAGGAACCGGAAGATTTGTTTGTAAATCTTTATAATTTTGATGCAAAATCAGGTGATTGTATGGCGGGGATAATATTGCCGAAAAGCAAAATCCGTATTGAAGGGTTCAAAGTTAAAAATGATAAAACTGGTGGGATAAGTGTCTATATGCCACGATTATTGGGTACAACTTGGAGATATGATGAAATTTCATGGAAAAATGTGCGACAAAAAATTACACAGCAATATAAAAAAGAAGGGAAATATGTAGATAATATACGTACAACAGTACATGATAGAGTTGGATTTGTAACACAGTTTCGTTCTTGTTCAATAGAGTATAAATATGAAATATTAATTCATGTAATAAATGGAAATGATGACATTGACGGAGTTATATTTACCAAAAATGAAAGAATACGATTGGAGCTTCCTCCTTTTGGAAAAGAAATGCTTTGTGAACTGGGAATAGAGATGAAAGAACTTGTGGAGTTAAGTAAGAAAGCTTTAAAAGATTCATTTTCCGTATGCGATCATAAAAATTTAATATTAATTAAAATAGGTGATTGTATTGGTCAAATACTAAGTGCGAAAGTAGACTTTTCGTTGCCTAATAGCGAGTATCTATGGAAAAATTTTTTTATAAAACAAGAAGGAGATGGGACAATTATTATAAGTTTGCCCTCAAGTTTAAATAAAAAATGGATAAATTCTCAATATCCATGGAATGTTTTATGTGATATGTTGAAAAGTCGATTCCATACTTTTTTGGAGAACAGTTTCAAAGAAAAAATGATTATTGTTGATGATGCGAAGGATTTAGATAAGAAAAACGAAGATGTTTCTTCTATTTATAATGAGAATGATATTGTTGAAAAAAGAGAGAAAAAGAAGCACTTAAATAAAATACAACGAATTTGCAATGCGGAAAATACGGCGTTTGCATTTGTTCCACATTCTGTTTTAAAGTTAGTTGATGTTTCTATTACTCGTAAAAGTTTAACACGGTGTATTGTGAATGCAATTAATAGTCCAAATGGTGGTATAGGACCATTTGAAATTGAAATTCTCGAATGGGTTAGTATGTTTAAATATGTATCAAAAACTATGATTTTAGATTTAGTTCTTTCTGGATGTATTTCGCTTGGTGAAAGAAATAGTATTACTGCAGACAAGATGACAGATATAATGAACAGGCTTTATAAATATGACTTGATTGAGTCGAGTAATTTTGTTGCAGTGGACGATGATGGAAACCCTCTTGTTGATGGTGGAAGTTCAAAATATCGTGTACATACTTTAGGAATAACGGGATATAATTTATTAAAAGAAATGGGATGTCATCCTGAACGAAGGAATCCATTTATAGTGTTGGCAGATGGAAATACAGTAAAAAAACATCTTTCTGCGAATCAGTGGCTTGTATATTGGCTAACACATTATGCCAAAGGGGATATTTTGGATTACTACGTGAATAGAAATATCCATTTAATTGGTTTAAAATGGAATGGAGCGAGGATATATGCTGGTATTAATTTAGAAACAATTTCTATTATTGCAGAACCAGTACGTAGATGTGAAAATTTTGAAAAGGAAGGAAATGTTGTTGCAATTCAGGAAAAAATGCTTCGAGTAATAGAACTGTTTGATAACGAGGATCAGTTGTATACATCTACAAGAGAACAGATAGTGTATCCTATTCGACCAATAATATCATTTATTTGCGAAGATGATGAACATATGGAGAAAGTATCAGAATGTGTTAAAAGCATTGCAGAGCAGTACAAACAGCAAGAAGTCTGGTTTACAACAGACATTCGTATGTTTAATTATGATTGTAAAGGTGAAAGGTTTTTTGAACTAAAAGATGGAAAGATGACCATAATTAATTTAGCAAAAAAAATAGGTATTGAAGAAATGTCTATGGAAGAGAGAGGTGGATGGGATACCTTTGATACAATCTGACTTACGAATATAAGAAGATAGAGTGAGTGTATCAGTAACAAAGAAACTGCTATATATCTATTTTACATTAAAGTCTGATGCTGTGGTATTTATACTTGATAATTTGGTAAAAGACAGAATTATGATAAACTTGATTTTTGTATAAAATCAGACTGTATGAATCATACGATAATTTATGTAGTGCTTACGATAGAAAGACTTATAAGTGATGTTAGAATATAAATAGTACAAGTTAGATATGGAATAATCCTTAATATAGATTTATTATTAAAGTTAAAGATTGAAGGATTAAAACATGGCTACACAGTACTCAGAAGAATTTAAGAAGGATGAGGTAAAATATTGGGAAGAACATAAAAATTTAGGTATTAACGCATGCACTAAAAATCTAGGCATATCTAAAAGTGCATTATCTACCTGGCGTAAACTTTATGAAAGTAATGAGGGTAACATTCCAACACGGGGAAGAGGCAATTACGAAAGTTATGCAGCAAAAGAAAACGCAAGACTTAAGAAAGAATTAATGGATGCACTGGAAATATAAAAAAGCAATTGGCATACTTGGAAACTAACAGAAGCTATATATACCTTGAAACAGCAAATATGGAAAGAAATATAAAACAACAAGGTTAGCACCGACTTAATGTTAGCGGTGTGCTGAAATATTTAGGCGTCTCTAGAAGTGGGTATAATACTTGGAAAACAGGATTACAAGTAATTGTGAGCAACGAAAAAACAAAATAAAGGATAAGATATGTGATATTTATGATGAATCACACCAGAATTATGATGTTCCCCAAATAGCAAAGAAACTTAAAGAAGAAGGTGAAACAATAAGATAAAAGACGGTAGGTAATTATATGCGTGAAATGGGCTTCAAGGCACAATGGATTAAGCCGTATACTATAACAACCATAGATTCAAATTTTAGCGAAGAATACAAAAACATACTTGATGAGAAGTTTAATCCTGATTCTCCTGATGCGGTATGGTGTTCAAATATTACATATATTTGGACTTATGAGGAATTTGTATATTTAACAAGTATAATGGACTTATATTCAAGAAAAATAATATCATGGGTATTAAGCGATACCCTTGAAACAAAGTGTATTGAAGAAGCGGTTAATAAGGCAAAAACGGCAAGAAATGTTAATTATGCATTCAGATCGTGGTAGACAATATACAGCTAAAGAGTATGAAGATGCAACATCTGGAATGACACTAAGCTATTCCAAGAAAGCATATCCATGGGATAAACGTGTATGAAATCCTTCCGTTTCATTACTTAAAAGGGAGTGGATAAATAGATTCAAGATAACAGACTATAATCATGCATATAAATTTGTTTTTGAATATATAGAAGCCTTTTACGATACAGTGAGAATTCATAGTCATTGTGGTTATGCATTACCTAATAAGTATGAAAAGAAATATTGGATAAAATTAAGATATGGAAATAGATTTGGCATAAGACTGAATATTAAGGCGAAAAGTTCATGTTTAACTTGTACTTTTTCTTGACATAGAACCAATTAATAGATGGAAAGTATTGGAGACAAAATATCCAGATAAAATTGAAGTACGATTGGTGGATGTTCCTCTTTTACGTTGCTATTATTCTGTACATATGGTGAATCAGAAGCAGGACTTGGTATATATTAGATATATACATATTCTAATTCAAGACCAGAAAAAAATTATCATGCTACTTTTTATGAAAATTCAGATTACTTTAAATTATATAGAGATGAATTTGAATTTTTGTGGAATAAAGATGTGGATTACTAAGGAGGAAAATGTTAGATGTTCACTAACGTCATGTGATTAATGCAGATGAAAAAGGAGAAATAGTGGTATGCATAGTGATAATATGGTATATCCAGATGAAGTTGATGATAAGCCTTTTATATTTATTAGTTATTCTCGGAAAGATGAAAAGCTTGTTCAAGAGGTGATTAAAATTCTAAAAGATAATCACTTTAGATTTTGGTATGATATGGGTTTAAAATCTGGTTCTGAATGGGCAGAGGAATTAGGTGATAAAATTAATAAATGTGAGCAGTTTATGGTATTGATGTCAAAGAATGCCACGGAATCGAAGTATGTTCGTAAAGAAGTTGGAATGGCTATAGATACTAAACGAGAGGGAAATATTATTTGCGTACATTTGGAAGAAACAAGATTGACACCAGGTTTGCATTTGTTATTAGACAATATACATGCACTTTACAAATATGCATATAAAAATGAAATTGAATTTGAAAAAGCAATATGTAAAGCTGCTTCAAAAGAGACATTTATCAATGACTATGCTATAGAAGGCAACAAAATCGGAAGTGCCAGAATAAAGTTTGAAGAGACATATGATATAGCTGGGCTTATAGGTAAAGGTGGAATGGGGACAGTATATTTAGCCAAACATACTAGAACAAATGCAATTGTAGCTGTGAAATATGCAAGTATTGATGATACATACAGAGGAGAAGTAATCAAGGAGAGTTTTTACAATGAGAAGAAAATATTATCGTCTCTTATGAATGCTAATTGTCCATATGTTCCTCAGATTATAGACTGGTATGAAGATGAAAATTCTATATATATGATACAATCATATATTTTTGGTGAACCATTGAAAAAAAGGAAAATTATAGTGAGGAAGAAGTTGTAAAAATTGCAATTAAAGTGTTAGGCATTCTCAGATATATGCATGAAAATAATATAATATATAGAGATGTGAAACCGGCTAATTTGATACAGAATAACACAGAAGATATATTTGTAGTTGATTTTGGAATATCCAGACAGTTCATTGATTTGGATGAAATGGAAGATGCGGTGGGTACAGTTGGTTTTGCACCTCCTGAACAATATTATTGTTATAATGGTAAAGTTCATACAGATTTTACATCTGATATTTTTGCATTAGGAAAAACTATGGAATATTTGCTTTGCCCAGAAATGATTAAATTAAAAAAAAATATTGCAATAAGGGCATATAGACCGGATGTTTCGGCTGAGTTGGAAGCAATTATTTTGAAAATGACAAGTTATTGTCAAAAAGATAGATATGAAACTGTTGATAAAATGATAGACGTAATGACAAATTACAAAAAAACTACAATGTTTAGAAGAGTTATATTGAGAATTTTATCAGATGTTAATAGACGGAAGAACAAAAAACAGTTAAGTAAGAGAAAAGATGATAATTTCGTGAATTTAAATAATCAACTATTTTATGAAACAACTACTCTAGAAGGACAGAGAGTAAGTTATGGATCAGATACTGAAATGCTTGATTCGACTGATAATAAGTAATATATAAAATTATAATGCCATAAAAAAGATAATTTTATAAAATCAGATAATTCGGTATCAACTGAAAAAAATAGATTCGAGATGATGAAGTAACATATAAGTATTAGGAGTTAGGATAAATAATATGGATATAATTTTCAAGCTTTTGTTTGTCATATGAAATGTGTATTAATTAACAGTTTTAAGGACAGTTGAATATTGAAGAACAATAGAGTGGTAGATGTAAGATTTTCTACACTTACCACTCTTAGTGGAGAGGGATTTGTTATTCATTCTATAAGAAAGACTAATCTCTCTCTTTTTGCTGTTCTAATTGTGGCTCGGCTATTATTATATCTCCAGTTTGCCGGATATTATCCTCATCAATTTTTTGAAAATGGGTATTATCATCATTAAAATCCTTGAAGATTGGATTTTTTCTACTATCATAATGTTTTCCATATGCATCTCTAGGTCCCATATATGCAGCGTGAAGAGTATCATATAAGTCAAATTTTAAACTATCCCATGAGCAGAGGCATGGATGTAGGTGGGCAATTTGTAATGTATGACGTTGAACTCCGTTTCGCATGTAATATGTTACTTGATCTGGATTGGCAGGGAGCCATCCACGACTTAGAAGATAGCAGCAGAATCTATTATGTTCCCACCTGCATAATATATTTTTCTCGGAATCACTTATCTTGGAAAAATTAATAGCTAATTTTTTCCGATTTTCTTTTGACCATAGAGATTCTTCATCTGAAAATGACCATTCCCATTCATATAAGAAACTATTTGCTTCAAATAAACGATAAGGAAGGGAAATAGCAGCAGAATAGCTGGAATCCCTATTATACATTCTATTGTAATATGACCAAAGCGTCTTGTTTTTTATTGATTTACTAAAATTACATTTTTTTCCACGTTGAGTAGAATATTGGCGATGCATACATAATGACATAAACTCAATAATCCCTCCGGTTAGTTCATCCCATGAAAATATCTTATTTATTGATCCAAATGTAATCAGTTTATAATCATTAAACCACAAATTATCATGTTCCTTTTCTTTAGGAACAATTAGTTGATGTGCTATATTACTATAAATAGGGTTGGTACATCTGACTGATATAACAGTGGAAGTGGGAGAATAATTTATTAATGTCTTTGTTTGAACATATTTTCGAATTAGTGTTTCTCGTATCCTTTTTCCAATCTGAATTGCATCTAAATCAGATGATGAATCAACTATATAGTATGATATATCATGAGGTGTTGCTAATTTTTTAACATAATTTTGTAAATCTGGGGAATCCATTCGCATATTCAAATATTGTATTTCTGGAAATGGAATATCATTAATCTGGATATTTTGTTGTTCATCAACAATAATGTCATCGCCATTAATATTTTTTGAACGAAATGCAAATCCTGGACAAATAGCAGTTGTTCTATTGGTGATTTTTTCGGCATAAGGTGATAAAACAACAATTTTAGATTCAATAGGTATAGTTGTGTTTATATGTGGTAACAAGCTAAATGCCTCTCTTATTAACCAAATACAATAATCAATATTTGGATTGTCTGAAACTATAATCAGATTATATTTAAGTTTTTCTTTTTGGGCACAGAGTTTTTGTATTTGCTGTTTTATTCGGAGTGTTGTAAGAGGATAGAAAAGAGGATGATTGGCATATAATAAGTCAGCCGTCCTTTTTTTCTCATCTAAAATATGAATTTTGATAGGGTTATAATATAAAGATTTATCGTTTAGATCTTCATATAATATACTGCATGCAGTATCTAATAATGATGAAACTTTTTCTTGTTCACATCTTACAACAATTTCAATATTTCCATTTTTATTATTTGACATTGGTTCATAGTATTTAGATGATTTCAGCATATCTAAGGTAGAGAGTGTGTCGCATATGTTGATTTCAAAATTGTCTTCAGCAAATATTAGTCGAATATTATTGTTTTTAATTGCAGAAGAATTTATAAAGTTTTCTAATGAAAATGTTACATTATTATTAATAGTAGTTATGTCAATCCATGTATTTGGAATGGATGGAATTAGCCATTTTTTGATATCATCATTTGAACATTTAAGATAATAGTATCCAGAGTCGTGGAAAGAGTACTTTTTTACTTTTGGAATAATATTATAGGTATGGGAATCATTCAAATTAAATCTTGAAGCATTTTCTTGAATTTTTCTGTATGAGTTTAATAACTCTGGAATATCTCTAAAATCGTTTTGGCGACAAATATCTAGTAATTTGTACGTTTGCGATAAGATGTCAGGTGATGCAAGCGCAGAGTGTTCTTCTATGATTTTAATTAATGAATTACCAGCATCATTATAATTAAATTTGTTTATTGAATATTTGGCATTATATAATAAATCTTCTGCTGAAGGTGTATTTTCTGTAGAATGACCGTTGGTAATTTGTGGTGCTGACTTAGGGAAAATCAATTTTGTAAGTGTATATAATGATTTTTTTAGATTTTGTTCAGTTTTATTATTTGAATCACTACATTTTTCTAAAATTGGACACAAAAAAGCAATGATTGTAATAATAGAAAGCTTGTATGTTAATAAGTCCTCAGCAGAATCAAATATGTGGTTTTGTGGATTACCAATGAATCTTAATTTATCTGTTATGTTAATAATCTCGTTATTGAAAGTAAATGACATATTATAATAATCATTATCAATATCATTGAAAAGGTCATTAATAAACTTATTAGCTGAATTAAAGTTACTGGCATTAGATATATATTGTTTCCAATTTTTACGCACTTCGTTTAAAAAGTCATATGTTTTGTAGTCAAATAAATGTTGAGAATGAGATTCGTAAATAAGATTTTTATCTAGTATTATTTCGAGAAATGTACTAATTCGAGCTGCTCTACTAGCATGTCCATTTATGATCTCACTGCAAGTACCTTTATCTATGTTAAAAATATTTTTACCTTTTTTAGTTGTAGTATTATAAGTAATGTCATGAATTCTATTGGTAATGCAACTTTTAATAGGTGTTAATAAATAGTCATTTAATAGGAATTCGTTTGATATGGAATTGGTTGAGGTCTTAAGACCATCACGAATCTTTGCAAGAGTCAGTCTTTTACGTTCCATTATTACATCCTCCAATTTAATAAAAAGAATATTAGTAAATAATATAGTTTCATAAGTAATCGTATTATGGTTTCAAAAAATATGAAAATATAATATTTATAAGGTTTCATAAACAGTTTCATAGATTGATTTGGTGGGTCAATTACAGTAAATTTCATCTATGATAGTATAAAAATGTACCAAGCAATACTATTACTTATTATTAATGTATCACAGCTCAATAATAATAACAATGGTTATGCAGATAACGTTTAAGAAGATATTTTATGAGGAGGTAAAGAGTATGAATATGTCAAAGAGGAAAAAGCCTGGTAAAAATTACAAATTAAAAAAAATTAAAGTTAATACGCCACATATTATTCTTTTTATAAAAGGATTTTGGGCGGCTAAAGTATTAAAGACAGCTGGATATGATAAGGAGACAGGTCTTCTTTACTCGGCCTATTTTAAAACTATGGCTAATAGGTATGAAAGTTATTGTCATTTACGAATAAAGCAGCTTGAAGAGGAGCTTTATAATTATAGAAATGATGGAGCAATAACAATATCAAAGGATCGAGAATGTGCAAGTAAACTTGCGGAGTTAGACTCAAAGATTCATGAAAACATACAATATAGTGCCAGAGATGTGGACAGATTGAAAAATGAGAAGTATGAAGAAGTTCATCTTCATCAGAGTTATTCCGAAAAGCTAACAGAAATTACTGGAAAGATTCAGGAAGAAGAAGGAATGCTATCAGAAGAATTTTTAGGACTTGCAAAAAAAATAGAGGAAATGTTTGCGGTCTATGCAAATGGTATGTTGCTTAGACACTCATTGGAGAGTTGTTTACCGAAGTTAGATACATTTCATGTACTTGACCTATATCATTCTAGATACAAAGAAAAGGATGAAATGTTAATAAGTTATTTAAAGGAGGTTTCTCATGTTTAATAAAAATAAAAATATTTCGGGTTTTGTTGTTCAGGAAGAATTTGTGCCACAAAGATTGCAGGGTTACTCGCCAGAAACAGAATATATTCCTACTGATTATAAAATTCTTAGTAGAGAATACAAGGCTAAATTTTACAGTGCAATGGAAGATAGACTAAAATCATTAACTATGAAAATGGATAAGCATAATTCAGGAAATGAATTACATGGGTATATAAAAACACAAATTAAGCATTTACGTGAAGATTTTAATCAAGATGCAGCTATGATTGAATATCAAGCAGAGAGAATTATTAATGTGAAACAAACAAGATGCGAAGAACTCGAAATGGAGAAAAATCGTATAAAAGCGGAAAAAGAAGAAAATGCTCGTGAGATGGAGCCATTGAAAGGATATAGAGCTCAATACGATATGAGACTGTTTGGAAAAACATTCTCTGTGGGTTTGGTAGTCACTATAATTGCAATGATTGTTGATATGATTGCAAATTATTCGTATCTTCAGGGAATTGTAACGATGGATTCGTTAGGCTTTTTTGTAGTTATACTGACAATGGCTGTAATGTCAGACTGTAGCATGGCTGGATTGGGAGTGCTTCTCTCTAAAGCTGATGAGACATATATGAATAAGTCAATCAGAAACATATTGTTTGTTTCATTGATAGCCATTTTTTTATTGTCAGTTGCAGCAGGACCGATGATTCGCTTTGGTTCTATGGATATGCAGTATGGAACATACGATTCTTTGGGAAATTTTGTTCCGAAAGAAAGTGGATACACTCTTGCTGAATTTGGAACAACCCTTGTAACAAGCTTTTTGACAGTGGCTACAGGACTTTTATCTTTTTTTACTAGCTATGATAAAAATAGGGAAAAAGCGATTCGTTATAAAGAGTTAAAGGAAAAAAATGATGATATAGATGTTCGCATTGAAAATATCATAACAGCTCAGGAATATATTAAAAGATCTATTCCGATAGTTGTTTCTTATAATGCAAAAGAAAAAGACACTGCAAAGAACGAACTGTTAGCAATGGAGGATGGTTTATTAGCAAGAGCAACAATGTTATGGGCTGAGCATGTTGGTTCACCTGAGACTATTGAGAAGGCATCTGAAACCATAGATGAAATTACAGATGAGTCAATTGCCAACTCGGATATTAATGAAAACTACACATTAAAGGTAAGTGAATTTGTTGGGTAGGGAGGAAAACGAATATGAGAAAAATTATCATAAAAATAACAACTGTATTAGGGATTGTAGGTGCAGTAATGGGATGTATAGGATGCGGTAAAAATGATGATGTGATTGAGAAGACTAATTTAGCACTGATTTTAGGTAATGTAAACAATAATCCAGTGTTTGATTGCTCTATTAATGAGGTGGCAATGTTATCTAAATGTGCAAATGCACCTTATAGTATTATATGTGCTGATGGTGAGCCAAATTTGATTCTTGAAGGTACCATTCCAAATTTTGAAAATCAGAGATTAACGCAAACAATGCTGGAAAGAGTGCAGAAAGGAGTTCAGACCGATATAAATACAAAAATATCTGAAGCTGCACCTGATAATGCAGAAACCGACATAGCGTCTGCTATAGAACTGGGGGTAAGGGCTATTAAAGAAAAAGAAGCTGATGGGATGCCTGCTACTATGGTCATATGTCATAATGGTATTTCTACATCAGGAGAAATTAACATGATAGAGACCCCAATTGCAAATATGGACGTAGACAAATCGGTAGAAACATTAGTAAATAGCCTTAATATTGATATGAAAGGGATAAACGTTATTTTTTATTATCTGGCAGATGTACGAGGTAGTCAAACAAAATTAAACTCGCAGGAAAAAGCTAAATTAGAACAGTTTTACTCAAAACTGCTGATGGGGCTCGGAGCAGATTCTGTTGTTTTCAAAGATAAGCTAGCTTTAAGTGAAACATATAATTTTCCAGAACAGGTAGTCTCTTGTATGCCTACAGGAGAAAACAAGTCACTATTGCTTGAAACAGTACAAGCGAAAGATATTGATAGTTTAGAAAATGTTGAAAATGTATTTAATGAAAAAAAAGCAATTACATTTAATGAGACTGATATAGAATTTAAGCCTGAAAGTGCAGAATTTCTAGACGAAAATATGGCAAGACAATCAATTACATATGTAATTGATTATATTAAAAAAAATAAAAAATATGACATATTGATATGTGGTACATGTGCTGGGGATGATGGTGGTGATGTTAATATTGGTTATGACCTTGCTTTAAGTCAATCAAGAGCAGATGCTGTGAAACAAATTATTTGTGACGAATTGGGTATTAATGGGGAATCTATTAAAACAAAGGGATTGGGTTCTTCAGGACCATTTTATGTAGCAGGAATGGGATTAGGGCCGGAAGCATCGGTAAATCGAAATGTCACATTTTTATTAGCTGATAGTGATCAAGCAAAGGATATTCTTAATAATTATTAAGGAAAGTAAAGAACTGTATATAAATAAAAAAGTAAGTGATTTAAGAAATATTAATATGCTGAATAAAAAAGAAATAGTTTGCGGAATATAAGTTTTCTGAATGCTTCAATAGGGTAATGGTTGATAATGATTAACAGCAATAAATGAAATAATATGGGAGAAACAAAAAATGAGTCAGATTTTACAGAAATCAAATAATGGAACATCACAGATAAGTCTTGATGCTAAATTACTTAATCAAAGAATGATTTTTATAGAAGGTGAGATTACTAATGAAATAGCAGTTGAATTTGCGAAAAAGATATTATATTTGAATATGGAATCATCTAATCCGATCAAGGTATTTGTAAATAGCTCTGGTGGTGAAACAACGGCAGGATTGCTAATGATAGATGCGATAGTAGGGTCTGATGCAGAAGTAACAACAATTTGTTTAGGTAAAGCGTATTCAATGGCAGCGGTACTTTTTTTAAGTGCTAACAAAAGATGGATTTTAGCAAATTCAGAAATAATGCTTCATGAAGTTTTATTAAATGGAAATATAAACGAAAACTTGAATAATATAAAAAATTTAACGGATAGCTTGATGAAAACCAGAGAAAAACTTAATTCAATCATATCTGAACATACAAATCATTCTATAAAGGAGATAGAACAGGCTATTAGTTACGATCATTTTTTCTCGGCGAGAGAATGTTTAGATTTTGGTATTGCAGATGAAATTATTAGATTTAGTCAATGTATGGAGGAATAGATAATGGCTGATAATATTATATTGGGGGCAGATAAAAAATTAGTATTTACTTCAAATTCGGAAGAAACAGGACTTAATAATAATATTCTTGTTGTAGGAAGTTCTGGTGCTGGAAAGACTATGTCAATAGTAGAGCCGTTTCTTCTTGAAACGTATAACAGAAATTTAGTTGTATCAGTATCAAAGCGGAGGATAGTAGATTTGTTTTCGCCTTTATTAAAAAAAAGAGGATATAACGTACATGTTTTAGATTTTGTAAATCCTTGCAAATCAGATTGGTGCTTTGATCCTCTTAAGTATATAAATTCGTATTCAGATATTACATTTTTGGCAAAAAGTTTGGTTGTATCACAGAGGAAAGAACAATCGAGTGCGGATCCATTTTGGGATGAAGCTGCTGTTTCACTTCTTACAGCGTTAATAACATATGTTTTAATGACTGAAGCAAATCCATCTTTTGGAGCTGTTCTAAATATGCTGCATGGTTTGAAATTTGAGGATGGAGCAGGAACTATAATCACAAATTATGATGATTACTTTGAGCTTATAGAAGAGAAAGAAGGGAGTTCAAGTTTTGCTGTAGTAAATTATAGGTCTTTTTGTAAGCTTCCTATAAAAACAGCAGGATGTGTATATTCTACGTTAAATGCTTCGTTAGATATGGTGTTTTCACCGGAATTATGTAAAATGTTTTCCTTAAAACAGCCGGTTGATTATAATGAGTTGTCATCTAAGAAAACGGTTGTGTTTGTAATTACGTCAGCGGTGGATCAAGGAATTAACACATTTATAAATTTATTTTACACTCTAACATTTAAGCAATTATTTCAGATAGCAGAGGAAAGTAAAAAAAGAAAGCTTCCTATAGATGTATGTTTAATTGCAGATGATGCAGCTGCAGGATGTCCGATTCCCATGCTGGATTCATATATTGCGGTATTCAGAGAGAAAGGAATTTCTTTGGTGCTTTTGTTACAAAGTGAAGCACAGTTGAATACAGTATATGGGAATAGTGCAGCTATAACTATTAAAAATAACTGTGATAGCTACGTATTTATGGGTGGAAATGATTTAGAAACAGCTCAACATATAGCATTGCGAAGTGATAAACCTGTAACTGATATACTTGAACTAAAGGTGGGAAAAGAAATGGTATTTCGGAGAGGAATGCCATATTGTGAAACTGATAGGTATAATATTTTAGAAGATGAAAGATATAAGCAGCTTATTACCGAATATATTTCAATCGATGATGTTGTAATAATGGAAATAAAATAAATAAAGATTTGTTATACGTTATTGTTGGTTTATTTTATTATCAACAACAAATGGTAATATGTCATATACCTAATAACAGTAAATTATGCTTGTATGTGTTTTTATAATATTTGTTATCCCCTTCCCCCTCCCATTCCACAAAATACAATTTAATGATTGTTTTATTTAAGATACTACTTTATAATAAATATCAATAGGAATTGTCGAAATATGTAGAAAATATATTGCAAATTTATGTTAATGTTCACAGGTATCCTGTAAACATCAACTGATTATTCAATATATTTTTATCAGACATACGATATCAAATTATAGAAGGAGATAGTATATATGGTAAAGAATAATATTATTAATGGCTGTAAAAAACTTATGGCTGGTATATGTGCAACAGCAGCTATAGCGGCTATGGGCATATTGATGGATAATAATTCAATTATTGCAAAAGCGCAGATTAACAGAAACTCTGATATTCAGGCAAAAACATCAAGACACACTTATAGCAGGTGGACAAACACTACAAAGTCATATCTTGCAGATATTGGTAATGGCAATATGATGAGAGTGCAGGCTGATGGAAGTGATATATATGTTGAATATTATGATTCACAGTATAATATTACAGGTTCAAGACAGATTAATCCAGAGCTTCCTATTTTTGGAGGATTCTACAATGGCAGAGATGCATATTATATTGTGACAGGGCAGGAAAATCCTGATGAATCAGATGATGTGGAATGTTACAGAATTACAAAGTATGACAAGTCATGGAACAGGATAGGTTCAGTCGGATTAGATAACTGTAATACTTATGTTCCATTTGATGCAGGAAGTCTGCGAATGACAGAATCTGACGGATATCTTCTGATAAGAACATGTCATACGATGTATCAGTCATCAGATGGTTATCATCATCAGGCTAATGTAACTATTCAGGTTGATGTAAATAAGATGCAGATAACGGACTCATTTACAGATATAATGAATGTTGGATATGGCTATGTAAGTCATTCCTTCAACCAGTTTATCAGGACAGATGGCAATAAAATAGTAGCAGTAGACCACGGGGATGCATATCCAAGAAGTGTTGTACTTGTAGAATACCCGACTGATTTTACAACAGGACAGTTTATATCTAATATGGGATGGCGGAATCATTGTAATGCAACAGACCTTCTTAAGATAGCAGGAAGAATTGGAGATAATACAACTTACGTTAATGTAGGTGGATTTGAAGTAACAGACAGTGCATATCTTGTTGCAGCCACTTCAATAGACCAGGAAAATGATGGTGACTATTATAATGCATGTATTCTTGGAAAGTCTAAGAAAGACGGACATACATTTATTAACTGGCTTACAGATATAAAGGAAGGTTATTCAGCTACTAATCCATACATGGTAAAGATTAATGATAATAAGTATTTTGTAATGTGGTCTTATGGAAATGATACAACCGGAACTATAGATTATACATATATAGATGCAGATGGCAATCAGATAAGTCCGATTTATTCAATGAATGGCGAAATTTCAGATTGTGAACCAATATATATTAATGGTTCAGTTGTGTGGTATACATCAGATAATAAAGGAAATGTAACATTTTACGGAGTTGACGATAATGGCAACGTATTAGGAAGCCGCAATGGACTTATATTTGATGGCGGTGACTGGGTATATTATCATAATGATAATCCGGATTACAGCTATACAGGACTTGCTTTAAATGAATATGGCTGGTGGTATGTAAGAAATGGTCAGATACCATTTGATTATACAGGAATAGTATACGATGAAAATGTAGGCTGGTGGTATATAAAGAATGGTCAGGTAGCATTTGATTATACAGGAATAGTATACGATGAAAATGTAGGCTGGTGGTATATAAAGAATGGTCAGGTAGCATTTGATTATACAGGAATAGTATACGATGAAAATGTAGGCTGGTGGTATATAAA
>OGOA01000330.1_pt1 | contig 39456 bp, 36 predicted proteins | sample 1573621 | NCBI WGS metagenome assembly OGOA01 (sample SAMEA2581917, study PRJEB24529) | metagenome | biome: Human gut stool | place: China | collected 2011
ACGGAACAATCCGTAGGCATCAAAGTCGGGGGCTTTTGACCCCGACATCATAATAATAGAAGAAAGACAGAACAGGAGGAAAGGTATCATGAAGATCGGATTTATCGGACTGGGAAATATGGCCACTGCCATGATCGGAGGAATGTTGCAAAAAGGAATTGCAGCTCCGGAGGACATCATTGGTTCAGCCAGAACGGAAACAACAGTAGAAAAAGTTAAAACAAAATTTAATATTAACACAACAACGGATAACAAAATCGTAGCGGTACAGGCAGACATTCTGTTCCTGGCAGTGAAACCCATCTTTTTCCCGGAGGTGATCGACCAGATCAAAGATGTCGTGGCAGAGGATACCCTGATCGTCAGCATTGCGGCAGGAAGAACTCTGGACTATCTGAAAGAGGCTTTCGGCAGACCGGAATTGAAGCTGATCCGCTGCATGCCCAATACTCCGGCACTGGTACTGGAAGGCTGCACCGGCGTCTGTGCGGAAGAAAACGTCACGGAGGAAGACATGGAGCAGGTACTGGCACTGTTACGTTCCTTCGGCATTGCCAGTGTGGTACCGGAACGGCTGATGGATGTAGTCGTAGGTGTCAGCGGTAGCTCCCCGGCCTATGTGTTCATGTTCATTGAAGCCATGGCAGACGAGGCAGTAGCCGCCGGAATGCCCAGAAAACAGGCTTATGAATTCGCGGCACAATCCGTCCTTGGCAGTGCCAGGATGGTGCTGGAGACCGGCAGACATCCCGGAGAACTGAAGGACATGGTGTGCTCCCCCGGTGGAACCACGATCCAGGCAGTCAAGGTACTGGAGGAAAAAGGCATGCGCGCCGCTGTCATGGATGCCATGGATGCCTGCATTGAGAAGTCCAAAAGCATGTAGTGACAGATCGACCATGAACAGAGTCGAGAGCAAAAGTCATGTTAACATGATTTTGCGAATGGCGCAAGCCGAGCTGTTATGGCTAAATAGCGCCCAAAGTCCCAAAACTTGACAAAAATTTTGTCATCTGTTATGATATCTCGCGTAACAAATTTAATATTTTTGTAACAAACCGGTGAAAATCTTAATAATTTCAGCATATACTATTCACTGGTGAGATCCACAGGTATCACACCCATCGGGGAATCTTCCTGTGGGAAAGGCGTGTATCAAGATGACAAAAAGCAGAAGAATGCTGGTTGTATGCGTAGGACTGCTCTGTTCTCTCTTCCTGAGCATGCAGATGAGCATGACCGCACAGGCGGGCAATACAAAAAATTATGTAAATGATCTGAACGGTGGTATTGCATCCATCCTGGATCCCGGTTCCAGGAACAGCACTGAGGTGATCAACGCTACGGTGAAGGAACTGAACCTGACCTTCCCGGCAGAGGAAGAGATCAGTTCCGGTCTGGTCATGGCGAACGTAAGGGATGCCGTGAATGTAAGAAGCGATGCTAGCGAGGAAGCATCCAAGGTCGGTAAACTCTACAAGGACTGTGGAGGTACCATCCTGGAGCGTAAGGACGGCTGGACCAAGATCCAGTCCGGCACTCTGATCGGCTGGGCAAAGGACGAATATCTCCTGTTCGGAGATGACGCCAGAGCACTGGCCAACGATGTAGGCAGGATGATCGCACAGATCAATACGGAGACCCTCCGTGTGAGAACGGAAGCGGATCAGGAAGCCGGTGTCCTGGGACTTCTTCCCAAGGGAGACATCGCAGATGTAGTAGACAACAGCAACCCGGAATGGGTCTGTATTGACTACGAAGGCGCAGACGGTTATGTGGCTGCGGAATATGTAACTGTAGATTTCCAGATCGACTCCGGTGAGACACTGGAGGAGATCAAGGCAAGAGAAGCCGCAGAGCGTGAAGCAAAGCGTCACGTCAACTACGGCGAATATACCACCGATGCGGATACCACGCAGCTGCTGGCCGCACTGGTACAGTGTGAAGCAGGCTGTGAAAGCTACGAAGGCCAGCTGGCGGTAGCGTCCGTAGTTATGAACCGTGTAAGAAGCGGAGCATATCCCAATAGTATCCACGGTGTTATCTACGCCTCCGGACAGTTTACTCCAGCACTGAACGGTAAGGTAAATACCGTATACGAATCCGGCAGGATCTCCGCAAGCTGTGTTCAGGCAGCCCAGGAAGCCATCTCCGGTGTCTCCAATGTAGGAGACATGACCCACTTCAGACGTAACAACGGCCGTGACGGACTGGTCATCGGTAACCACGTCTTCTACTAAGTGGCACACAAAAGAACAGCGCATACAACAGAGACGGTATCCCGGAACAGGGGTACCGTCTTTTAACGTACAGGCAGGAGCCGATCCGCCGGATGAAATGAGGAATGAGAAGAGCACAATAGAATCCCGTATCGTGCACCAATAGCTGTTGTCACAGAAGAATATTTGTAGTACACTGGATACAACTACAAAACCAAAGGAGTGATCACATGAGTGAAATGGTAACCTTGTGGCTTGTGGTATTGATCGTATCGATCGGTGTGGAGGTCGCCACTCTGGGACTGACGAGCATCTGGTTCGCCGGAGGCGCCGTTGTGGCAGTGATTGCCGCCGCATTGCAGGCACCGATCTGGTTGCAGATCCTGTTATTTTTTGCAGTGTCTCTGCTGCTGTTATTTTTCACCAGACCTGTCGCAGTCAGATATTTCAACAAAGACCGCGTAAGGACAAATGTGGAAAGTATGATCGGCAGACAGGCGATTGTGACCAGTGAGATCGACAATCTGCAGGGCATCGGACAGGTAACGGTGGGCGGCCAGGAGTGGAGCGCCAGAACCGAAAAAGACGGACTGAATCTACAGCCCGGAACGGTGGTAGACATCGTGGCAGTCAGTGGTGTCAAGCTGATCGTCAAGGTGGATCCGCAGATGACGAAGGTCATCGGGGAAGTACCGCAGTCACAGAATTAAGAATCGTGTAACACGGATACATGAGGGAAAAGCGCGTACAGAGGTACGCAGCGTACACGAATGTACGCAGAAGGAGGAAAAATGGTAGCATTAATCATTATTGTCGTTTTAGTATTATGGATCTGTGTATCCTGTATCAAGATCGTGCCTCAGGCACAGGCCTACGTGATCGAACGTCTGGGTGCTTATCAGTCCACCTGGAATGTAGGATTCAATCTGAAGATCCCGTTCATCGATAAGGTAGCCAGAAAAGTCAATTTAAAAGAGCAGGTAGCGGATTTCCCACCCCAGCCCGTAATCACCAAGGATAACGTAACCATGCGGATCGATACCGTAGTCTTTTACCAGATCACAGATCCCAAGCTGTTCACCTACGGTGTAGAGAATCCCATGATGGCTATTGAGAATCTGACCGCCACCACCCTGCGTAATATCATCGGTGACCTGGAACTGGACCAGACCCTGACTTCCCGTGAGACCATCAACACCAAGATGCGTGCGGCACTGGATATCGCCACCGATCCCTGGGGTATCAAGGTCAACCGTGTGGAGCTGAAGAACATCATCCCTCCCGCAGAGATCCAGAATGCCATGGAGAAGCAGATGAAGGCAGAGCGTGAGAGACGTGAAGCTGTTACCCGTGCAGAAGGTGAGAAGAAGGCTAAGATCCTGGAGGCAGAAGGTGCCAAGGAGTCCGCAATCCTTCGTGCAGAGGCAGATAAGCAGGCAGCCATCCTTCGTGCGGAAGCTGAGAAGGAGAAGATGATCCGCGAGGCAGAAGGTGAAGCCGAAGCCATCCTCAAGGTACAGCAGGCAAATGCCGACGGTATCAAGATGCTGAAGGAAGCAGGCGCAGATGCCGCAGTCCTGAAGTTAAAGAGCCTGGAAGCTTTTGAAAAGGTAGCTGACGGCCAGGCCACCACCATCCTGCTGCCCGCAGAGCTGCAGGGCATTGCCAGCGTGGCAGAGACCTTCAAGGCAGCCGCAGGCAAAAAGGCAGAATAAGTAAACTAAAAAACGATAAACCAAAGCCACTTTCCGGGAAATACGGAGGGTGGCTTTTTTATGTCGGATTCACAAAAAACAATGACGGGGGATAAACGCGAGGGGTTGAAAAACACAGAATAATGAAGTATATTGATTACATATAGCTTGTTACAGGCAACGTTCGTAACAGGAATATCAATGGACAAAATCAGAAAACAGAGGCTGCGGGCGCAAGGCCGGAAAGCTTCGGAAAAGAGGAGTATTATGGATTTAAAGGGACGCGATTTTTTGAAATTACTGGACTTTACACCGGAAGAGATCGAATATCTGCTGGATCTGGCGGCAGACCTGAAGGATAAGAAGAAAAAAGGAATCCCCGTAGATACTCTCCGAGGCAAGAATGTAGCGCTGATCTTTGAGAAGACCAGTACCCGTACCAGATGTGCTTTTGAAGTGGCAGCCCATGATCTGGGAATGGGAACGACTTATCTGGATCCCACCGGATCCCAGATCGGCAAAAAGGAAAGCATTGCCGATACTGCCAGAGTACTGGCAGGCATGTTCGAGGGTATCGAATATCGTGGCTTCGGACAGGATATTGTGGAGGAACTGGCAAAATATTCCAAGGTGCCCGTATGGAACGGCCTGACCAACGAATTCCATCCCACCCAGATGCTGGCAGACCTTCTGACCATCCGTGAACATTTCGGACATCTGAAGGGAATCCGCATGACCTACATGGGAGACGCCCGTTACAACATGGGTAACTCTCTGATGGTAGCCTGCGCGAAGATGGGCATGCACTTTACCGCATGTACCACCGCAAAATATTTCCCGGCGAAGGAGCTGGTAGCGGAGTGTGAGGCCATTGCGGCACAGACCGGCGGCAGTATTACCCTGACCGAGGATGTGAAGGCGGGCACGAAGGATGTGGACGTGATCTACACTGACGTGTGGGTATCCATGGGCGAGCCCGACGAAGTATGGACCGAGCGTATTAAGGAGCTGTCTCCTTATCAGGTGAATAAAGCAGTCATGGACAATGCCGGCGAGCAGGCCATTTTCATGCACTGTCTTCCTGCATTCCATGATCTGAAGACCAAGATCGGTGCCCAGATGGGTGAGCGTTTCGGCATCACCGAGATGGAAGTGACCGATGAAGTATTTGAATCCGGCCAGTCTCTGGTGTTTGAAGAGGCTGAGAACCGTATGCATACGATCAAGGCAGTGATGGCGGCGACTTTATGAGTATGAAAGCAAAGATTTTAGAGCTTCTTCGGGAAAAGAAGGATCGGGTGGCAGCAGGAGCACCGGAAAGCGAGGCCTATGTCTCCGGGCAGGAGCTCTGCGAGCAGTTCGGTGTATCGAGAACTGCGGTATGGAAAGCCATCGGACAACTGAAAAAAGAAGGCTATGTCATTGAAGCGGTACAGAACCGCGGCTACCGTCTGCTGGATCAGACGGAGGAAGTCTACAACCAGGCGGATATCCAGAGCAGATTAAAGACGAAATGGGTGGCACATCCTTTACAGTTTTTTGACAGTATCGATTCCACCAATATCCGTGCCAAACTGGAAGCGGAACAGGGCGCGGAGAGCGGCCTGTTGGTGGTGTCGGATATGCAGAGCGCCGGACGCGGCAGAAGAGGCCGGGGCTGGGAGAGCCCCGCAGGGATAAATATTTATTACACCCTGATGTTAAAACCGGATTTTTCATCGGACTGTGCACCGATGCTGACGTTAGTCATGGCACTGGCGGTGGCGAAGGGCATCCGGCAGACACTGCGCCGCGACAGCGAAGAGGCAGCAGCCAAGGTCGGCATCAAGTGGCCCAACGATATTGTAGTGGGCGGTAAAAAGGTCTGCGGCATTCTCACGGAGATGAGCATGGAGCAGGGGTACATCCAGCACATCGTCATCGGTGTGGGCATCAATGTGCGTAAGCAGGAATTTCCCGAGGAGATCCGGGACCGGGCGGCAGCCATTGATGAACAATGCGGCTTCCGCATTTCCCGCAGTCAGCTGATTGCGGATATTATGGAAGCCTTCGAGGAAGATTACGAGATCTTTTTACGGACCCATGATCTGAAAGGCCTGCGGGCATCCTATGCGGAACTTCTGGTAAATCAGGACAGGGAAGTCTGCGTATTGGATCCCAAGGGTGAATACCGCGGCATTGCCAGAGGTATCAACGACCAGGGAGAGCTTCTGGTGGAGCGTCAGGACGGTACCGTGGAGGAAGTCTATGCCGGAGAGGTATCGGTCCGCGGAATCTATGGGTATGTGTAGGCAGGTACAGCATTTTCCGGGATGGCAGAAGGCAGGACGGACAGCCGGATGGAAAGACCGGAATAAAAAGACCGGAACAGATAGTCCGTGACAGAATTGAGACAGAACAGGATATAGAAGTATGGACGAGAACAAGATCGTACTCTGCGGCGCCAACGCCTATGAGAAGAAATATTATTTTAACGAAGAACAATTTAAGATGATTCCGGATTCCATCAAGCAGGAGCTGCATGTGATCTGCGTGCTCTTCACCGAGGAAGTGGGCGGTGTCTTTACCATTGCCTTTGAGGAGGATGGAAATGTGGTCATGGAGACCAATGCGGATGATGATGACATCTATTATGATGAGATCTCTTCCGGACTGTTGATCTCTGAGATCCGTAGGAACAGACAGGAGCTTTTCGAGTCCCTGAGTCTGTATTACCGTGTGTTTATCAAAAAAGAAGATGTATCCGCATTGCTGGATGAGGAGGACGATGAATGATTTTTGTCATTGATGTAGGCAACACGAATATGACCATGGGTGTCTTTCAGGGGAAAAAGCTGGAAGCCACCTTCCGGATCATGACGAAGACCCCCAGAACCTCAGATGAATACGGGATCATGATCACCCAGCTGCTAAAAAATAACGGTATCGAAGTGACGGACATCGAGGGAGTCATCATTGCCAGCGTAGTGCCAGATGTGATGCATTCCCTGACCAGTTCCATCATCCGTTATCTCAAGACAAAACCACTGATCGTGGGCCCCGGTGTGAAGAGCGGCATCAAGGTCGCTACCGAGGATCCCCGGGCCATCGGTGCGGACCGTATCGGGGATGCGGTGGCAGCTTATGTGAAATACGGCGGACCGGTGCTGGTATTGTCAATGCCGCAGGCGCACTGGGCTTGTATGGCGGACCGGCGATCGTCATTGATTATGGTACGGCGACCACCTATGATCTGATCACGGAGGACGGACGTTTTACTGCAGGAATCACTGCTCCCGGTATCCGGATCAGTTCGGAGGCTCTGTGGAAAGAGACGGCGAAGCTGCCGAATATTGAGATCCGTAAGCCGAAGACCATCCTGGCACAGGAGACCATTACCAGTATGCAGGCAGGACTCATGTACGGTCAGATCGGCCAGACGGAATACATTATCCGCAAGGTAAAGGAAGAGAGCGGGCTTGCAGAGCTGAAGGTCGTGGCCACCGGAGGCTTAGGCCGTGCCATTGCGGACGAGACCGACAGCATTGATATCTATGACAGTTCTCTGACACTGGATGGACTGCGGATCATCTACGACAAGAACAGACGTTGATAGGGGAATGACATGATAAAGCTGGAAAAAGCAGCAACAAAGATTATGGCAGCCATCGGAACAGCAGTAATGCTGTTCCTGCTGTTTTATTCCTGGAAATATACGAAGAGGCTGGTGGAACCGGAATATTATCTGGATGAAAAAGACAGTATTCTCTGGAATGCTCTTGTCGGCGTAGTGCTGGTGGCGGTATGCGGGGCTCTGTCCGGAGTGATGAAAAAGATCCCGGCGTGGGCACTGCATCTGCTGGCAGTTCTGGGAGCTGTGACAGCAGTGATTCTAGGGATAAGGCTTGCGAGGGCCGCCGGAGCGGAGAGCATTGCGGACCAGTATTATGTGCAAAGAGCAGCTATGGCACTGGCGGACGGTGATGCGGAATGGGTGCTGGCACAGGATTACTATGGTATCTATCCGTTTCAGCTGGGACTGGCGGAGATCTTCGCCTTAATCTTCCGTGTGGCAGGCTCCACGGAACGGCTCGTGATCCAACAGGTACAGGCGGTCTGCGGAGGCATCACGCTGTATGTGGGATTTAGGATCGTGCGGGAACTGTCGGGAAGCCGGGCAGCGGAACTGCTGTATCTTGTGGCGGAGCTTTTGTTCCTGCCGGTGTATTGCTATGCTTTGTTTATCTATGGTGAGAGTATCGGAACCTGCAGCGTCCTGTGTGCCATCTGGTGTTACCTGATGGCCAATCGGCCGGAGGGAAAGGTGTGGCAGAAGGGACTGCTGTGGAGTGCCGTCGCGTTGTTCATGGGACTGGCGTATGCGACCAGAAATGTATTGCTGGTGGTATGGATCGCCATGGTCATCATGCAGATCCTGGTGCTGCTTCGCAGTAAAAAATGGCAGGGACTGCCGGCGCTCTGCGTGGTGCTGGCAGTCATGCTGCTGGGGAAAACGACTCTCTGTCACATGGCGGAAGGACAGCTTGACCGGGAATATGGTTCCGGTGCTCCGTATGTTCTGTGGGTTGCCATGGGAATGCAGGAGAATCCCGACGCCCTGAAGGGGCCGGGAACCTACAATGACTATAATCTGGACACTTATCTGCAGGCCGGGTATGACAGCATAGAGGCAGCAGAAGTGGCCAAAGGAGATATCAGGCAGTGTCTGGCAAAATGGCAGGAGGATCCCGTGGCAGCCGTTACGTTTCTCAAGGAGAAACTGCTGATCCAGTGGATCGAGCCTACTTATTGCAGCTTTAACCAGACCAGATACCAGTACCGGCCGCAAGGCTGGGTGGAAGACCTCTATACCGGACAGGCCAATGAAAGAGCACTGGCATTCCTGAACCGTTTTCAGGGAATGGTATATCTGGCGGTTTTCGGATATTATTTGAGGATCCTGCTGGGAAAACTGAAAGGTGTACAGGTACTTCCGGGGATTATTTTTCTGGGCGGCTTTTTCATTACGATCCTCTGGGAGGCCAAGAGCCGTTATGTGTATCCCTATATCGTCATGATCCTTCCCAGCGCGGCATGCAGTATGGAGTATTACGGCCGTCTGCTGGCGGGTGGCATCGGGAGGATCGCAGGCGGTATTGCGAGTAGCAGGGAAAGGAAACAGAAACAAAAAGAAATAGGAAGGACAGCATGAAAAAATTACAGATTGGTAATGTGACCCTGGACAACCCGGTGATCCTGGCACCCATGGCGGGAGTATCCGACCTGCCGTTCCGCCTGCTTTGCAGGGAGATGGGAGCGGCGCTGGTGTGCATGGAAATGGTCAGTGCCAAAGCCATATATTATAACAATAAAAATACGGACAGTCTCATGGAGATCCATCCCGAGGAAGTGCCGGCTTCCTTGCAGCTGTTCGGCTCAGATCCCCAGATCCTTGCGGAGATGGCAAAACGGATCGAGGAACGTCCTTTTTCCATACTGGATCTGAATATGGGCTGCCCGGTGCCGAAGGTCGTGAACAATGGGGAAGGTTCGGCACTGATGAAGGATCCGAAGCTGGTGGAGCAGATTCTGACGGCACTGGTAAAGGCCATCAACAAACCGGTGACGGTAAAGATCCGCAAGGGCTTTGATGATGACCATGTCAATGCCGTGGAGATCGCGAAGATCGCGGAGGCCTGCGGTGTGGCGGCAGTGGCGGTGCACGGACGGACTAGAGCCCAGTACTACAGCGGACAGGCAGACTGGGATATCATCGCACAGGTGAAGGATGCAGTGAAGATTCCAGTGATCGGCAACGGGGATGTGGACAGTCCGGAAAAAGCAAAAGCCATTCTGGAACAGACCGGCTGCGATGGTGTCATGATCGGCCGGGCGGCAGAGGGCAATCCCTGGATTTTCCGGGAGGTAGTGTCGTATCTTGCGAACGGCACGATCCCGGCAAGACCCACGAACCGGGAGAAGCGGGAAATGATCCTGCGCCATGCGGCATTGCAGCTGGAATACAAGGGAGAATACACCGGTGTCCGGGAGATGCGCAAGCACCTGTCCTGGTATACGGTGGGAATGCCCCATTCCGCTCATTTCCGCCAGACCATCAATACCATGGAGAAAATGGACGAACTGATCCGGGGAGTGCAGGAAATCTTTCCGGACGAAGTGTAGTGCGGATTTTGGATACAGCAATGCATTATGAGGCAGACCTTGCATGATATGATGTTGTGCGCGGTGTGGTGCATATAATTGGGATGACTGCATACAATGAAGCATGGACACTATTTTGTATCTCTATCCGGCGCGACGGACAGCGATGTGCGGGACACCGCCGGAGGAAAAAGCGGAACTGCGCCGGGGAAAACTGAAGAAATTTTTGCCCTTCCTGTGGAAAAAGGGAGAAGACCGGCATCCTGTGGTGACTGTGAGCCGGACGGAATATTTTTTCCCGGACTATCATCTGGTCAGAGTGTCGGTAGCCAGAACGGAAGGCATGGATAAAGAACAGGCGGAGCTGGCACTCACGGAGCTAAAGCTCACGGAGCTAAAGCTCCGGGAACAATTACAGGAACTGACAGAGGATCCGGATCACACCTATGTGGTGTGCCGTGAGCCTCTTTCTTTTTATTTCGGAAGGGAATTCCGGGATTATCTGCAACAGGAGTGGATCGAACATCTGCTGCGCTACGGGGAGAGACCGGGCGGCTATCCGGCGTGGCCGGATCTGGTCCTGTTGGGGAGAAATCCGTATCTGCCTTATGTCGTGCTCCGCTATGCTGCCAGATTGCAGAGCATGAAATGGTATCTTACGGAAAGAGAATACCGGGAGGAGGAAGAGTGGCTGACCGGGGAACTGGAGGATGAGTACGGTCTGATCCCGGAGATCCGGCTGCTTGCGGAAACTGCGGACTACGGACGAGTACGGCTGCAGGGGACGAAACCCTGCGTGGTACTGGATTTTTGCGACAATGAAAAGGTCTACGGCGGCGGACTGGCAGCAGGCAGTATCTGGCTGGATTTTCCGGCATCGGAGGACAAGGAGCACCGGGCCCTGGTACAATGTCCGCAGATCCGTTATTTTTCCATGAAAAAAGAGTGGAAAGACCCTCGAAAAGCCCGGGAATACCTTGACACCATCAGCAAAAATGGGTATAATAACTCGGTTGATTAGGCTAGTATAGTTGCCGGGAGTGTCGGCAGTACAAAATATAGAAAACAGGAAGGTGCGGTATCATGCAGGAAAAGAAAAACATTTTGACCTACGAAGGCCTCAGAAAATATGAGGAAGAGTTACACGATCTGAAGGTGGTAAAGCGTCAGGAAGTAGCCCAGAAGATCAAGGAAGCAAGAGAGCAGGGAGACCTGTCCGAGAATGCTGAGTACGATGCAGCGAAGGATGAGCAGAGAGACATCGAAGCCCGTATCGAAGAACTGGAGAAGATCCTGAAGAACGCAGAAGTCGTTGTAGAGGATGAGGTAGATCTGGACAAGATCAACATCGGATGTATCGTTAAGATCCTGGATGTGGAGTATAGTGAAGAACTGGAGTACAAGATCGTAGGTTCCACCGAGGCCAACAGCTTAAAGGGTAAGATTTCCAACGAAAGCCCCGTAGGTAAGGCACTGATCGGTCATAAGGTCGGCGATACCGTAGAAGTAGAGACACCCGCAGGTGTATTCGCATATAAGATTCTGGAGATCCAGAGAAGTAATGTTGACTAAGTAAGATAGAGTAAGGAGTGGAAAAAAGTGGCAGATACACAGAACACAAAGGTACAGGAACAGGACATTCACCAGCTGTTGAAGGTAAAGCGCGAGAAGCTGGCGAACCTGCAGGAAGCAGGCAAGGATCCTTTTCAGATCACCAAATATGATGTGACCCATCACAGCACCGATATCAAGAACAATTTCGAGGAACTGGAAGGCAAGACCGTCCGCATCGCCGGACGTGTGATGTCCAAACGTGTCATGGGTAAGGCATCCTTCTGTAATGTACAGGATCTGCCCGGCAATATCCAGGTATATGTGGCTAGAGACAGCATCGGTGAAGAGTCCTATGCAGATTTCAAGAAGTACGATGTGGGCGATATCGTAGGTATCGAGGGTGAAGTCTTCAAGACCAAGACCGGCGAGACCTCCATACATGCGGCAAAGGTAACACTGCTGTCCAAGAGCTTACAGATCCTGCCTGAGAAGTTCCACGGCCTGACCAATACCGATATCCGTTATCGTCAGCGTTATACCGACCTGATCATGAATCAGGACGTTAAGGATACTTTCGTAAAGCGTTCTAAGATTATCAGTGCCATCCGCCGTTATCTGGACGGACAGGGTTTCCTGGAAGTAGAGACTCCCATGCTGGTATCCAATGCCGGCGGTGCAGCTGCAAGACCTTTCGAGACCCACTACAATGCACTGGATGAGGACGTGAAGCTGCGTATCTCCCTGGAGCTGTACCTGAAGAGACTGATCGTCGGCGGCATGGAGCGTGTCTTCGAGATCGGCCGTGTATTCCGTAACGAAGGTCTGGACACCAGACACAATCCGGAATTCACACTGATGGAGCTGTACCAGGCATACACCGACTATTACGGAATGATGGATCTGACTGAGAACATGTTCCGCTATGTGGCACAGGAAGTATGCGGTACTACCGTGATCCCTTATGCAGAAGAGACCATCGACCTGGGCAAGCCTTTCGAGAGACTGACCATGGTAGATGCTGTCAAGAAATACGCAGGCGTTGACTTCGACCAGATTCCCGATACCGCTGCTGCGAAGAAGCTGGCAGACGAGAAGGGCGTACACTACGAAGAGCGTCATGCCAAGGGCGATATCCTGAACCTGTTCTTCGAGGAGTTCGTAGAAGAGCATCTGATCCAGCCCGTATTCATTATGGACCATCCGGTAGAGATCTCTCCTCTGACCAAGAGAAAGCCGGATAAGCCCGATTATGTAGAGCGTTTCGAACTGTTCATCTATGGACGTGAGATGTGTAACGCTTATTCCGAATTAAATGATCCCATCGACCAGAGAGAGCGTTTCAAGGCGCAGGAAGCTGCACTGGCAGCCGGCGATGAGGAAGCCAACACCACCGATGAAGATTTCATGAACGCACTGGAGATCGGTATGCCTCCTACCGGCGGTATCGGATACGGTATCGACCGTCTGGTAATGCTGCTGACCAACTCCCCTGCCATCCGTGATGTTCTGCTGTTCCCGACAATGAAGACCCTGGAACCAAAGCGGGCTGAAAACAAAGCCGAAAAAGCAGCGGTAAATGGTTCTGCAGAGGATGCAACCGTGTCCGCGCCAAGCGTACAGATTGATCTTTCCAAGGTGAAAATCGAGCCTTTGTTTGCAGATGATGTAGACTTTGAGACATTCAGCAAGTCTGATTTCAGAGTGGTTAAGATCGAAGCCTGTGAGGCAGTGCCGAAGTCCAAGAAGCTCCTGAAATTCACACTGAATGACGGAACAGACCGGAAACGCACCATTTTAAGCGGTATTCACGAGTATTACGAGCCGGAAGAGCTGGTTGGTAAGACCTGTGTGGCAATCACAAACCTGCCGCCGAGAAAGATGATGGGTATTGATTCCGAGGGTATGCTGATTTCCGCAGTGTACGAGTATGACGGACGGGAAGGCTTAAATCTTTTGATGCTGGATGACAGTATTCCGGCAGGAGCAAAGCTGTACTAAAGAGGTCATTTACTACAAAAAATCGCGTTACTACAACTTTTCTACAACTTTTGCGCGAGACCCTACGAAACCGGATGAAGCAATATGAAAGGCGGATCTGCTTATAAAATGCAGATTCGCCTTTCTTTTTACATCAGCTTCATGTTCACACTAATGTTTTTTGCCTTCTCCTGCATATTCTCTTGTGTGATATGGGTGTAGATGTCCATTGTAGTAGAGAAATCGGCATGCCCCATGACTTGCTGAATGAATTTAACATCGTTGGTGCTTTCGCAGAGCCGGGTACAGAAGGTGTGCCGCAAGTTGTGAACACTAAAATGAGGGAGCAGATCCGGTTCACGGTCTTCCAGTTCAGCCTGATCCATTTCCTCCATGTTGTAAGTTACGCTGATTCTCTCAATCGCCCGATTGATATTGTGGGCGCTCATGAATGAGCCGGTTCGGTTGCGGAAAACAAAACCGTGAACTCCTCCTAACACCAGTTGATCGTCTGGATACAATGCGTCGATGGTTTCAATCTGGAGGCGAAGCTGCTCGGCCACCTCTGGATAGAGGATAGGGATAATTCGTGTACCGCTCTCAGTTTTGGGAGTGGTAATGTGAAATCCGGCTTTTCCGTCAATGACCCGGTAGATTAAGTTGTGGTTGACCGAGATTGTGTTTTCGCTCAAGTTAATATCGCTTTTGGTAATGCCGGTACATTCTGCTACACGCATTCCTGTTCCAAGGAGCACAGTCATGATGGGGAGCCAATGGCTGTATGTAGGGGACTTGGCAATAAAACGCAGGAAATTCTGCTGTTGCGTTTTAGTGAGTGCGATCCGCCGTTTAGGCTTTGGAGCGCTGCCGTCCGTCTTGAGCTTGCGGTAAATGCCCTTGCTGGGATTTTTGCGGATGTAATCGTCGTCCACGGCCATTTCAAGCGTAGGGTGAACAATGGTGTTGATGCTCTCCAGTGAGTTGATAGCAAAACCGTGTTTCAGCAGTTTGGTATAAAACGCGAGAATATCACTTCTGTGGATTTGTGGCAGAGGCATGTTAGCGAAAGGCTCTTCTTTCACATAGAAGTCCCACAGGTAAAGATAATTTGCTCTGGTAGAGGGCTTCAGTTTGATGTTGTTATTCATGTAGACCTTGAACATATCATTCAGGGTAAGCTTCATGGCTTCCTGAGTACGGATGCCATCATCCTTATCTTTGTTGATCTGCTTTTCTTTGACACGAAGACTTGCGAGATCGGAGTCGTAAAGATATTTCTTTTTAGTGCCTAATTTGTAGACATACATATAGCTGCCATCTGCCCGTTGTGTTTCTCCAGGCCGAAGATTTCGTCCTTTGTTGTCTTTTCTCACTTTTGCCATTACTGGTACCTCCTGATTATAAAAGTGTAGTGCGCCTTACTGGCATGGTTATTTAGCCGGAAATATCATAAAGATATTCTTTGATACGCTGGACACTCCATAGGACACGGGTGTTCATGGTAATGCGTGCATTGGCAAGATCCCCAATCTGTACTGCAGTGTGCCTTCCACAGCACAACAGTTTGCAAAGGGTATCGGTATCAACAGCCAAGCACTGCTCCGGCGGTAGGTCATTCGGTTTTCTTTTCTCCATAATCGTCCTCCTTTTTTCGATTACAATGATCCCTTACGATTTGTAGAAGAAGGTTTTCAACAAAAACAATGAAAACGGTCTTGAGGTCAGGAGGTATTGAAATAACAAAAGAACTCTAATGGGGCCATTTCCTACGCCAGAACGGTTCTGCCGTGTATTTCAGGCTGCTGCTGTGCAGCACTTCGATTATGGGCGCGCTTCTGTGGTCATCGCACACTGTCCAGAATTCCTGTATAACTCCCCATAGAGGTTATGAACTTGTCAAGGTACTAAAAGAGTGTAGGGATCATCCGGTATTACCAAATGATCCGATACATCCTATAAATAGGCAGGGAAGAAAGAACTTCTGCAAAGAGGAAAGAAAATTTAAAGAAAATCCAAAAATCAATATATAGAATATTTGAATTGACAAGCACTATATATTGTGTTAGAATTGCAATGTAATTGATTTTTGTGCGTTGCCCGTCAGGGTACACAGGCTTTAGGGCTTGTGTTGCGGAGTAATGACTGCATTGCACACGCTGTTAAGTTTGTACTTGTGTCAGTAGTATCACTGCGCCTTTTCAGGCCGGTATATTACTGGCTTTTTTATTTTACGGGATTTACCCACCATTGCGAGAATGACATCGGTTCATAGGCAACTATGGGCGCCAGGCTTTATGCCGTCTGTCATTCTCGCTTTTTTATTGCCTGTAAGCCTGAAAGGGCTTTATGGATAAATCAAAACTGAGAAAGGCAGGTCATGTACATGAATGTGAAGCAGAAAAGAAAGCAGAATGGTCGGCGGGTCAAGCCGGCACATTCCACGGACTGGAAGATGAAGAGACAGGCAGTATCTTCGCTCCGGCCCCGAAATGTTGCACCAATGGCGAGGGCAGTTATTTTGCCCCGAAGATCACGAAGGGGGATTTGATATGTCCGGCAGCAATAGTGCTGAACGAAAGCGGCATGAACCGCTGGTGCTGGTAGAAACGGCAGATATTTCAGAAGAAGACTGGCTGGATTACCGGCGCCGTGGAATCGGCGGCAGCGATGTATCGGCGATCTTTGGCACTTCTCCATTCCGGACAGCCAGGGATCTGTACTACGACAAACTGAACATAGCGTCAGTGGAAGATGATGAGGGCAACTGGGTTGCCATGGAAATGGGGCATTTGCTGGAGCCTCTGGTAGCAAAGATATTCGAGCGGAAAACCGGATATCGGGTCTACCAAATCAAAAAGATGTTCCAGCACCCACAGTATCCTTGGATGCTGGCTGATGTGGACTACTTTGTGGAACTGCCGGATGGCACCACAGCGATCCTTGAGATCAAGACCACAAACTATAATGCCAGAGATAACTGGTGGATGAATGGGAAGGAGACTGTTCCAGTCTACTATGAATCTCAGGGGCGTCATTATATGGCAGTAACGGATCTTGACCGATGTTTCTTTTGCTGCCTGTATGGTAACAACGAGGAGGAAGTTATTATCCGGGAGGTCAAGCGTGATTTCGAGTATGAGGCTGAGATGGTCTTTTTGGAGCAGTATTTCTGGGAAAACCATGTGCAGCGCCATGTGCCGCCGCCCTATACAGAAAGTGGGGCCTTGATTATTGAGAGCGCACGCAAACACTTTGGCCCGGCAGATAAAAATGCCCCGGCCGTTGCACTCGACCTGGATATGACTGCAAAACTCATGCAGTATTTGCGGCTTCTGGATGAAAAGAAAAATGCAGAGGTGTACTCCAAAGAAATCGACAAGGATATTCAGCGTCTGAAGGCGCTGTTGATTGCGGAAATGGGTACCAGCTGTACTGCAGTCTGTGAGCAGGAGGGAGTGAACTATACGGTTACCTATACCCCTGTTCGCAAGTCCATCATCGACAAGGATAACCTGCTTCGGTTGAAACTGGAGCATCCGGATATTTACGAGCAGTTTGTTACAGTATCCGAATCCAGACGGTTCAGTGTTAGAGCCTCGATTATGGAGGCCGCTTAGTGAGGTGAAAAAGGATGAATTGTATTGGTACCTACGACGGGACGATTTTTTATAATCCTGCCAATAAGTTTTGTATCGTCAGTGTAAAAACCGCAGACCAGAGCGTGCCAGCTGAGGCCAGGTCAAACAGGCGGTACAAAGACCATTTGATCCGCTTTACAGCTGTGGGGTATGAGATTCCACGGACAGATGCGGTAGAGTTGGAACTGGATGGGGAATGGGCAAAAGGCAAGTATGGTGTCCAGCTCCAGGTGGAGCAGTGGCGTGAAATTGTGCCCAGAACAAAAAACGGCGTAGAGGGCTATCTTGCCTCCGAGCTTATCAAAGGGATTGGTCCTAAAACTGCCGCAGACATTGTGGAGCGGTTCGGTGTGGACACACTGGATATTCTGGAACACCAGCCGGAGCGGCTGTTGGAGATCCGGGGCATTACGGAAAATAAATTGGAGGACATCAAAGCTTCTTATGCAGAAAACCGTATGCTCCAAGGAATTATGACCTTGCTGGCACCGTTTAAGATTACTCCCAAGACGGCATTGAAAATATATCAATATTTCGGCCCGACCAGCGTAGAGATTTTGGAAAAGAGCCCATTTGAGCTTTGCCAGATCTCCGGCTTTGGATTTCGGCGGGTAGATGCAATCGTACAAAAGAGCGGGGGCAATCTCCATGACCCTATGCGTATCAAAGGGGCTGTCTTTTGTGCGCTGGATGAGGGCAAGAGTAAACGAGGCCATCTGTACATCAGTTCTGAAGAACTGGAGAAATCAGCGCTGAAACTGCTCAATGAGAAGATACCTGTACCGGAGCTTCGCCTGCATCAGCAGGAAGTCAGGGATATGATGCAGGAAATGATCCTGAATGGAGCAATCGTTTCCGTGAAGGATAATATCTATCTTCCCAGAGTGTTTGCCCAAGAGGACGAAACGGCGCGCCGGATCGCCCAGCGTCTGGTCGCCCAGATGCCAGTAGAGCATATTGCGCCGGTACTGGAACAGGTCAAGGTTGAAATGGGACTGCGCTTGTCTGCACAGCAGGAGGCTGCGGTCTATGCAGCATTTAGGCATGGCTTGTCAGTGATTACGGGTTCTCCTGGTACTGGTAAAACAACAGTGCTGCGGACGATACTTGAGGTTTACCGGCGGCTGTACCCTGATGGCAAAATTGCTCTTATGGCACCTACCGGTCGGGCAAGCCGCAGGATGTCGGAGAGTACCGGCTTTGAGGATGCCCGAACATTACACAGTGGTCTGGGACTGACCAGTGAAGAGGATGAGGGTAGCCGGAACAGAAAGTCAGAGCCACTGTCGGCCGATTTAATCATTGTGGATGAGTTTTCCATGGTGGATATGTGGCTTGCTGAGAAATTTTTTGAACGCATGAAGATAAATGCCAGAATCGTGCTGGTAGGCGACCCAGATCAGCTTCCGAGCGTAGGAGCCGGAAATGTGTTTCGTGAAATCATCGAAACCAAAATCGTCCCAGTAACGGTGCTGGATCAGATTTTCCGTCAGTCGAAGGATAGTCTGATTGCCTATAATGCCAAATTTATCAACGAGGGCAATACCAAACTGTTTTACGGACCGGACTTTGTTTTCGTGTCTGGTGATAGTCAGGAAGACACCGCTGAAAAGATTACAGAACGGTATTGTTTGGAGATACAGGAGAGTGGCATTGAGAATGTGCAGATTCTTTCACCTTTCCGTTCAGAAGGCGCCGCGTCGTCGGAACAGCTGAATGAGACCATTCGTGAATTGGTCAACCCATTCCGCTCTGCGGAGGAGGAAATCAAGTTTGGCCCCAAGATATTCCGGATCAATGACCGCATCATGCAGACCAAGAACACAGAAAAGGTATCTAATGGTGATTTGGGTTTCATCCGGTATATTAAGGACACTGACCAGGGCAAAAAGATCGGCATGGATTTTGGTGCTGGCAGGACGCTGGAATATGGCGTAGATGATTTGAGCAATGTGGATCTGGCTTATGCTACTACGATCCACAAGGCTATGGGCTCTGAGTATGAAACAGTCATTATGCCGCTGCTCAAAGCGCACACTATCATGATGTATCGTAATCTGCTCTACACTGGAATCACGCGCGCTAAAAAGCGGGTGGTGCTGATTGGGCAGAAACAGGTATTGTTTATGGCAATCCATCGTAATGAGATTGGAAAGCGAAATACGCTGCTGGGTATGCGTATCCAGATGTATTTCAAAGCCTACGCAAAGAAAGCCGGTATCCCCATTCCAGCTGCATTGGAAGAACAATTGAAGAACGCAAGTTAAAAAAGAGAGGTCAGATGCAGAAATAGCACTTGGCGTCTCCTATTTTTATGTCAGAAAGGAGTTTCCAACATGAACGAAAAAAGTAATCCGATGCCTATGATGTACAAAACAATTCCGGCAGTGGCAGAACTGAACAAGGTGCCGGGCTTTGACCCGCTCAAATTTCTGCGCCATAAGGTGTCCAGAAAGACAAATGAGGAAATGCTGCAGTTGGAATTGCCTTATCAGAAACTGTGGTTCCGTCTGCGCCACCCCCAGGGCCGCATGAAACTGACTACCCTGCGGATCACGGAACAGCTTGCGATTATGGAGGCCAGAGTCTATCTGGACCGCAGTGATGCAGAGCCCATTAGCAGTTACATCTCGCAGCACAGTGCGGAAGAAGGTACCGACTATGTGCAGGCTGCCCAGGATGAGGCATTGAGTGCTGCGCTGTCGGATGCCGGTTTTGGTCTGCAGTTTGCCGATGTTGCTGTTGACAGTACGGGCAAGGTGTTTGGAAGCAGTATTCCGCTTTCCGGGACAGCTCATATCCAGCAACCGATGCCAAATGCGGCGCAGAGGCCCGTAGAAGCCCCTGGAGCGGCGCTGCGGCAATCTGGTGGGGAAGTTCATGCCCAGCTGGAGAGAACGCCTCAGAACGCCGTAGAGCGCCGTAATGCGCCTGCTCGTCCGGCGCCTATTCAGAAACCTGCGGCAAAGCCGGTTCAGAATGAACAGTCCCCGGTTTCTCCGGTACAGCCCACTGTCCAGCAGATGGCTGCAGAAGAGAAGGAGAATATGGATACGCTGCCTGTCGGCAAGGTAGAGGAGAATGCTCCCAATATGGAGCTGCCGGTACCCAACCGTGAGGTTACATTGGATAGCAGTCCAAAACAGGATGATGTGTCTGAGCAGCCGGCCGCACCCGTATTCCAATCGGATGAACCGGAAGAACTGCCTGTGGCGCCTGTTGTTCAGCAGGAAGCACCTAATCAGCCCCTGGCGCCTTCTTATACGGAGAGCACTCCGGTAGAAGATATCTTGAAGGTAATGACCTTTGAAGAAGCGCAGAATGTGGTGGTGGATAGCGGTCTGAGCAAAGGAAAAACCATGGCAACAGTTGCCAAGGAGCGTCCGGTGAGTCTGAAATTCTATCTCACCCCTGGTAACAAGAGTACCAACAATATCGTTCGTGCTGCGGCGCAGATCATGCTCGATGGTATGGCCGCACAGAAAGCCGGATGATAAGCAGCCCCATCTATGGGGCCAAGAAGGGAGGGAGAACAGATGGACTCATATCCAGGAGATTTTCCGTTCGGTATTATGGATGTAGTGGAACTTCTACATCTGCGAATCAGACGCCGACAGGCAAACAGTGTATATGTGGATTGCCCGTTTTGTGGTGACCGCCGCGGCAAGATGAATGTGAATTTCGTCAAAAATGTCTGGCGGTGCAATTATTGTGATGAGCATGGCGGTATGCTTGCGCTTTATGCGCGGCTAAACAATACGACTACATCCGATGCGTATTGGGAGATAGGAGAAGCCCTGTGCAACGATTTTCACAGGGAACGGCCGAACTCTGGATATGAGATGGCAGGAAACCAGCAGGCTGGTACTGGGTCCCCGGTTTCGGGGACTCAGACCGACCTTGCCGGATATGAGAGGAGGGGCGAACTAAAAACAGTGCAGCAAGCAGAACGGGCCAGCGGACAGGAAATCCATCAAACGCTTTCGCTGCTGCTCGCTATGCTGCCTCTTCAGCCTGCCCACCGCAACCATCTGCACTCCCCAAAACGGGGACTGTCGGATGAACAGATTGATAGGATCGGGTTCAAGAGCACTCCACCCCCATTCCTTTGCCGCTCCATTACCGAGCGGCTGATGAAACAGGGATGCAAGGTGGAGGGAGTGCCCGGCTTTTATCTGGATGACAGCGGGCGCTGGACCATGAACTTCTACCGAAAAAACGCAGGGATTTTGATTCCGGCTGTGGGATACGACGGTATGATACACGGCCTGCAGATCCTTTTGGATATTCCGCTCAAGCAAAAAGATGATCCGCCGAATAAGGCAGGAGCCAAATACATCTGGTTTTCGTCCTCGTCCAAAAATATGGGTGTTACATCCGGGAGTCCGGTACATTTTATAGGAGATCCATCTGCCCGGGTGGTCTATGTCATTGAAGGACTGCTGAAAGCAGACATCTCACACTGCCTGACAAACCGGACTTTTGTGGCGATTGCCGGTGCAAACAACACCAGCCAGTTGGATACGCTGTTTGCACTGTTGGCACAGAATGGCACTGAGGAGATCATTGAGGCTCATGATATGGATAAGTACAGTAACCAAATGACCTCTAATGGGGCATCTAAGATCTATCTGATGGCCCGAAAAAATGGAATGGCATGTCGTCGGCTGACCTGGAATCCGAATTATAAAGGGTTTGATGATTGGCAGCTTGCCCTTCGGGAGAAAGAACAGAAGGAAAAGGAGGTGCAGAGAATGAATTTTAAGCAGCAATATCTGTGCGGTAAGTGTGATTTTACCTATATAGATGGCTGCGTCGAGCTTTGGCACACCAGAGCGGAGAAAGATTTGGACCTGACAGAGTATCTGGGGCTGACAAAGGAAGAGTATCAGATATTTCTTGCTCAAGGCAATCAGGCGCTGAAGGATATTCTGGACAGCCAGAGAGTTTTCCGGAGATTTTGCATTTACCAGCTTTGCCTGGGTGAGACACAGACGGTACCTTTCGCGTTCAAGCAACTGGATGCACTGCGTAAGGCTGGATATGAACAGCCGCCTGCCGCCGCCTATCAGACGGTATGGAGCGCAGAGGTCTGTTGCCCAAAGGGTCAGAATGACATGGAAGTGCTGGGGCGTCTGTTCCTGGACTACAATGAACATTTGCCGGAAGATTACAGAGGTCGTCCGTTGGCTCCATCTGATGTGGTGGAACTGGACTGCCAAGGCAAACGCACATACTTCTATGTGAATGACTGCCGGGATTTTGCACCGGTACGCTTCTCCCCATTCTTGTGTAAAAGACTTCCGGAGCCTGCTCAAAAACAGGAATGAAGGGATAGGGGTCAGATGCGTATTGCAGAAAAGAAGAAAAGTCAGATTGCAGCACTGTATGAGCAGTGTTCCGGCCTTCCGGCAGATGTCAGAAGTTGTCTGGAGAATGGCTACTTTACCGTAACGGTACCTCCGCCATGGAATATGAGCAATCAAAAGGTTGCGCAGGAGGTGCAGGACAAAATCAAGGAATGGTCAAGGCAGTATACTGGCGTGGTCTGCTACTGTTTTGACAGCTTCAGCACACTTTTATATGTGCTGTGAGCAACACACAATGGCATGGAAAGGATCATAACGGCCTGCTCCATGCCTTTTTTGCGAAAGGAGATTTTACAATGGGTGTTTTTTCAGAAATAGCAATGGAGCAGCAAAACGGTATGTTCGATTCGTCTGCAGCCTTTGAGGATGATGAAGCCTTTGAGCTGGAGGAGATGGAATCTTTGCCTGTGCCGCCTGTAGGTACAGACACTGTCCCAGTATCGGCGGCTTCGGTTTGTGCCGGTGAGACTGCTTTGGCTGATGCAGAGGAGGAACCTACGGATGAAGTAGCGCCTGCTGGGGAAGAGAAGTCTGCTGAGGAGGGGAATTCGGCACAACCGCCCGCCGCAGAAGATGAAGAAAAAAAGCGTGCGGAGCATGAGGCGGCTGAAGCCCAGCGCAAAGCGGAATTTGACGCCAAACAGCAGGCGAAGAAAGCTGCGGAGCAGGAGCAAATCGCCCGTCTGGAAGCGATGAGTGATGAAGAAGTAATCGCGGCCTCTACCCAGCGGGTAAGTACTGATGTGGAAAAACTGACGCGGCGCAATATGAAGGAGTGTGTGTCCGAGCATATTCAGATGCTCTGTATGGAAGATACGGCGTTTGCCCGTCTGACAATGCATCCGAAAAAGAACATGATTCGCTGTTTCCAGTACATCAACCGGAGAGCCTGGGATTATGTACAGGATGAACTAAAAGCAAGCGGAACCCGCCCTGGTCCCGGACAGCAGGCGTATGGCTGCGATGTGCCGGATGATCTGTGCTATCAGTGGGCGGAAGATTATTTCCGTGACCCTGATGCCAAGGAAGACCATGAGGATGAGGAAAAGTTTGTTCCCAAGCCGTATGCTGGGAAGTCCTCTGCAAAGAACAAACCCAAGAAGGCGGCAGAGAAGAAAAAGACGGAACCCAAGTCGGCACCCAAGCAGGAGGAAAAAAAGCCTTCTCAGGATGGGCAGATGTCGCTGCTGGATTTTGGTATGGCAAAGGCAGGCTGAACCGGCAAAGGAGGAAAAATGCAGAATGATTGCTTATAAGGGCTTTCGCCCCGGGCTGATATGCCGTGGCTATCAGTTTGTGATGGGGCTCAATACGACTGAAAAAGCAAATTGCAGGGAAAATGGATTTCACTGCGCGGAGGACCCGCTTGACTGCCTTAGTTATTATTCCAGCCTGGAGCATTCGGAATATTATATCGTCAACGCCGGCGGCGACATCGATGAAGATGAGCATGACTCCAAAATCGCCTGTACGGAGCTGACTGTGATTAAGCGGCTAACCAAAGAGGAGTTGTTTTTACATGGTTTGGCATACATGGTAGATCATCCGCGCAGGGTGTGGAGCTCCCATGTGGCAGCCAACCGGGCAATGGCGAACTGCGGTTATGCGGTGGTACGGGGCAAAGACCCCGTTGCTACCGGAAGACTGGGAGACATCCTTGCTTTTGCGAAGGAAGCTCCGGATTCGGAAAGTATCGTACAGGTTGCAGTGGGCCGGATTGACGGCGTTACATTACTGCCTGATGTGTGGTATGGCGTAGATTTGACAAAGAGGATGGTGAATTGAGATGAAAAAAAGAGCCCTGATGGCACTTCCCAATCTGACAGCGACGGATGAAATGAAGAAAATCGCGACTTCAGACCTGCCAAGAAAGGAAAAAACTGACTACGGATATGTTCGGGAAGTCTGTGAGTATTATACCTATCTGAGATGTATCAAACAGGATGGAATATTGAAGGTGGCTTTCTTTTTCCCAGAGCATCTTCGCTTGGATGGGAGTAATCCGGCCTATGAAGTGTATCTGGATAAAGAAAAGCGGCAGTTTATTACCTATAACAGCCTGATACAGAAATGGTGCGAATCCAAGTTGGACAGACTGGACTGGAAGCGGCAATACTGGTATACCAAAGCCTACTGGATCAGCGAGGAAGATGAGACATCTATACAGACATATCTGAACATTGATAAAAAAGCGGTAGAGGCCATCCTGCAGTTTCAGCGGGATGTGCGCGATGAACAGCTCGAACAGCGGCACCGGCGGGAAACTGATCCATGGGATAAAGATATGGAACAGGTGCCGGAACTTCCGAAGGACTGGAGTCGATGGGTGGATAAGGTTGCCATCCGGCAAAATTACATTTACTACCACTACAAAAAGGGCGGCGCCAAAACAGGTTATTGTACCTACTGCGAAAAGGAAGTACCGATCAAGGTACATCCACATCACAATCAAAAAGGCCGCTGTAGTTGTTGCCGCCATTCGGTGGTATTCAAAGCCTATGGACGAGCGGGGTATATGCAGACAGAAAAACATTTTGCCTACCTGATCCAGCGATGCAAAGTTGGCTTTGTAGTTCGTGAATTTCAGGCTGACCGGACATACAGAAAAGAAAGCCTTCCAAACTCCAGACTTTATTGCCAGGAAATCCGGCGCACGATTTATGACAAGGAAAGGAAGCCAAGAACCTACTATTGGGGGTTGTATAAGCAGCGCAATATGCGTTGGATTTCCGGATCCCCCTGTTCTTACAACTGGTCTGGTTCGCATAATGGACGGGTCTATGGCAAAACGCTGCCAACTCTGGAACAGAAGGAACTTCGATGCACAGGGCTGGTCAACTGGATTCGGAAGCAGAAAAGCGTTGATCCGGAAAAATATCTGGCTGTGCTCGAACGGATACCGCAAATGGAACAGATCAGCAAGGCGAGCCTGCCGAAGCTTACCAGAGAATGTTTCAGTTCCTGCGGAACGGTCAGTGAACTTATCAAAAACCGTAGTACAGGGAGCCTGATCAAAGCCTTGGGACTTGACAGCAGAAGGTTTCAGCGCCTTCGGCTCCATAATGGAGGCTGTGATCTGCTGCGGTGGCTGCAATATGAAAAGGGCACCGGCAGGGAAATCCCGGATAATGTCCTTTTGTGGATGTATCAGCAGGATATTAAGCCCAGGGATGTCCAGTTCATTGCCGACCGCATGAGCATGGTGCAGGTCTATAACTATGTGCGGCGTCAGATGCCATCTTTCCGGCGAAACAGCCATGAGGTACTGCGTACATGGGAGGATTATCTTTCCATGGCAAAGAAACTGCACATGGATGTTTATGATGAGATCGTATATCGCACCAGAAAGCTGCGGCGGCGCCATGATGATCTGGTGCTCAAATGCCAGGAGAAGGATATTGAACTGCAGGCCGAGGAGATGGAGGAGAAATTCCCCCATGTTAATGCCATCTGTCAGGAAATCAAAACGAAATATGAGTACGCCGATGCGGATTATATGGTAGTGGTGCCAAGCGGTATTCTGGATATTATTACCGAGGGGCGTGCGCTCCATCACTGTGTAGGAAGCAGCGACCGCTACTGGGATCGGATTGAGCGGCGAGAAAGCTTTGTGATGTTTCTGCGTAAAACGGATGATCCTTTCCATGCCTATTACACGCTGGAAGTGGAGCCGGATGGAACAGTGCGGCAGAAACGGACGGAATATGACCGGCAGAAGAAGGACATTGAGCAGGCGACCGAGTTCCTGCAGAAGTGGCAGCGGGTGGTTACCGCCAGGCTGACAGAAAGCGACAAGGCGCTGGCTGCAGAGAGCCGTGTCCTTCGTGAGAAGGAGTTTATCCAGTTGAAGAAGGATCGGGTCATCATCCATACCGGCCATTTGGCAGGAAAACTTTTGGTGGATGTGCTGATGGCAGATCTGATGGAGAACACGGATAGCATCCAGTCTCCGGCGCTGGCTGCTGCAGCGTGACAAATGAGAATGGCCGGGCATCCTTTGGGTGTCCGGCTATTGATGAACAAGGAAGGAGCAGAGCATGAAACAAATTGGAAATCTGGCAGTGGTTTGCGCCAGGCGACAGGATGTGCTGCTGCAGGTTGGCAGTGAAAAGGTATGTGTCCATGTGGGAGCCGGACCAGAGCGGAATACGCTTCACGCAGCGTGGGACGATGATGACGCCATTCAGCGTATTGTCCATGAATTGAATTTTGGCAGGTATGCAGCCGGCAGAAATGGGCTGCATACCGCACAGCAGGATTGCCCTGTGGGGCGGGGAAAGGAGAAAAGCGCATGATCAAAAACCTGAATCAGCTGCGCAGGACACTTCGGGAAGGGACGCAGTTGGAGATATTGGATCACTGCCGGCCGGAATGTATTGGACAGATACGGAACATTACGCTGGTAAACACGCAGGGCTTTTATAGTACCGTAGCGAATCAGCCAGATGCGTCTGCCAACAGAGGGAACGGCGGCCGCGGCCCAATCCTTTGGTGGGGCAGAGCCGCCCACTGGCAGTTTACAGACGGTGTTTGCAGTGTTTTCGACAGTGAACAGAAGCATACGGAAGAAGAACTGGTTATGTCCTTCCGGGTACTTGAAAAGGAGGCAGCATAATGGAACGGAATATTTTTGAAAAGCAGAGAGAATTGAATGACCGGCTCAACCGTTATCGGGATGAGTATTATAACCGCAATGCGCCCAGTGTGTCAGATGAGGTCTATGACAGACTCTTTGACGAGTTGAAAGAGCTGGAACAGGAAACGGGAATCCAAATGGCAAATTCGCCAACCCAGACAGTAGGCTATCCTGCGGTAAGCAGACTGGAGAAAACCAGACATGAGATCCCGCTGTTGTCTTTGGATAAGACTAAGAGCAGTATGGTTCTTCTGAATTTCATGGGTGAGCAGCAGGTGATGCTGATGCTCAAACTGGATGGCCTGACTGTAAAGCTGACCTATGAGAATGGAGAACTTCTGGAGGCGGCTACCCGTGGCGATGGTGACGAAGGGGAGATCATTACCCATAACACCCGAGCCATCAGCGGTATTCCTTCCCACATTACCTACAAAGAGAGACTGGTTGTGACGGGTGAGGGCTTTATCAGACCCAGTGATTTTGAGGAACTGAAGACCAGCCTGCAGGACAGCAGCGGTAAGCCCTATAAAAACGGCCGCAATCTGGCTGCTGGTTCCATCCGTCTGATGGATGCCAAGACATGCCAGGAGCGTCGGCTGGTTTTCATGCCGTTTGGTGTGCTGGAGGGCTTTCCGCACCTGACCCGGAAATCAGATAAGCTGCGGGAATTGCGTGCGCTGGGGTTCCAGCCCTGCAAGTATCTGGTCACAAAGCAGAAACTGACATTGGAAAATGTGGAAGCCGGTATTTATCAGCTGAGGCAATATGCCACTGACAAAGATATCCCCATTGACGGTATCGTGGTTTCGTTTAACGACATCGCCTATGCCCAGAGCTGCGGCCGCACCGGACATCACTATAAGGACGGTCTGGCCTATAAGTTTGAAGATGACCTGCATGAGAGCCTGCTGCAGTACATCGAATGGACGCCGGGCAGAACTGGAGAGATTGCTCCGGTAGCAGTGTTTACGCCGGTGGAAATCGATGGCTGTGAGGTCAGCAGGGCCAGTCTGCACAACCTGTCCTTTATTGAGGATCTGGAACTGATGGCTGGAAATCGGATTCTGGTAAGCAAACGAAACATGATCATTCCCCACGTGGAAGAAAATCTGGACAGAGGCGGCTTCTCTATGGTGGATACGATTCCCCGTGTTTGTCCCTGCTGTGGACAGCCTACCCGCATCCATGAATCAAGTGGAAAGGGCGAAAATGGCGAGGATCGCATCATCAAGACGCTGTACTGTGATAACCCTGACTGCGAGACACGTCGGCTGAAAAAGTTCGTCCATTTTGTCAGCCAGAAGGCAATGGACATTGAAGGGCTGTCGGAGGCTACACTGGAAAAATTCATTGGTCAGGGATTTATCCATAGTTATCTGGATATTTACCGTCTGGATCGTTACCGGGCTGAAATCGTCCGCATGGATGGGTTTGGTGAAAAGTCCTGGCAGCGCCTTTGGGACGCTATCCAACAGAGCCGAAACACCACCTTTGAGCGGTATCTGATTTCTATGGATATTCCTATGATCGGCAACACTGCCAGCAAGGTATTGGGTCGTGTGTTCCACTATGATTTGGATGAGTTTCGGGATGCGGTCTATGGAGGCTATGATTTCCGGCAGCTTCCGGATTTCGGGGAGACATTGCATAACAATATCCACGACTGGTTCTGTGTAGAAGATAATTTTTGTATTTGGGAGGAGTTACAGACTATGATGAATATTCAAAAGCCTGCTGTGGCAGAACACAGCGAAGACAGGGTGCAGGATAATCCCTTTGTAGGAAAGACTATCGTAGTTACCGGCAAGGTGGAACCCTACACCCGGGACGGAATCAATGACCTGATCGAATCACTGGGCGCCCATGCCGGCAGCTCGGTGTCCAAGAAGACGGATTATCTGGTCTGCGGCGAAAATGCCGGCAGCAAGTTATCCAAGGCCAGGGATTTGGGCGTTACAGTGCTGTCGCCTGCGGAGTTTTTCAGTATGGCTGGTGCTGAGTAAGATAATATAGCATACCATCGGTGTGCTGTCAGTTAATCAATGGGGAGAGAGCCGAAACAGGGCTCTCTCCCCATATCTTTTATGGAAGATTTCAAGTAGGAGGGATTTTAATGCATATCGACAGGATACCGGTTTACCGGGTATATCAGAGGGCTATTGATTTGGAGCTTTACCATTCCTTTGCCGAATTGGTAGTACAGACTTCTCAGGACGATACGGCGAGAAGGACTTACCGACAAACAAGGGCGATGCAGATATGGCAGGTGGAAACGGATGTGTCCGGCTATTTTGAACCATACCATTTGCGTTACCCTGGCGAGGTGTTGGAGCGGTTTGAGGAAAAACTGGGCGATGATGTCCAGGTGTTCCGCGCTCTGGCCCTGGCGCTGGGAAATACCTGTGCGATCCAGTCTGACAATATGTTTGTGGGTAACCAGCGTGGAGCATTCCTCCAGAAATTGCGACGGTCTGCCGGAGAAGATGTGTACCTGCAGGGCGCTCTGTATCTTTTGGAAACAGATGCGGCACAGCGCCATGCCCTGTTGGAGAAACTGGCAGAAAGAGAGTATATGAGAACGGAAGAAGCCCTGTTTGTACTGTCGCTATTTGATGATACGGAACGCGGCTATGAGGCGATGCATACCCAGCTGAGCCGCCTGTTTACACAAAATCGAACACTTTCTCTGGTATATGATTTTGGTGTGCTGGAATGGTTCATCCGGTTCTATGCAGAGCAGGCAAAGAAATACCGCGGGAAAGCCGACCTGGTGCTGCGCACGCTGATGAAACTGCCGTATATGAATGTGAAGCCCGACAGCCGCGAATTTTCGGTTTTGACTAAAGCAGGGTATCGCTGCGATGAAATCATTTTGGCAAACTCTCTCGCTGTATGGGCGGACAGGCTGCCGGATCGGTTGAGTTCCAAGAGCATCACTGCCGAGAAAATCGCAGCGGCGTGTGGGCGGATGCTTCTGAATGCTCCAAAGGATCTTTCGGAAGAATTTTATGAGTATCTTGGCTGGCTGTTTCGGTTCTATGACAGCTTTACGGTCAAGTACGAAGGATTTCAGGGACTCTGGGAAGCGGTTCAATATGGTTTGAACCCCACAGCGCCGAAAACACTGTTATGGATGAATCAAACGATACAGAAAGATTTTCCGTACCGATTTGATGTGTTTGATCCTCAGTACGATGATCTCGCGAAGGAACTGGAGCGGGATAACTATATGGAGTTGTTTACCTTGCAAATGCTGCATTCCAGGCAGGCGATCCCTTTGAAACAGTGGCTTTCCAGATACCAAGAACTAACCGGAGCCGATTATGGAGAATATTTCAGAAGTTGCCATAAGAACAGTGGGCGGGCGTTTGCCTTTCTGGTGGAAAGGAAAGAAATCGATTTATGGGAGTTTTTTGAGCAGCACAGGGATGGTGGCGAATACGCGCCACAACTGAAACTGCTGCGGGAGTATGCCCTAAGAATTTCGAGCTGGAGATGTTTCCGGTTTGTAGAGAGGTTGCTGGCTGAGTATACTTTTCCCCATCTTCAAACGATTTTTGGTGAGCGGTTTTACTTTCACGAATGCTTTGTCAGAAGTGAGGGGTATTACAGCAGAAGAGAATATAAAACATACATCAGCCGGCCATTCCTAACTGCAGAGCAGCAGCGACAGCTTTATGACTGGGTGGAGCTTTCATTTTTCCAAACTGAGCCGGAAAAATATGAGGACTTCGTTTTAAGTGCCTTAAAAGCACCGGAGATCCAACGCCTTTATGATAAAAAAGCGCTGGCAGCGGTGTTGCGGCAGTTTTTTCTCCACAGCGAGTATAACGGCTATGAAATCAACCGGCTGAAGGAAACATTCTATTCCAAGGAAGAGTTGGAGGATGAGCGCAGAGTCGAAGCTGAGAGAAAGGAGCAGGAAAAACGACTGGAGCAGGAAAAACGAACCATACAGAAACGGGAAAAACTGCAGCAGCTTTATAACGGCAGCGCCGAATCTCTGGTTAAATTCATTGGGGGATATTATCATCAGGACGAGAAGAACGAGGTGCTGAATATGGCGTTTGACAAGCTGGTGGAATGGCCTGTCGGTTGTGTACGGACGATGGAAGCCAAAGGCGCACATGCCTTTTTTGAACTGTGTGGTGAACTGGTAAAGTCTGAACCCCGGCCAAGGCATGAGATTTTGAATATGGTACTGACACTGATCGGAGGTGAAGCAGCATGAGAAATACATTAAAACATCTGACCCTATTGACCAGAATGAAAGATGACGGATTGCTCCCGGCGCTTACAGGCAGCTTTTCAGAGGATGCCATAGCGCAGGCATGTGGACAGGTGGAGACACTTCAATTACAGGAACGGCTGCACATCCGAAAGACAAAGCGGATACAGGAAGAACTGGTTCGGGTGCCGAACTTTGCAGCACTCTATGGTGCGTTGTGCAGGCAGGAGATTGGTGATGAAGAAATTGCTTCGGTCTTAGAGTCGGCAGACGGGTATGGAGAGAGACTGACAGCGTATCCCCAAGAGCAGGTGCTGGCAGTCATGGAATTGGAACTGTTGCCTTCCCTGCGGTTTGAATACCTGAAATACTATTTTCCCTTTGTGATGTATGAAGAAGAGGAGCAGGTCATATTGGATAACCTGCAGACTTTTCCCATTGCGGAGTGGAAGGGACTTTCCATGCTGACGGAGCACCAGCGGGATATGATGCGGCAGCCGTTTCTTGGTTCGTATCTGTTTTGCTGGCATCAAAATGAGCGGAAAGCTCTGGAACTGTTGGAACAGAATCGTCCGCTCCAGAGAGTCTGCATCTTGCTTTATCGGCAAGGTGTGCGGCTGTTTCTGTCAGTAGAGCGCCTGAAAGATCTCCGGTGGATGAAAATGACCGATGTGGGAAAATTCCGCCGGCTGTTGGCTGTATTTGAATATGATGCAGAGGATTTGTCTGCTTTTTTTGACCTCTGGCTGGACAACCATGCCGGACAATACGACCTCAACTGGTTTATCTCCCAGCCACATCCTTTAAGCAAGGAACGAAGGAAAGAAATTTTATGCAACCAACTGAGTTATTTGAATGCTCTGTATGCCGGCAGGCTCCATTTGGATTTTAATGCAATCCGACAATTCCAGTTTTCAATTCTCATTTATGCAGTGGAGCATAGAAAAAAGCATTTTCTGGATTTGGTGGATCAGAACAGTGAAGTGTTCCTGTCCTTGGGGAGATACTCACTTTTGTTTGAGCCAGGCTTTTGTGAGCATTGCAACATCAATTCTCTGACGCTGAAGAATTTGAAAGCCAGCGATTCTGTGAACCGCAATGACAGCTTTTTTACGCTTCTGGAAGAAGGGCAGCAGTACACCTTCGAGGAAATGTATCAGCTCTGGCATCAGAAAGAGGTTTACGTTCGGCTATACACCATGCTGACACCTCTTCCTGTGGATCAGCGTTTGCTGACACTTCGGCAGCTGATAAAGCGGGAGCTGGTCAGCCAGTATACAGGAGATACAGAGCTGGAGCAGCTTGGAAAATGTCTGTTGGAAAGGCCATTTAGCGAATGGTACCGGAGTTCATTTGGACATATCCGTGGACTGACCCGGAGGACTGCCATGGAACTGTTACAACACTATACGAAGCTGCAGACATTCATACCGGCTTTCACTGCGGAGCCGGATGCGGTATTTGCCCTCAACAATATGACGGCTCTTTTGGAAAGGACGGATTGGAAGCAGGTACGCAAAGATATTCTGACAACAGATGCAGACTGGCTGGAACTAAAAGACAAGCTGGTCTTCTCGGATGATTTTGTGGAGCAGAACAGGGAGACTGTCACGGAGTTTTTACTGCGGGGTGACGCGGCTATGGTACGCGCTCTCTATGGGGAACTGGACGGGCAGGAGTTGGCTGTTGAAGCGCTGCGACGGATCGTACAGGCTGAATTGATGGGCCAGTTCTATAAACTCAAATATTTTGCCGGTGACCTGCAGCGTGAGATCCGCTACCCTGTCAGCGAGATGCAGGAGAGCCTCTGGAAGAAAAATCTTTCTTTGGCCCGAGGTGCATTTCTGGCAGAAGAGGTGGATGATTTTTACCACACTCTGCGGCTTGGGGAGCTTCCTCATGGTACCTGCCTGTCTTACCGTACTGGAAGCCAGAGAGAGTGCCTGTTAGCCGCCTTTGACTCTAACAAGAAGATTATTCTTGTGAAAAAGGATGAAACAGTGGTGGCTCGCGCCTGCCTCCGTCTGACAAAAGGTGCATTTCAAAAACCACCTGCCATCGATTTTTCTTTTGCTGATTTGTCGCAGGAGAACACGGCTACCGGAAAGTCTGCCGCAGGTGAGAAGGCTGTGTTATTCCTGGAGAGTGTTTATACTTCCAGACTCAATGATATTGAAAAAGAGGAAGTAATGAAACTGGCAGTTTCCCTGACAACACAGAAAGCGGCAGAGTTGGGTGTTGTGGCGGTACTTGCAAGAAAGTATCTTGGTTGCTATGAACGGGATGAGTATGTGCTTGCACCGTTCTATGTGTATATCTCAAAATCCAAAAACGGATGGCAGTATCTGGACTCTCTGGGCGGAGCGGCATATACCTCAGCAAAAGAGGAGTATGTAGAGCATCCATTCCTGGTCACACAGACTGCCATGCATCATACAGGGGCAAATAACAGAAACGAGGTGGATTATGAATAATAGGACAATGGCAACGGTTTATGTGGATCGGGATAGTATTTCCCTCAAGACCCGCTCCAGAAATGGCTGTTCGCCGCAGCAATTTATTATTTTGAAAAAGGAACTGCAGCGGCTGGAGGAGAAGAAGTATTTGATCGCCAAAGATATTCATTCCTATGCAGAACTGCGGCTGTGTGATGCCGTAGACGGTGTCAAAGTGCTGGAGTTTTCCTTCACATGGCTGAAGGATGCTGGCAGAGACAGCGTTTCCGGCTATACCGAACGGATCAGGCTGCCCTATGAGCCGTTTCGCGCATATGCGGCAGGTGAGGAAGAAACCGTTGATGGAACACGGTGGCGGCTGCTGTCCATTCCGGAACAGAACCGGCCAAAGCTAGAGTTTCACAGCCGGAAAAATCTCAAGGCCGTAGTGGAAAATCCTATCCTTCGGCACAAACTGGGGAAGTTTCTGGACCAGCACTTTAACTGGTACAACTATGAGCGCATCGTCCTGACGGATGATTACCTGCCTTACAGCTTCTTTTTTGAGGGCTACATGGTACAGGGCGCAAAGACTTGCGGTGGAGTAATCCTGCATGGCGAAGAGAACATCCAAACGGCGAAATACGGGATACATACATAAAAATCTATAGGAAGATTTTATACATAGTCAACACCGCCGCAATCGTATAGTTTGCGGCGGTGTTCTTGTTGTCCAACATGACATTGAAATTCATATTTTTATTCTTGTGCTGAAAAGTAGGCTATCCTATAATTAAAAAGAAAAATATCGGATTGGGACATTTCTGCAACATTTGATGTTTAGAATATCAGTATGATCGGAAAATTGGGAAAGGAAGTGAAGGCTTTGAAGAAGATTTTAATTGTAGAGGACGATCAGCTTTTGAATCGGACCCTGGCATATAATCTGACCTCTGACGGATATGAGGTCATTTCGGTTTTTAATTTTGACAGCGCGGTAAGAAAGCTGCGGGAAAATGAATTTGATGTGGCACTGTTGGATATTAACCTGCCCGATGGCAGCGGACTGGATTTGTGTGAAGAAATCCGGAATCGCGGTCAGCATACCTATATCATCTTTATCACAGCCAATGATAAGGAGAGCGATATGCTCAAGGGCTATGAAGTCGGCGGCGCAGATTATGTGACCAAGCCCTTTTCTGTGACGGTGCTTTGCAAAAAAGTAGCGGCGGTTTTTGCAAATCTGGAACTGCGGACACCCCGGCATGATCTGTTTGATGATGGCTTTCTGAAAATTGACTTCTCCGAACAAAGTGCGTCCCTTGCCGGAGAATCCCTGGACTTTACACCGAAGGAATACCGCACCCTGTTCCTGTTCGTAAAGAACCCCCGGATTATTCTGACCAAGCGGCAGATTTTAGAGAAGCTGTGGGACATTGATGGGGATTTTGTGGATGAGCATACTCTGACGACGATCATCAGCCGTATCCGTAAAAAAATCGAAACAGACGAGCGGAAATATATTAAGACAGCTTACGGCATGGGCTATCAGTGGATCGGCGGTGAGCCTCGATGAAGCTGCAAAATTTATCTGTCAGGGCATTTTTGAGAAAAATTGTGGCGGGGACTCTGCTCACTGCCGCTTTGCTGCTGTTGATTTTTTTCCTATTGACGAAAGATGTGCGTGTTGTCATCTGCGGCATTATTTTGACAGCTGCATTTTACATTTGGGGCATGGTTTTTCTGCACTATTTTCAAAAGAAACTTTCTCTGTTCACCGATGGTTTGTGCCAGACATTGGATCACATGATGGACAGTACAGACTGGCCCCAGGTAGACTATGAAGCGGAAACACTGCTGTCTCGGATTAGCCATCGTCTGGAACGGCTCTATAATGTGATGCAGAAAACCAGACATACGGCAGAGGGAGAAAAGGAAGAACTGCAATCCCTGGTATCAGATATTTCCCACCAGACCAAAACCCCCATCGCAAATTTGAAGCTGATCAACGATACGATGCTGACAAGGCCATTGACAGAAGAAAAGCGTAAGGAGTTTTTGCAGGCCACAGGCACACAGCTGGATAAACTGGATTTTCTCATTCAGGGAATGGTGAAAACCTCCCGCCTGGAAACGGGTGTCATTACGCTGGAGAAACAGGATGCTGTGATCGGGGATACGCTGGTGAGCGCCATCAATGGTGTTCTGGCTCCGATGGAACAAAAAGAGATCAGCCTGTCGGTGGACTGCCCATCTGATCTGACAATATCCCATGACAGCCGCTGGACTTCCGAAGCATTGTTTAACATTCTGGATAATGCGGTAAAGTACACCTCTGCCGGTGGCAGCATCCAGGTGAGGGTACGGGATTGGGAAATGTATTTGAGGATAGATGTGACAGATACAGGCAGAGGCATCCCGGAGCATTCTCAGGGCACGATCTTCAAACGCTTCTATCGGGATGAAGCGGTGCATGATATAGATGGGGTCGGAATCGGCTTATACCTTGCCCGTGAGATCATTACCATGCAGGGGGGCTATATTACCGTTGAGTCTAAAGTTGGGGAAGGATCAACTTTTTCCGTGTTCCTGCCCATAAAATAATTCTGAGGCAGTCTGTTTTGGCAGGCTGCCTTTTTTTTGAAAAATTTTTAGAGGGCAATGGATTTTAGGACAATTCTGCAACATTTGGGATTTATGCTGACAGCAACATTATGAAATTGGAGGTGGCCTTATGGAAATCACAAAGACATTACTCATCAATGCAGCTTGCTTGCTGATCCCGCCGGTCGTTGTTGTTCTGCTGCTCCGGCACTTCTTTCCAAGAGAAATCAGATGGTCGGCTGGTGTGGTGGCTCTGGTAGATCTGGTGGTCTTCTGGACAGATATTTCTTATTATGAGAGCGTTTGGCTGACGCTGTTTTTTGTTGTAATTCAGTTAGCAATGGTTTTGCTTATATCTATCCGGCTTTATAAAAAAGACACACGAAAATGAATTGTCCTAAAATTGAAGCAATTCACCATGGATTTTCATGCCATTTAGGACAATTCTGCAACATTTGCCCTTTACTCTTTACTCAACAAATTAAAGCACACTTATAACAGGAGAAAACACCATGAAAAAAATCAATTTTTGCAAAGCAACAACAATCATCTTAATAATCAATGTTATTTTATCTATTGTTTTATTTTTCGTTGTTCCTGATAATATAGCAATTCAATGGGCAGGTACATCCCCCAGAAATGCAGTAGATTCTTACTATATATTTTTAGTACCGGTATTGTCAGTGCTTTTTGCTTTTGCTGGAAAACCTATTTTTACAAGGTTCCTGTTTAGATTGTGGAATAGAACTAACGAGTATTTAGTGGCATACCTAAATTTGTGTCTGCAAGTTGTATTTCTTACTTGTGAAATCTATATCGGGTTATATAACTTATGTAATTTTAATGTTGCCATTAGTATAATTCTCATTGTGGAATTTATGATAAATGTGGTGATTGGATTGAAATTATTTCACAATCAATCTATCTAAAAAATCGTGTAGTATGTTTCGGCGGACAGTTATTTCTGGATGCCCGCTGTAAATTTTTTTGAAATGTCCGAGCGTTGTAACATTTCTCGGACATTTGGGTTTTATAATGATCTTATCAACAAAAGCAAGCGTATACATGAAGCAATGCAATAAAAAAGTTGCTTGTTCAATAAGAATATGAATTGTCCTAAAATTGAAGCAATTCACCATAGATTTTCATGCCATTTAGGACAATTCTGCAACATTTGCTCTTTACTCTATACTCAACAAATTAAGAAAGGCAGGTAACTGTTATGAAAATTTTGCAGACAACTGATCTTAAAAAATACTACGGCACAGAGCCGAACATTACCCGCGCCCTGGATGGCGTGAACTTCTCTGTGGAGGAGGGCGAATTTGTGGCGGTGGTCGGCACTTCCGGCTCCGGTAAGTCCACCCTGCTTCACATGATGGGCGGTTTGGATACCCCCACCTCCGGCAGCGTGATGGTGCGGGATAAGGAGCTGGCGAAGATGAACGACGAGCAGCTTACCATATTCCGCCGTCGCAATATCGGCTTTATTTTCCAGAACTACAATCTGGTGCCGATCCTAAATGTTCATGAGAACATCGTTTTGCCCGTGGAACTGGATGGGGATACGGTGGATCAGAAATTCATGGCGGATGTGGTGTCCATGCTGGGACTGGAGGATAAGCTGAAGAATATGCCAAACAACCTCTCCGGCGGCCAGCAGCAGCGTGTGGCTATCGCCCGCGCTCTGGTGTCAAAGCCCGCTATCGTCCTTGCCGATGAACCCACTGGAAACCTGGACAGCAGGACCAGCGCCGATGTGTTGGGGCTTTTGCAGAGAACGAGTCGTGAATTTAACCAGACGCTGGTGATGATCACACATAATGATGCCATTGCCCAGCTTGCAGACCGTATCGTGCGGATTGAGGATGGCAAAATCGTTGGATAAAGGAGGTGGCAGACATGACATTGCCTTTTGAAAATGATACAGGGCCGGTCATTAAAAAATTGGCGTCACGAAGCATTCAGACAGATAAGCGGCGCAACCTGTTTGTGATCGTAACGATCGCTCTGGCAGCCGCTTTGATGGCAGCGATTTTTTGTGCAGGAGCGGGAAGTGACAGAAAACTGGAGGCGGACATTCGGGGACAGTATCAGGCGGTTGTGGTGAATTGTGACCGTGATACGATTGAAAGACTGAAAGACTGCCCGGAAGTGGAACGCTGGGGCCTTTCCCAGAATTACGGTTCTGCCCGCTATGGTGACAGCGTTCTGACTGTGGAGTATGCGGATGCCAACTGGATGGAATTGGGTAAGAAGCCTTCCTTTACTGGGACACTTCCGCAGGCTGCCAATGAAATTCTGGTAGAACGGGCATTTCTTGATTATTTTGAAATCCCCGCAGAAGTCGGGCAGACCATAGAAGTGAATCTTGGAAACGGAAAGCAGACCTATACCGTCAGCGGTATCATGGATGTGGAGAATGACTCCCGTATGTTCCAGCTTTATGTATCTGAAGCATTTGTGGAGGAGATGGCGCAGGGAGAGCCGCTGTTTGAATTTCGGCTTCGTTATACTGGTGCTGATAGTATGGAGCTGGAGCAGCTCAAGGCGGATATTGCAGCATTCCTTTCTGCCAACGATGTCTCAGAGGATCAGATTTTTTACAGTTCCAACTATTTCGATATGCAGGGCTTTAAGTCCGGTGTGATGAAATATTACATTCCCGTGGCAATCCTTTTGCTGGTTGCCTGTGCCGTGGTCATTTACAGTATCTTTTTCATTTCCGTAAAGGGCAAAATGCGGGAATATGGACGCCTGAAAGTGATCGGCACAACACCAAAACAGATCCGGCGGATCGTGCGGCGGGAGGGATTGCTGTTATCTCTTTGCGGTATCCCACTGGGGCTTTTGGTTGGAGGGGCTATCGGGTTTGCTATTTTCCCGGCACATTGGAGCTGGATGGGCAATCTGCCCTATCTGGCTGCGACCGCAGCAGCCTGCGCACTGACGGTATTTCTG